>Ga0255052_10000049_pt1 | contig 78009 bp, 82 predicted proteins | sample JV7_2_21_MG_FD_188632 | JGI IMG/M metagenome (GOLD analysis project Ga0255052, IMG submission 188632) | Seawater microbial communities from Jervis Inlet, British Columbia, Canada - JV7_2_21 | ecosystem: Environmental > Aquatic > Marine > Inlet | place: Canada: British Columbia | collected...
ATGCGGTTGAAAGCAAGGTGATCGGCAGATATGTCGACTCCGGTAAACTCCATCTTACATACAACGGAAAAACCTGCGCCTATATCGATATCGATTTTATGACTTCTGCTTTTCCACAGTGGGTTTTTAATGCGGAGTGGTTGACCCCGGAAAGACGGGGCTTCTTTGAACCGGTGCTCAAAACTCCCAGTGACTATGTAAAAATACTCACGGACCTCCTTTCCCGGCCCAATATCTCCTCCAAAGAATGGATTACCCGGCAGTACGACCATGAGGTCCAGGGGACCAGTGTCATCAAGCCGCTTCTGGGTGCGAACCGGGATATGAACAGCGATGCGATCGTTATCCGGCCTGTACTCGAATCAGAGAAAGGCCTTGCCTTTGCCCAGGCACTCCTTCCCAACTATTCAGCCATCGATGCGTACCACATGGCCACCTGCACCATTGACGAAGCAGTCCGTCGGATCCTATCTGTTGGTGCAAATGTAGAGCACATCGGTGGCGTCGATAATTTCTGCTGGCCGAACATCCAATATGATCCGACCGATAACCCAAACGGAAAATTCAAGGCCGCCCAGCTGGTCCGCGCCTGCAAAGCGGTCCGGGATATCTGCATGGCGTACGAAATACCGCTGCTTTCAGGCAAGGACAGCATGTATGTCGATGGACACCTCAAGGGGCAATACGGAGAGACCCACAAGATTTCAGCCCTTGAAACCCTGCAGTTTTCAACGATCGGTGTGATAAATGACATTTCAAAATGTGTGACAATGGATGGCAAGGTTCCAGGCGATCTGGTCTATATTTTGGGAACCACATGCGATGAGCTGGGCGGATCCGAATACTATGAACACTTCGGTTATGTGGGCCGAAACGTTCCGAAGGTCCATCCCGATCGGTTCATGGATCTTTATAATGCCCTTGGCAGTGCTGTTGAAAAAGAACTGCCGGCCTCTATACACGGCATTTACCGCGGCGGACTGGGTGTACATTTGGCGATGGTCGCCATGGGCGGGAACCTAGGCGTGGATATCGATTTGTCCCTTGTTCCAAAAGATGACATGAACCGGGACGACTCTGTATTGTTCTCCGAATCCGCCGGTCGGTTCATCGTGACCCTGGATCCTGCAAAAAAAGAGCCTTTTGAAAAGATTTTTAAAGACTATCCCTTCGCCCATATTGGAACTTTGACCGAGAAGACCGATTTTATCATAAAAGGAATTGAAGGGAATCCAATTATCCGAGTGTCGATACAGGATCTCAAATCGGCTTGGAAGCGGCCCTTTGGAAAACTGATATGAATGATATAAATGTGCTTGTCCTGACCGGATACGGGCTCAATTGTGACCATGAAACCGCCCATTCTGTTTCGATTGCAGGCGGTAAATCCCATCGGGTCCACATCAACTCGGTTCTGGATCAAACGGTGGCGATCGATCAATTCCAGATCATTGTCCTGGGGGGCGGATTCAGCTGGGGAGATGATCACGGCGCCGGTGTGATCGAGGCGGTCCGTCTGAAAAAAATCCTCGGGGAGAGTATCATTGAATTTGTCGAAAAGGGGAACCTTGTCCTCGGCATCTGCAACGGCTTTCAAACACTGGTCAACATGGGGCTGTTGCCGGGCTTTGACCGTGTCTATAATAGGAGATCCGTGGCCCTGATCTTTAATGACTGTGGTAATTTCAGAAACGACTGGATCAGACTAAAGATCAACCCCGCCTCCCCTTGCATATTTACAAAAGGACTGGATCAGATCGAACTCCCGGTCAGACACGGTGAAGGAAAATTTTACTCAACCGATTCGGTCACTGAACATTTGTTTCAAAATAACCAAGTGGCGGTCCAGTATGCTATGTCGGACGGGAGCTTGGCAAACGGCCGATTCCCCTATAATCCCAACGGGTCGATACGTGATATTGCCGGCATATGTGATCCCACCGGCCGGATCTTCGGCCTTATGCCCCACCCTGAAGCCTTTAACCATCCCACCAACCATCCCGACTGGCCTCGAAAAAAAGCAGCAACCATGAATCAGGGTCTGAAAATCGATACCGGCCCGACCTTCGGCATCCGCATTTTTCAGAATGCTGTTGATTATTTCAAAACCACTTAATAGTGTCTATTATCGTTGTTCAACGGGACGCTGATCCGTAAAAACCCAAGCTATTTTTTCTGAACAGACAAAGCCACTATTTCATCATTTTCCAGCAGATAACCTTTCACAAATACCCGCTGCCCTTTAGAAAAGGTGACAAGCGTGCGGTGAAACAATATAAAAAATACGTCACCGAACTTCCGAATCACCCCTTCCGCAAAACGGATGCAGGATTTTGGCCCGGCTTCCGGCCGGGGTAAATAATCTTGTAAATCCTGTAGATCCTGTCTAATGTTGTTTCTATTTTCGCAGGAAATGGTAGAACTTTTTTGATTCTCACCGGCAGAGCCGGTGGATTAATTATGATTTAACTTGACGGTTTGAGAATAAGATATTATTATGGCCATAATAATTCTCAATGGGGGTGAAAAAATCCGATGGACGGCATACAAAAAATCTTACCTGTGACAAAGGTCAAAAGGCAACTTTTAGATATCGTCAAAGAGATGGAGCAGGAGGACTTGACCATAGCCGTGACGAAAAATGGTGAGCCGGTTAGCGTCATGATGACTGTCGACCGTTACGCGTCTCTTATGGAAACCATAGAGATACTTGCCGATCCGAAAATCATCGAGGCGCTGGCGGCGTCAAAACGTGATTTCAAAAGAGGGCGCGTATTTAGCCATAACCAGGTTTGGGCGGATTAGTGGCAAAGAAATATAAGCTGTTGTACTCAGAAACTTCTCGTAAACAGGTTCGGCGGTTACATCCTGATTTAAAACCCCTTGTAAAAGGAAAGATAGAACAGATAGGCCTAAATCCATTTCTCGGAAAATTCTTAGAAAAGGAGATTTCCGAATATCTATCATTTCGGGCCAAACGATATCGGATAATTTATAAGATCAAGGAAGACCAGCAGATCATAGAAATTCACTATGTTGGTCACCGGAAAGATATTTACACACTTTTTGCCGAACATATTGGAAAGAAAAGATAAATAAGTTAAAAGTGAACTAAAGTGGAAAGTGAGCTAAAGTTGCTGAAAACACATTCCTTAACTTTAGATCACTTTGAACTTTGAAACTTTAGTTCACTTCTCCTATTTACCCGGATCGGTCGGCGTATGGCAAAAATGAACAAGGGGGAAACGATGAATAAAATTAGATGGTCAATTTGTCTGGTTATCATCTTTATGTACACGCCGGTTTTGGGCGAATTTTACAGATACACAGATGAAAGCGGCAATGTAAAATATACGGATGATCTTGGCCAGGTGCCTGAGGAGCAGCGTCCAAATGCCAAAACATACATTGAATCCAAAGGAATACCTGAAGAGAAAACAGATAATTCGGTCATTGTGGAGGAAGAGCCGGTTCAGAGTTCCAGACAGGAAATGGATCTGATAAAAAATGGACTCGATAAGGAAAAGCTGGAATTAGAGAAAGAATACGAAGCAATGATGAAAGCGCAAAAGGCGTTGTCCGAGGAGAAGAAAACAGCTAAAACTCGTATTCAAATTCAAAAGCACAATAAGAAAGCGCTCAAATTCAATGAAACCGTGGCTGCTTATGAAAAAAAGAAAAAAGCACTCGATGATGAAATTAGAAAATTTAATGCTAAAATTAAACAGGATTTGGAAGAGAAATTAAAAAAAGCTAAGAAAAAATAGTTCTCAAGATCCTGCCGCTGACAAGCGCGTTTTTCAAAATGTTGCTGACCGTTTTCGAATGGTGTACGCTTGTAACCAAGTATAAAATTATTTAATAGTTCTATTAAAATTTTTAATTTTTCCCGAAAAATGTCAAATACTGACTCTTGCATTTAAACCCCTTGTCCTGTTCAATCCTTACAGACATTTATCCCAATATTTAAATTATTATTTATTATTTCAAATAGTTATAAGTATCAAATTAATATTTTTATTTTTTTCAGGGAAAAATTTGCTGTTTTAGAAACTATGGCATATTTATTGCTGTACCTATGGGTATGAAAGAGATATCTAACATGCGCAAAAATGCTGGATTCACAACCGTAGAGCTCTTCATTACCATCGCAATTGTTGGTATTTTGTCCGTAATCGGGATACCGAATTTTCTTGTATGGCGAGCGAATTCAAAGCTGATAGGCACTTCACATAACCTCCGCGGAGACCTTGAAAAGGCCAAGATGAAGGCAATCCGGGAGAACGCGAGAGTTGCGGTCGTATTCACCGCCACCGGCTACACGATTTTTATCGATAACGGTGCCGGAGGCGGCACTGCAGACAACTGGATTCAAGATGGAAGTGAAATCCTTTTGAGAAACCGGCAAATGGTCCCAGGGATTGCCATCGATCTTGCGGCCACAACTTTTGCTGCCGATCGGACCCGGTTTGACGGGAGAGGCTTGCCCGGCGTTCTCGGGCGGGTGGTAATCGCCGGTTCGACCGGCACCCGACAGATTGTCATGAACCGGCTGGGACGTCTGAATGTACAATAGATGTACAGGCAAAGTCATGAAGATGCGTTTAAGAAATAAGCGATATGTACTTGATGGGGATGAAAAGGGTTTTTCTATCCTTGAGCTGTTGATCGGGATTAGTATATTTGCCGTCGGGATCTTGGCAACCACCACGATGCAGTGGTGGACGGTGCGCAACAATACGACCGGAAATGTCTTCACCCAGACAAATATGCTGGCGCAGACCCAGATGGAAACGCTGAAGAACCAGGACCTCAGCGCCTTGGTTCCCGGAAACTATAATGATCCGAATAACCCGGTCGATGAAGACGGAAATGCTGGCGGGATCTATAACCGTTCCTGGACCATTGCCAACAATACAACCTTTTCACGGCAGATAACCGTTACAGTACAATGGACCCGGTTGGGGGGCGCCAGGAGCGTGGTGCTGACATCTCTGACCAGGGGAAATGGGATATGAGGGATATGTCATCATTGCTTTTAAAATTTAAACAATCACAGCAGGCTACCAAATCGCCGACAGGCGGTTTCACGCTTATTGAGGTATTGATTACCATCGCCATGATATCGATCTTTATCCCCGCGGTATATTCCGTTTATACAATTATGAGTCGATCCATGACCACCCAGGGTGTTGTTGCGGACGTTCAGCAAAGTGTGCGTTTCAGTCTTGATTTTATGGTTCAGGACATCCGTATGGCCGGACTCGACCCCTTAAGTTCTGCGGGAGCTGCGATTGAAGAGGCCACGGCCACCAAGATCCGATTCACTGCGGACCAGAACATGGACGGGGCAATTAACGATTCGAATCAGGAAAGGGTCACCTATTTATTGGATGCACCGAATAACCAGCTTGACCAGATTTTATATGAGGGGACAGGAAGTCAAAACACACAGGCATTGATCGAAAATGTTACGGCACTTGCCTTTACATATCTTGACGAAACCGACACGGTAACCGCCACTCTTGCAGATATCCGGACGGTGGTTATCTCGTTGACGGCGGAGGCGCCGGCCGGTCAAGTGGGTATGATCAGCAGGACCTTTAATGTTCGGGTCAGGGGGCGCAATCTGTAACCGAACGATGAGGAACCATGGAAAAAAAGATAAAAATACCATTGAATAGCGAAAACGGCTTCGCGATTGTCGCCTGTCTGCTGATATTGACGATTTTAATATTGGCAGGAATGTTTGGGGTTCGAAAATCGAGCACAGAGCTTTCGATCGTCAGAAACGAGGGCCAGATACTCCTTGAATTTTACGACGCCGAAGCCGGGCTGGTCGATACCCTTGAAAATCCCACGACCTGGATGGACAATCCGTTTCTTTTGTTGGAAGATTCGGGATTTACCCCGGCCCCCCTCGACTACCCAGCGGTAAACCCGGAGGCCACCATACAGGTCAGAGCTATTGCAGATGACGATCCGATCTCCCCACTCCTGGGCGGCGGCCCTGCAGACAAAGTGCCGATCATGAAACATATTGCACCCCCGCCTGACGAATCAGGGTACAGTATGCTGCTTTTTGAGACACGAAAATACGGGGTTACCGCTGTTTCAACCGACGGCAACACCCAGCTCCAGGTGGGAGCGTGGAAGGTTTTTAACAAATTTTAAGGTCATTTTATAACCATTGCCAAAACCGATCGATCTTTTTAAGATCCTGATTATAAGGAGGTCAACCATGAAAGCGGTTGCAGGTTTTATAATAACAGCGCTCATCCTTTTGTGTTCAGCACCGCTCCGGGCGGACGACACGGATATTTTTGGGGTTTCCACGGTTTCAGTTCCTCCCAACGTTCTGATTCTCTTCGATAATTCCGGGAGCATGGACACCCAGGATGTCCCGGGCGAGGTCTACAACCCGGCCACCGCCTATGCAGGGTCCTCGTCGACCAACGCGGTTTACAGAAGAAGGTGGTGGGGTTGGCAGCTATTTGCGAGTGATGTCAATAGCTTAAATTGTGCTTCCGTTAAAAATGCGCTATTGACCAATGGCTATGTAACCGGACGTATCAGGGCTTCCAATTTTAATTGCGGGGGATCAAACAAACAGCTCCGTCTCGGAAATTACCGTAACTATCTTGCCTTGGGTCTGGGTGCCACTCGCAAAAGAATCGATGTGGCCAAGGAGGTCATCACCGATTTATTGAATGACAAGGGAGATGATCTGCGGTTCGGCGTGATGATCTTTGAGGACAGCGGCACCTTTAGCGAGGGCGGGCGGATTCTCGAACCGATTGGAACGGACAAAACCACGCTGATCGATGCGATTGACGATCTTGACCCCGAGACCTGGACCCCCCTGGCCGAGACCCTGGCCGAGGCCGGGCTCTATTTTGCCGGGAAGCAAAGCTGGTTCAATTCAGGGACATATACCAGCCCGATGCAGGAGAGATGCCAGAAAAACTACATTATCATCATGACCGACGGTGAACCGACCGAAGACCGGAACTGGCGGCTTGAATTGGCGAATTATATCAACGGGGACAAGATCGGTGATTATGACGGGGACGGCAACGAATCCGCCGCCCCGGCCAACAGGGCGGATGATTCCGTCAGGTGGTCAAGCCCATATGATACATCCGACTACCTCGATGATGTGGCCAAGTATCTGTTTGGCAATGACCTCAATTCATCTCTTGGAAGCCCGGGGAATTTCGAAAAACAGAATGTGACCATCTTTACCATCGGTTTTCAGACCGATCAGACGCTGCTGTCGGCTACCGCGGCAAATGGCGGCGGAACATATTACGTCTCAACCAACACTTCCAGCCTCAAGGAGGCCTTCGAGTCGATTATTACACAGATAGAAGCTGAAAACTCGGTGTTTGTGGCGCCGGTGGTACCGGTGAGCAAACTGAGCAGCGCCTTCTCGGGCGACCGCATCTATGTCGGCTTTTTCAAACCCGACGCATCCGGCAGATGGCTCGGCAATCTCAAGAAATTCGGCCTGGGGGCGGACGGTGAACTTCTGGATGCTAACGATGTGGCCGCCACCGATGTCGACGGTCAGATTCTCGACACGGCCATCTCTTACTGGTCAACTGACGTGGACGGCCCCATTGTGGATGACGGCGGGGCAGGCGAAGTCCTTTTGAATCAGGCCGACCGGAATATTTATACCTATCAGGGAACACAGATATTTCTGACCCACGCGGACAATGCGTTTGAAAATTCAAATACGGAGATTTCCAATGCGGAACTTGATGTCGCCGACAACACGGAAAGAGCGGCCCTTTTCGACGACATTCATGGGGTGGGCAGGGGGTGGATCGTGGAGGACTTTATCCATTCAAAACCCGGCGTGCTTCACTACAGCGACAAGACGGTTATTTTTGCCGCGAATAACGGCGGCAAATTGCATGCATTTGATGATACCGACGGGAGTGAGCTATGGGCTTTTATCCCGCCGGATCAGCTTGATAAATTAAAATTGCTCTCTGATGCCACCACCACCCACGATTACTTGGTCGACGGCACGCCGACAATTCACCAGGGGAGTGCCCAGAAAACCCTGATCATCGGTGAGCGGCGCGGTGGTGCGTATTACACGGCTCTCGACGTCACGGATTATAATTCCCCGAACTGGCTCTACACCATAGGGCCGGGCCACCTCGGAACCGAGACCCTTGGCCAGTCATGGCCGGAGCCAAAGGGGGCCACCATCCAAAAGGATGCCTCAACGACCGAGGATGTCTTTCTTTTGGGCGGGGGATATGACACCAACCAGGATCTTGAAACACCGGCTGTCAACGACAGCGTGGGCAGGGCGGTTTTTAGCGTCAACGTGTCAACCGGTGTGTTGGGCAGCCTCAATTTTCATCCCGGCAACTTTCCTGATATGACGCACTCCATCGTCAGCCTTTCCGGGATCGACCATGACAATGACGGGATCACCAGCCGGGTATATGCCGGAGATCTGGGCGGAAAAATGTTAGCTTTTAAGGATGATGAAGATGTTTCCGGAACTCTCGTTACCGATGGCGCCTGGACCGCCAGAAGACTCTTTTCAGCTTCGGCTTACGATGGTATTCAGCGAAAGATCCAGTACGCGCCGGATGCAGTAAAAGAGGAATTTGGTGAGACCATTTTCTTTGGCACCGGAGACCGGGCAGACCCGTATGAAACCGATGTGGTCAACCGCATCTATTCGGTCAAAAACAACTGGGGCGATGACCCTGCTGATTACGATCTGACCGAATCCGATCTCGTGGATGTGACCGATAATTTGATACAGCTCGGCACAGCGGCCGAGCAGGCGGCTGCTCAAATTGCCCTGGATACGGGGAAAGGCTGGTTTATCCGCTTGGAAAACCTTGGGGAAAAGGTCGTAGCGACCCCGGTGGTTTTTGGCGGCGTGGTCTACTTTACCACCTATACGCCGGATCCGGGCGGAGGCGCGGTCGATCCGACCGATCCCTGCGCCGGTACCACTGCACAAGGAGTGGGGCGTCTTTACGCGGTTGATTACAAAACCGGGGGCGGTGTACATGACTGGAGCTCAGATACGGAAACGGACGGAGACGGCAATGTAGTGAAGCGCGGTAAAAAAGACCGGGTCAAGGTCGTCGGATATTCCATGCCATCGCCACCGGTCATCGCCATTCTTGAAAGCGGGCCCAAGCTCTACATCGGCATCGAAGGCGGGGTGTATGAGGAAGATCCAATACCTGTCCCAGATTTGAATATCATTTACTGGCGACAGATTATAAATTAAGCGCTTTGTCAAACCACAAAGGAAAAGCCAATATCAAAACAAAGGGGAATATGATGCGCCAACACATTACCTTTAAAACAAGAATGCTCCTTTCCATTTCGGTTGCCCTATTTAGTGTTTTATTTCTCACAAGCGGCAGCGTTTTCTCTGAAAATTTTTTTATTTCTAAAGAAAAAACGCCTGTCGAGATTGAATCGATCGTCATGGCGATCAACCTGGATCAATCCTTTGTCATCGTTGCAGAAAAAATGATTCATATCACCCAATTCATGGTGGGAAACCAGATTCACAGCACAATGCTTTTGAATAGGGGAGGAGGGGAAACAAAGCTTGTCACCTTTAAAAAGGGACAGCGGGTATTTTTGATAGGCTATCTGATGGAAAATGACGAGATAGTGGCTTTGTCCGTTCAGAAAAAATAGCCCGGGGTTTATTTAGGGACGGGTCGGTACGCCGAACATGCCCTCTTTTTTCTTTGGTTGTCATATTATTAAAGTAAGCCTCCTTGTTACCGCAATCCGGGTTTAGCCGTAGTATCCGGGGAAGTTAAATTTCACGGCAATTCCTTTTGGGGTAACTCTAACGATCTTGCCGGATCTCACCTCTTGTTCACCAGCTGATATATATGTCACCGAAAGGTCCTGTCCAACCGAAAAACGTTGAGTGGTTACTATAAATGCCCCGCCACCAGCCATATCGGTAATCGAACCGAAATAAGTGCGCCCTTGAACCATAAATTCGACCGGTCTTGAAGTGTCGACCCTGACATGATCTCTTTTATTTTTAGTTGTCACAAGTAAAACTCCTTTTGTCCATAATTGGGATTTATCTGGATTTTTATCAATCTCTTCGTCCTCTGTTGTTGGTCATACTATCTTGATTTTACCGTTCCTGTATATTGACACTACGGAACCACCATTTTTAGTACAATAATGCTTGGTTACAGCTATTGTATCCTTAAAAATAAAATTGTTATTTGTCAATGCATCTTTGTATTATGTTTGCCCCTGAGATAGTATTACTCCGATTTTTCTCGGCAAAGAGATATGGGGTCAAACCTTGATTAAGATACCAGTACCATCTTCCGGAGTTACCCCAGTGAAATACGCTACGCTGTCACTGACGTGAATTGCACGGGGCAGGCGCGGCAGGCATGGATTATTTTTGTCTGCTTCCAGAAGAAACAAACAAAGCGCCATCGCCTGCGGTGAACATTTTGTAAAGGGGTCTGCCTTTGACTGTTAGCGGGAAGCGCAGCAGAGGGTTCTCGGCTCCACGGAACAAACGGGTCAAACAGGTATCGGTAATCAAGGATGGGGTACTATCGCGACGATTGTAATCATTCCTCTCTCAGGACCAGAATACCAGAATATCCGATAGGCACCAGGTGTTTTCTGCTGGACATATGCCTCGAAGACCTTTTCTCCGTTAGGTCCTTTGACAGAATGAAATTCATGTGTGTTCAGATATGGGTGCCGAAGATTCGTTTCAAGAAATCCTAAGCATTTTCTGACGGCTTTCAGGATATTCTTTTGTGAAGAGTTTTTTTCAATCCCCAGCAGATCTTTGTCGGCTTGGGGGGTGAAGATCAATTCGTGCATTAGATGTTATTTTGTATGTTTGGCAAAAGATTCCCGCCTGGCGGATCCTTGCTGGGAAAGACCTGTGAGGACTTTCTTTAAGGAGTCCCTATTTTTAAAAAGCCAGGCTTCTTCGATTGGAACCTCCACCATAGGTTCGAGGACAATTCGTGTACCTTCTATATAGGCTCTAACGGAACGAATGTTTCCGGGAGGAAGAAGTTTACTTAGAGAAACCCGTCTCTTGGAGTCAACGGTTAAACTGATCACATCCATGGCAATTTCCTTTTTTTATTTTATACGATTATAACCAAATGTGGGAATGCTGTCAAGTGGAAATTCCCACAATCAGTTTCGTAGGGAACGTTCGTGCAGAACGTGTTTGACGTTCATTTTAAAAGTGAAATAAGGGACGGAAAATAAGGGACATCCCATTTTACTGAATCAGGGATCCCTGATTGATATTGACTTTCCAGCCCTCCCATTATAACTAAAACCCATAGCTTATTTTTTCTTTCGACAACTGAAAATTGCATATAGCCGTTTGTTTTCATAGAGAATTTTAACTTTATGCCGGACACCAAACACCATCCGCTTTCATCCGAATATGTCTGCCGGGCGCTCTGCAAAAAAAGGCTGATCTCCCAGGCCCAAGAAGCGCAGATCCGGAAAAACGGGAAAAGCATTCAAAAGAAGCTAGAAAAAGATCAAGTCCGACCGGATGATACCTCAAGCGTCAGCGGACGGATCCTCGCTCCGATAACCATCATCGACGTTATCGTTTCAATAAACCTTCAACGGGCTGACGATCCTTCTAAAAAACTGGGGGAGGAAATCATTTTCCAGACCCTGGCAGATGCATGGGGGCTTTCGTTTAAAAAGATCGACCCGTTGAAGCTGGATCTCAATCTGGTGACCACGACCATCCCTCGAAATTTTGCCATGAGGCACCTGGTCCTCCCAATCGCGATCAAGAATGGATCATTGACCGTGGCCACACCGAATCCTTTTAACACCGAAGTTTTTCAGGATATTTCGCAGGCCAGTCTCCTGAAGGTCAAACCGGTGGTCAGCCCCAAAAGCGATATTATCAAACTCATTGGTGAATTTTTCAGCTTCAAACGCTCCATCATGAAAGCCGAACACCAGTTCACCGACCCCCTGGTGGACCTGGGGAACCTCGAACAGTATGTTCAGCTCCAATCCCCGGATGAACTCCCTTCCAACGACCAGCATATTGTCAATGCAGTAAACTACCTCTTCAGTTATGCCTTTGACCAGCGGGCGAGCGATATACATATTGAACCCAAAAGGGACACCAGCCGGGTGAGAATGCGAATCGATGGCGTCCTTTACACGGTTCACGATCTCCCTAAAAAAGTTCATTCCGCAGTGGTCAGCCGGATAAAGAACCTTTCCCGGCTCGATATGGCTGAAAAGAGAAGGCCCCAGGACGGAAGAATCAAAACAGACAAAAAAGGGATGGAGGTTGAAATACGGGTTTCCACCATTCCGGTGGCCTTTGGGGAAAAGGTGGTGATGCGGCTCATGGACCCGGAAATCCTTTTCCAGGATTTGGAACAGCTTGGCTTTTCTGCCACCGATCTCATCCGTTATAATCATTTTATCAAAATGCCCCACGGAATTGTGCTGGTTTGCGGCCCGACCGGAAGTGGAAAATCGACAACCCTTTACTCCACCCTCCGCGATCTTTCTTCTCCCAAAGTCAATATTACCACCGTGGAGGACCCGATTGAAATGGTGCACGAGGCTTTTAACCAGATAGCGGTTCAACCGGCGGTGGGCGTCACTTTTTCTGCAATTTTGAGAAACATCTTAAGGCAGGATCCGGACATCATCATGATCGGAGAAATGAGGGATTTGGAAACTGCCGAAAATGCCATTCAGGCTGCATTGACCGGCCACCTGGTCCTTTCCACGCTCCATACCAATGACGCTTCATCCACCATCACCCGTCTTTTAGACCTCGGTGTGCCCCCGTTTCTGATTCATGCAACCCTTATCGGGATACTGGCACAACGGCTGGTTCGAAAGGTCTGCCCACACTGCAACGAATCATTTGAAATGGATTCAAGTGAGCTCAAAGAACTCGGTATAAAAACCGGAACGGGTGGAATGATAAAATTAAGGCGGGGAACCGGTTGTTCAAAATGCAGGAACACCGGCTATCTGGGCCGGGCCGGAATCTTTGAGGTGCTCCCTTACACAGAATCCCTTAAGAAGATAACAACCGTTCAGGCTGATTTGGATACCATATCTTCCCAGGCAAAAAAAGAGGGGATGGAGACAATGCGGGAAAACGCGATCAAAAAGATGCTCGGCGGGACCACCACCTACCAGGAGGTATTGAGGGTTACCTGGGAGAATTAGACCGAATGGAATGAAGAGAGGGATCTTTTTCTTTGTATCCATGGTAACCGTTCTCAGTTTACAGTTATCGGTTCACGGTTGAAAAAACAGAAGGTAGAGAAGAATTATGGGGTCCTCTTTTGAAGATTTAGAAGTTTGGGAAAAACCCTGCAGGCTATCAGTACGTCTTTATAAATTATTTTCTGATTTAGATGCGAAAGAATTGATTCAATAGTTGAAAGCAATATCCAAAATGCTTCAATCGTTGCATAGGTCATTGAAAAAACTGTGAACTGAGAACCGACAACTGTAAACGGTTACTATCCATGAAACCGATCATTGCAATTGTGGGCCGTCCCAATGTGGGAAAGTCCACCCTTTTCAATCGGATCACCCACACGCGAACCGCTTTGGTGGACAACCTCCCCGGTGTAACCAGAGACCGCCAGTATGCCGATGCCACCTGGGATGATATTGAGTTCACCCTGGTCGATACCGGCGGATTTATTGAAAAAGATGAGGACGACTTCGCACAGCAGATCCGTTTTCAAATCGGCCAGGCTATAGAAGACGCCGATGTGATCCTTCTGGTGCTCGATGGCAAAACCGGGGTGTCTCCATATGATAAAGATATGATCGATCTTCTCCGCTCAGGAGGCCGGCCGACCTTTTATGCGGTGAACAAAATAGACGGGGTGGAACAGGAGCTTAACCTCTATGATTTTTACCGTCTCGGCATAGACAAGCTATACCCGGTTTCTGCTGAACACGGTTACGGTGTTTCGGATTTTCTGGATGATCTGACCGCTGATCTATCCAAACTCTTTTCAGCTTCATCTTCGGACAAGGCCGGGGAAATAATAAAAATAGCAGTTGTGGGGAAACCGAACGGTGGAAAATCGTCTCTCATCAATCGAATCCTGGGTAAAGCCCGGGTTCTGGTCAGCGATACCCCCGGAACGACCCGTGATGCAATCGACTCTTTATGTAAAATAAACAAAAAACCCTACCTTTTGATCGATACCGCCGGAATACGGCGGAAAGGCCGTGTTTCAAAAAAACTTGAAAAATTCTCCATCCTTAAAGCATTAAAAAGCCTTGAAAGATGCGATGTGGCTCTGGTTATCATCGATGCAAATGAGGGAATCACAGAGCAGGATATTAAAGTTGCCGGATATGCTTTTGAGCGAAAATGTGGTCTAATTCTTCTGCTAAATAAATGGGATCTGGTCAAGAAAGAGACCAACACTGTTAAACAATACTATGAACAGTTAAAAATGGAGGCAAAATATCTAAATTTTGCTCCGGCAATGACCATTTCAGCCAAAACCGGCCTCAGGGTACCAAAAATATTCCAGCTCGTAGATGAAGTCTACGATCAGTTTGCTACCCGCATCGGGACCGGAACACTCAACAGGATTGTCGAACAGGCTACCAGAAAAACCCAGCCATCACTTCACAGGGGAAACCGGATTAAATTTTACTATGCCACCCAAACGTCTTCAAAACCACCCACATTTGTCTGTTTTGCCAATTTTCCGGAAGGGATTCACTTTTCTTACAAAAGGTACCTGATCAACCAGATCCGGGAACAGGCAGGGCTTGATAAAACCCCTCTAAGGATGATTTTTCGCAAACGACAAGGACGATAAGAATAAAATGATGGATCTTTTTGAATATCAGGCCCAAAAAGCCGCGGAAGCATCCAGACCACTGGCAGAGAGGATGCGCCCGGAGAACCTGGATGAGTTTGTCGGCCAAAAACATACGGTGGGCCGGGAAGGTTTACTCTATATAGCGATCGGGAAAGACCGGATTTTTTCCATGATTCTCTGGGGTCCGCCCGGATGTGGAAAAACAACTCTTGCCAGAATCATTGCCAATGAAACCAATAGCTATTTCGTCCATTTCTCCGCGGTCCTTTCCGGTGTCAAGGAAATCCGTTCGGTTATTGAAAAAGCAAAAAACCAGCAGAAGCTTCATCAAAAACGGACGATTCTCTTTGTCGATGAGATCCATCGGTTTAACAAGGCACAGCAGGATGCATTTTTGCATCATGTAGAAAGCGGTTTAATCACCCTGATAGGGGCCACCACTGAAAACCCTTCGTTCGAGGTGATTCCTCCCCTTTTGTCCAGGTGCCGGGTGATCACCCTGAAAGCTCTTTTGCCCCTGGATATATCACTTATACTGAACAGGACGTTAAAGGACAAAAAAAAAGGCCTGGGGAGTCTCGGGTTGACATTGGATCCCGGCGCCCTTTCCCATTTGACCCGCATTTCAGATGGTGATGCCCGCGTTGCTTTAAACGGACTTGAATTGGCGGCCTCTCTGATCCTTTCCGACAAAGACCTCTCGGAGAAAAAAAATAACCTAATAATCCGGATGAAGGATATCGAACAGGCTTTACAGCAGAAAGCGTTGATCTACGACAAATCAGGTGAAGAACACTACAATCTGATTTCTGCTTTCCACAAAAGCCTGCGCGGAAATGATCCCGATGCATCTCTATACTGGCTGGCACGAATGCTGACCGCAGGAGAAGATCCTTTGTATGTGGCCCGGCGGATGGTCCGGTGTGCTTCAGAAGATGTTGGGAACGCAGACCCCCAGGCGCTGGGAGTAGCGATGAATGCGATGGAGGCATTCAAATTTATCGGACCGCCGGAGGGTGAACTGGCGCTTGCCCAGGCAGCTGTTTACCTTGCAATCGCACCTAAAAGCAACCGCATTTACACCGCTTATAAAAAGGTACAGGGTGTCATCGAAAAGTCAGGTACTCTCCCGGTCCCGCTTCACATTCGGAATGCTCCCACAAACCTGATGAAAGCGCTTGATTATGGAAAAGGGTACAAATATCCCCATGACTATCCGGATGCCTATGTTTCACAGGAATATCTGCCGGAGACACTTAGGGGCCGACAGTACTATTTCCCAACTGAAAGGGGTTTTGAAAAGATCGTAAAACAACGGCTTGAAAGGTGGCGTAAAATAAAAAAATCTCAGCCGTCAAAACCGAAGGATCAGCATGACGTTGAGGATTATCGATCGAGGTGAAAGTGCATTCCTTAACTTTAGTTCATCTCAAACTTTGAAACTTTAGGCACGATACGGTTTCAGGCCCCCATTTGGCCCACAATCTTCTTCAGGCAATCACTGAGCCTTACAAAATCAGCGACGCTGAGTGTCTCAGCACGTCTTGCCGGATCGATTCCCGCACGGTCAAGTGCCTGAAGGGCTGCTGATCCATCGAGGTGAAATTCGCTTCCTGCCAGCGCATTTTTCAGTGTTTTTCGTCTTTTTCCAAATGCCGCTTTGATGACCCGGAAAAGGAAGGCATCATCAGCACCCGCATTTTTCATAGGGGTTTCAAAATCGATTCCGAGAACCATGGATTCGACCCCGGGCTTGGGGAAAAAGCAGGTAGGTCTAACCGCTAAAAGGGCTTTTATGTTTGCACAGTATTGAAGCATCACCGACAACCGGCCATACTCCCTTCCGCCTGGTGGAGCGGTAATTCTGTTGGCCACCTCCTTTTGAAACATCAAAATGGCGCGGCTGATCACTTCCCTTGAATTGATAAGTTTTACAAGAATCTGGGAAGAGATGTTGTACGGAAGGTTTCCCAAAACGACTAAGCCATGATTGACCCCCTTTCCGAGCGCCTTTATATCAACCTGAAGGATGTTTTCCCTGATTAAAACAATATTTGAAAGGCGGTTTGAAAAAACCTCTTTTTCCAGGACAGCCATGATACGGGGATCTTTTTCAACCGCATATAATTTTTTCACAACCCGGCCGGCCGGAATTGTAAGGGCACCGAGGCCGGCTCCGATTTCAAGGACAACATCTTTTGCCGAGGCTTGTGAGCGAAGAACAATCATCTCTGCCACAGATCGATCTGATAGAAAATGCTGGCCGGATTGCTTGTCCGCACGTATATCATGAGCATTTAGGAGTATCCGGGGAGATGCCATATCGACAAAAATTATTCCTATATTAACGATCTGTCAAGAATTTGGGCCTTTTGACCTAAAGGAACACATTATCAACCAATGGACATCAACTCAAATCTTTATCTCTTTCATATCAAATCTCTTTAAAAAATGACCAGAAAAAGTCTTGAAAGGTTTATTTCATTGTGATAGTCAAAACGATTCGTTTTTCGATAGCAGATGTGTTCCAGCATCAAAAGCCTGAAAGGAATTTTAAATAGATGACCGCGAAAAAGGAATTGCAGCGGGCTTATGCCCTGGCGATTGTTTTGTTGGTTGTGGGGATTTTAAGTTACGCCGCCTTCCCAGCAAAGACGCCTGAGCAGCCGCCAAGAATAATGTTAAAAAACGTTGCTGGAAAAGTTTTATTTGACCACAAAACACATACATCTGTCCAAGGATATGGCCTCTCCTGCCTCGATTGCCATCATACCGACGATGAGGATGAAACAGAACCCGAGTTGTGCGGGGAGGGGGGGTGCCATGAGCCCAAAAGCGAAGATGAAGACATGCTCAATCGATTCGATGCATTTCATTTACAATGCATCGGATGTCATCAGGAGTTTGAAGTAAGTCCATTAGAAGAACAATGTGAATTATGTCATGTGATGTGAGAAAGAGAGATAGGTTGAACGATGATAACAAAACGATTCACAGCTTTGAGAAAATCTCGCTTTGAATTCGATCGAGTTGAGGCGGTTCTGCCGGAACATCGATCGGTTTCAACACCCAGAGAAGTTACCCTGTACCTAGAAGTTACAACACCGGAACCTGCCATTTATAAGGGTTTACTGACATGTGAAAAAGGGGAAAAGGTCAAAACAGGGCAAAAAATATCTCTTTCCGAAGACAGTGGTCAATACGTTGTATCAACAGTTACAGGCACCGTGTCGTCGATCTCAATTCACACAGGCGATTTCGGCAAGTCGTACATCGCCATCTCCATTCGTGCTGAGGAGGCGGAGGTATTTGACGAACAATTCGAAAAATTTGCCCTGAACCCTACCCTCGATACGGCCAGGGATTTCCTTTCCTGCGCACCGGGGAAGCCGCCGCTTCATGCTTCTTTCGGGTCTGAAAAATCGATTCAAACTATCGTTGTCTGCGGAGTTGACAGCGATATCTTTATTTCTACCAACCGGTATGGGGTAACCACCCAATTTAATGCCATAAAAAAAGGAATTCATATACTAAAGGCCATCACCGGAGTTGATAATATCATTCTGGCCGTTCCACAGGATGTCATGCATGGATATACGGGTATAGATGCACTAGTTAAAGCTGTTCCTATCCGATATCCCGCCACACTTCCCCAAATGATGATAAAAAATTTACTGGGAAAGGTTGTTCCTGTTGGGAAAAGCGTGGAAGATTTAGGAGTATCCTTTTTCAGCGCCGAGGCTGCCGCAAGTATCGGAATTGCGTTTGAAGAGGGCCGGATACCTGTTTCAAAGCGGCTGACCCTGATCGGAAAGGACGGGGGTACAACCCTTTTATCAGTCAGAATCGGGACCCCGCTTCATGATATTTTTGAGACATCCAATATTATTTTAAACGATAAAGACCGAATCGTTCTGGGTGGGCCGATGCGGGGTGCTGCGATCTATTCGGAAGACCACACGGTGCTGCCGGATACCGATGCCATTATGGTTCAGGACAAAAACAAATTACCGTATGTCTCAGATGACCCCTGTATCAATTGTGGAGAATGTATTAGAATTTGTCCTGCAAAAATTCAGGTAAATATGCTCGTTCGATATATCGAAGCCGGTCATTACGAAGAATCCGCGGATCAGTACGATTTGCATTCCTGCATTGAATGTGGCCTGTGCAGCTTTGTCTGTGTATCAAAAATACCGATTTTTCAACACATACGATTGGCAAAATTTGAGCTCTCCCGGCAGGATACAGCAGAGGCAAATCATGCTTGAACAGAAAAAATTCATTGTTTCACACGCCCCGTTCTTACATAACGACAGCAGTATTTCCCTGCGCAATTACAACATAATACTCGCTACGTTGCCTGCGGTTTTTTTTGGTCTGTTCCAATACGGTATGCCTGCTGTGGGCGTCGTATCACTTTCCGTATCCACAGCGATCCTTTGGGAGCTGTTGGTGAACCGCATCACCAAAGCCAGGATTTCGATTGCAGATGGCAATGCGGCACTGATAGGGCTTTTGCTCGGGATGCTTTTACCGCCCGTTTCACCCTGGTGGCTGGTTATCACCGGCACATTTATCGCCATCATTGTCGGCAAGCAGATCTATGGCGGCATCGGAGGGAATCCATTTCATCCAACGCTGGTTGCCCTTGCCATCCTCATGCTGTCCTGGAAAGATTTCCTTGATTTTGATGAAAGTTTGGTCAACTACGATTTTGACTTTATCGCGGTTTATCCTCTTGGCGCCTTAAAGCACTTCGGTGTTGCTGCTATTGAATCCTTTCGCGCCGGAGATCTGCTGATCGGTAAACAAACCGGGGGGACAGGTGTTACTTTCGGCCTTGGGTTGATTGCCGGCGGCATCTACCTGATGGCGAAGCGGATTATCCGATGGGAAATTTCAATCTCCTTTCTTGGGGGTGTGCTTATCAGTGCTCTGATATTCAATTTATCGGATGCAACACGTTTTGCCGGGCCTTTTTTTCATCTATTCACCGGTTATACATTGATCGGGGCTTTTTTTCTGGCCACCGAGGATTCATCTTCCCCGGTAAATTTTATTCCCATGCTCCTTTATGGGGCCACTGGTGGCATTCTCACCGTACTCATCAGAAATATCGGCGTTCATATTGATGGTGTGGTTTTTGCCATCCTGATCATAAATATCTTAAACCCTCTTTTGGACAAGATCAGACCCGAAGCACTGGGAAAGGTCGTTTAACATGCGCGAAATGATAAAAATGATCATCATCCTCACAATTTTGAGCACTTTTTCAGGCACGCTGCTGGCTGCGCTCCACAACAAAACCAAGGACAGAATTGAATATCAACAGCTTAAGTTCGTGAAAGGCCCTGCAATTCGCGAAATTCTCAAAGGGTCATCAAACGATCCGATTGTCGACCGTTTTAAAATCAAAGACGGCGACAAGGAAAAGAGTTTCTTTATCGGTGTATTTGACGGAGAGGCGGATTTGGTTGTTTTTGAAACGTTTGGAACAGGGTTTCAGGGTAAAGTCGGCCTGATGGTGGGTGTTAACATAAAAGACGATAAAATTGTCGGTGTGGGTGTCACCACACACACCGAAACACCAGGGGTGGGTTCTCTGGCAAAAACCGACCCCACCTTTGTCTCCCAATTCAAGGGATTACCTATCGATCAGGAATTTAAAGTCAAAGCAGATGGCGGGCAGATTGATGCACTGAGCGGCGCCACTTTTACCTCCCAGGGTGTCAGTACCGCAGCAACCGACGCCAGTAAAATATATAAACGTTTAAAACTACAGATTATCGAAGGTTTAAAAAATTTTAAAAATAGCGGGACTCAAGTAGGAGAACAAGATGGCTAAGTCTATCTCACAGGAATTTGTCAAAGGTCTGTGGGCTGAAGTACCACCGTTTCGACTGGTCCTCGGTCTCTGCCCCACGCTCGCGGTGACCAAGACGGTAGAAAACGGGCTCGGGATGGGGATTGCCACACTGTTTGTTCTGGTCTGCTCCAATGTTCTTGTTTCAGCCATGCGAAACATTATACCGTCAAAGGTAAGAATTGCATGCTTTATTATCATCATTGCAACATTCGTTACCATTGCCGAACTTCTGATGCAGGCCTACAGTTATCCGCTCTATGAGGCACTTGGCATATTTACACCGCTCATTGTCGTCAACTGTATTATTCTCGGCCGTGCCGAGGCGTTTGCAGCCAAAAACGGATTGATCTCCTCATTTGCAGATGGGTTGGGGATGGGTGTTGGATTTACCCTATCCCTGGGCGTTCTCGGCACCGTTCGGGAAGTGCTGGGGAGCGGCACTTTTTTGGGCACATCCGTATTCGGACCATCTTTTCAGCCGTTTACCTTCATGATTGAGGCGCCGTGGGCCTTTGTCGCTCTTGGACTCATGCTTGGCATCATGAACCTCGTAGGACAAAAATAGGAGGAAATAAATGGGCGATTTGATACTCCTTGTCATCAGCTGCATATTTGTAAACAACATTCTCCTTGCCCAGTACCTGGGAAATTGTCCCTTTTTGGGAACGTCCAAAAAAATGGAGACGGCGATCGGCATGGCAATGGCGGTTGTCTTTGTTTTATCTTTGGCCGGGGTCATTACATGGATAACCGAAGCATTGGTTTTAAAGCGATTCGGTCTCGAATACCTGAGAACCGTTGCATTTATCCTCGTGATTGCATCCCTTGTGCAGTTCGTGGAGATGTTCTTAAAAAAAGTCATGCCGGCGCTCTACACGGGACTGGGTATTTTTCTCCCACTGATTACAACAAATTGCGCAGTATTTGGCGTTGCGCTTATTATTTCCAACAATGAATATACCTTTCTTCAGGCACTGGTTTCATCGACTGCTTACGCGGTTGGGTTTGGACTTGCCCTGATTCTTTTTGCAGGTGTACGCGAAAGAATCAGTCTGGGCAGAGTTCCAAAGCCGCTCCAGGATGCATCGATCGGACTGGTAACCGCAGGGGTGCTATCACTTGCATTTTTTGCCTTTAAAGGCATGGTATGAAAGAAATTTACTTTGACCGAAGCTGTTTTGTTTATGTTCGGGATTGGGGCGGTTTGTGCCTTGACCCTGAGCATCGCCTCAAAAATATTTTATGTATATGAAGACCCCAGAATCGCTCTAGTCGAGGGTCATCTTGCTGGTGCAAATTGCGGTGGCTGTGGGTATGCGGGATGCGCTTCGGCAGCCCTTGCCGTAGTTGACGGTAAAGCACGGCCTACGGTCTGTGTTATCGCCGGACCGGAGTCGGCAATGAACGTGGCAGCGGTAATGGGGGTAGAAGCCGGCAGTGCAGAACCCCTTCGCTCTTTAAACAGGTGTGAAGGGGGAGACCGAGCAGCGGACCGGTTTTATTATATCGGAATCAACTCGTGCCGGGCATTGGCCGCTTTTTATGGCGGAAAGCGTATCTGCACCATCGGATGCCTCGGCCTTGGAGATTGTATTCGGTCTTGTTCATTCAATGCCATCCATATGGGGCCAAAAGGGTATCCTGTTGTCGACCAAAGCAAATGCGTTGGTTGTGGCGCATGTGAGAAGGTCTGCCCCAAAAATATCCTAAAGGTTCGAACCCTGTCTCAACGGCTTCTCCATTTCAACCAGGAAGACGACCCCCTCGCCCCATGCAGCCAAACCTGTCCGGCGGAAATCAACATCCCCAAATATATATCTCAAATCAAAAGCGGCGATTACCGAGCTGCGGTGGAGACCATTCGGGAACGTAACCCCCTCCTTTTTACGTGCGGCAGGGTTTGTCCTCATCCCTGTGAAGAATACTGCCGGAGAGGTATAGAGGATGAAGCGGTCTCCATAAATCAGCTTAAACGCTTTGCGGCTGATTTTGAGGTAAAATCCGGTAATCGATTCCCCATCCCCTGCGCCCCATCAACTGATAAAAAAATTGCGGTGATCGGCGGGGGGCCTGCTGGGTTGACCTGCGCCTATTTTCTACGGCGGCTGGGCCATGGTGTGGTCATTTTCGATAAGATGCGGAATCTCGGAGGTATGCTCCGTTACGGCATTCCCGAGTATCGACTTCCCAAAGAAATCTTGGAATGGGAAATCGACAGCATTCTTGAGCTGGGAATCGAATATCATACAGGGGTAAAGCTTGGCATTGATTTCGACCTTGAATCGCTTGTTTCACAAGGGTACGATGCCATTTTCTTAGGGGTAGGCGCCTGGAGTGATTATCAGCTAAAGGTGAAGGGTGAAGATCTAAAAGGGTGTTTTACCGGAATCGATTTTTTAACCCGTTTTGCCAAAATCCAGCAGGGAGACAGCACAGATGAATCTATCCCGATCGGCCAAAAGTGTGTGGTGATCGGCGGCGGTAATACCGCGATCGATTGCGTCCGCACACTCGTCCGATTGGGTGCCCAGGAGGTAACGATCGTTTATCGCCGCACACGGAACGAAATGCCCGCCAACAGGGTTGAAATTGAAGCTGCAGAGGAGGAGGGAGTTAAGTTTCATTTTCTAGCTTCGCCGGTTCAAGCGTCAGGGGATAAAGAAGGAAGGGTCACTCACCTTGAATACCTGAAAATGAAACTCGGCGAACCGGATGCAAGTGGCCGTCGCCGTCCGGTTCCGATCGAAGGATCTGAAACACTTATTGAAACCGATATGATGATTACTGCCATCGGTCAGGGGCCTGACATCTCTTTTGCGGGCAAAGGAAAACCGATAAGTGATCTCGGTGTTACACGATGGAATACGATCGATGCAGACCCGGAAATCCTTCAATCAAACATCCCCCATATCTTTACTGCCGGCGATGCGTTCACCGGCGCTTCACTGGTGGTTGAAGCGATTGGCGGCGGAAGAAGAGCTGCAAGGGCAATTCATCTTTATTTGTCCGGAAAAGAACTCAAACCGGTACCAAAATCATTGCTGAAAAAACATATCCCGGAATCCATCTTCGATCAGGTTTCAGGCATTATCAAATCACCGAGGACAAAGATGCCCGAACTTCCTGTCGAAAATCGTATTCAATCTTTTTTAGAAACTGACCTTGTTATCAGCAAAAAGGAGGCCGAATTCGAGTCGAATCGTTGTCTGGACTGCTGTAGAATTTGTTACAACAAGGATGCAGCTTAACCCGCTGCCCATTTGATGTTGCATGGATGCATCAAACATCAACAAGTTGTTAATGAAGAAAAAACTCTATTTGGCGGTGGATCGCCGTAGGGTGTCCGCTAATGCTCTCATATCTTCCGGGACCGGCGCTTCAAATGATTTGATCTGCTGTGTTACCGGATGTGCAAAACGTATGCGCCATGCATGCAACATCAGCCGGAGGGGGGATTCTATTTTTGGGGAAGCAGCTTTTTCATTCTCTTGCTTTTTCACCCCTTGGCGTTTGCCATATACCGGGTCCCCAATAACCGGATGACGAATGGCGGCAAGATGAACACGGATCTGGTGGGTTCGTCCGGTTTTCAGATCGAGCTCCAACCATGTTGCTTTGGAAAACCGTTCCCTAACCCGCCATTCTGTCTCAGCATCCCTCCCTTTTGCGCTGTGGGTCGACATCCGCTTCCGATCAGCCGGATGACGTCCGACGGGAAGCAAAATGGTGCCGGTTTCACCCGTCACCTCACCATGTACCAGTGCAAGGTATTCTTTTTTAATTTTTCTCGATTTAAACTGCCAGGCCAGTTGTTGATGGGCAGCGCCATCTTTTGCAATAATCAATACACCGGAAGTATCCTTATCAAGTCGGTGGACAATTCCCGGCCTCAGGTCCCCGCCAAATCCCTTCAAATCCGGGTAATGATACAAAAGCCCGTTGACCAGGGTTCCGGAATAATGTCCGGGGGCCGGGTGGACAACAAGGCCCGGCTGTTTGTTTAAAATGATAAAATGATCATCTTCATATATAATATCAAGATCAATCGGTTCGGGCTTAAATACCACCGCTTGGGGAGGGGGAATCCGGCCATCAATTTTGTCGCCGACCTTCACACGGTAACCGGGCTTTTTTATTAGGCCTTGAACCCGAATCTCACCTTTTGAGATAAGAGCGGTTGCAAAAGACCGAGAGCAGTTCGAAATCCGCAAAGCAATCAGGGCGTCGAAGCGCCTGCCATTGTCCGTCTCGTCAACAATAAATTGAAAGGGATTCGTGTCGTGAATCATTACATAGAAGGATGGTTACTGGGGAAGGAAAAAAGATTCAATCTCTGTAAGAATGGTCTCTTGGTCTGTGTTTTTTGCGGTCGAAAGCTCTCTTACCAGCAATCCCTGAGCAGTATCGTAGAGTTTTCGTTCACCAAAGGAAAGGTCCTTTGTTAATCTCACAAGAGAAAGGTCCCTAAAAACTTCTGCTACATCGTACAGGGAACCGGTCTTGATTTTCTCCATGTACTCCCTGTACCTGCGGTTCCAGGTCTGGGTCAAGGTTGATTCGTCCCGGCCGGCTTTCATCAATTTATAAATTTTGGAAACCTCTTTTTTGCTGATGACTGCCCTTAAACCGACGGATTCGACATTACAGGTCGGAATCATAATAACCATATTGTTTTCAAGGACTTTCATGATATAAAAATCTTGAGTTTCCCCGTTGATCATCTTGCTTTCAATTGCATCTATCCGACCGACGCCATGCGCCGGATATACGGCCAGATCACCTATCTGAAATTCTTTCATTTTTTTAACCGGTTGTTTGTAATGGTTTCTTAAATTATATCCTTTAACAAGATCCAGATAACTTGATATCACAATAATAAAAAAAAAACAATCAATAAAAAAGACCGGCCAATTATAGACCGATCCTTTTTGAGTTCAATCAACCTTAAAACTGCGCATTACGCCAGAAATGGCACCATAAGGAGCGCAATCACATTTAAGATCTTGATCATCGGGTTGATCGCCGGACCGGCGGTATCTTTGTAAGGATCACCGACTGTGTCCCCGGTGACCGCCGCTTTGTGCGCATCGCTTCCCTTGCCACCCAGGTGGCCGTCCTCAATATATTTTTTCGCATTGTCCCACGCCGCACCACCGGTTGTCATGGAAATTGCGACAAAAATTCCGGTAACAATGCTGCCGATTAAAAGTCCGCCCAGTGCCACCTTGCCCAGTAAAAATCCAACTAGAATTGGCGTGACCACCGGGAGCAGTGCCGGTACAATCATTTCTTTCAACGCAAACTTGGTGACGATATCTACACATGTGCTATAGTCCGGTTTTGCAGTTCCTTCCATAATGCCGGGGATTTCACGGAACTGACGCCTCACTTCATCCACAACCGCTCCGGCCGCATGCCCAACGGCTTTCATTGAGATGGAGGCAAATAGAAAAGGAAGGAGACCCCCTATGAAAAGCCCGATGATCACATTCACATCTCCCAGGTCAAACCTGATAACTGCGCTTTTGCCACCTTTTAAAGTAAATTCGAAAATATAAGCGGCAAAAAGAACGATTGCAGCAAGCCCGGCCGATCCGATGGCATAGCCCTTGGTAACGGCCTTAGTGGTATTCCCGACCGCATCCAATGGATCGGTAATTTTGCGGACACTGTCATCCATTCCCGCCATTTCAGCAATCCCACCGGCGTTGTCTGTGATCGGGCCATAGGCATCGATAGCGATGACCATGCCGGTCATCGAAAGCATGGACATGGCAGCCATGGCAATACCGTAGAGACCGGCCAATTTATAAGAGACAAAAATACCCAGGCAGATCGCTAAAACAGGCAGGGCGGTAGACTGCATGCTGACCGCAAGACCGGCGATGATATTGGTGCCATGTCCGGTCGTCGACGCTTTCGCAATCCCCTTTACCGGTCCGTAAATACCGGTGTAATATTCGGTGATGATGACAATGATAACGGTAAGAACAAGCCCCGTAAGTGCGGCAAAATAAATTGATATCGCTGATATGTCCGGCAATCCTGTCATCAATTTTTTGGTAATGAAATAAAATGCGAAAGCGGCAAGGATTGCAGAGCCGAACATCCCTTTGTACAAAGCGCCCATGATATATTCGCTTTTGCCAAGCCGGACAAAAAAGATGGCGATCATCGATGCAATAATGGACACCGCACCGATGACCAGTGGAAATTCTGTCGCTATGGGAACTTTTGGAAAAATAAGGTGACCGAGCAACATGGCAGCAACGGCTGTGACAGCGTAGGTTTCAAAAAGATCTGCGGCCATGCCCGCACAATCCCCCACATTATCTCCCACATTGTCAGCGATAACTGCTGGATTTCTCGGATCGTCTTCAGGAATCCCGGCTTCAACTTTTCCCACAAGATCCGCTCCGACATCGGCTCCTTTGGTAAAGATACCACCGCCAAGTCTTGCAAAAATGGATATCAGACTGCCACCAAACCCGAGCGCAACCAGGGCATTCACATCTTGAGTGAGGGTAAAGAACCCGGCTACCGCCGTGAGTGCAAGTCCGGCGACTATCATTCCGGTGACTGCCCCTCCCTTGAATGCCAGTGAAAGGCCGGCTGAAAGCCCTTTTTTCGCCGCTTCAGCCACCCTGACGTTAGCAACAACGGAGACCCGCATTCCAATATAACCTGCAAGGTAGGAAGCAGCAGCGCCGATCAAAAAACCGATAGCCATTTTAGCTCCCAGGGCGACAAAAATGACAATAAAAATAACAATTCCAACTATAGAAACGCTTTTTAACTGACGATTCAGATAGGCAATAGCGCCTTCTTTAATTGCATCCGCAATTTCACCCATCTTCTCATCTCCAGGAGATGCTTTTTTTACTGTTGCAGCAAGAATAATAGCAAAAAGTACCCCTGCAACGCCGATCAAGGTACAGATCAACGGCAGATTGCTTACTGTGGCTTCCATTCTTTCCTCCATCTCTTCATTAGCTTGAAATCACCTTTCTGTTGTTATAGCGATTCATTCCCTCTTTTATTCCTTCACAAAGGATTGTAACAACGGCATCCGCGGTTGTTCTTATAACCTGTTCCAATTTGTTTTTTTCATTAAAGTCAAATCTCCCCAGAACATGATTGGTAACGGTCATTTCTGCTCCAGGTCGCCCTACACCAACCCGAAGCCGTGTGAAGTCATTTCTACCAAAAGCATCGATTAAAGACCCTAAACCCTTATGTCCTCCAGACCCCCCTTTCTCTTTTATTTTTATTATCCCAAAAGAAAGATCGATATCATCATGAATGACCAATAGATCCTCGCTAAATATATTATGATATTTTGCCAATTTCTTAATCGGCGGGCCGCATCTGTTCATAAATTCCTGGGGTTTGGACAAAATGACCCTGTAGTCATTTATAAATCCCTTTCCATACAGAACGCCGAACTTTTTTTTTTCAACCGAAATGGAGAATGTGGCCGCAAGATCATCAGCAACCATGAAACCGATATTATGGCGGGTCTTTTTATAGGTATAACCTGGATTCCCCAGGCCGACTATCAGACGTAATTTCGATGGTGACATGGGTAGGATCCGTTACTGGTCTTCGGTCTCCGTCTCAGATTCCTCCTCTTCACCAGCAGCCTCTTCCAATTCTTCCTCCTCTACTTCTTCTACTTCTTCAACCGTTGGAGCAAGAACCGTAACCACAGTAAAATTAACATCCGTCGATAATTCAATATCGCCTTCTAAAAGAATTTCTTCAACATGGATTGAATCGCCTATATCCAAATTCGTAGTGTCCACCTCAATTTGATTCGGAATCTGACGAGGAAGACATAACACGTCGAGTTCACGCCTTATCAGCTGCAAAGTCCCGCCGAGTTCAACCCCTTTTGTTTTCCCTACTGTGACTACAGGCACCTTGACCGTGATCTTACGATCCATGGCGACTTCATAAAAATCGACATGAAGAAAGGTCTGAAAAACCGGATGTACCTGCAACTCTTTTATCATTGCAGATCTGTTGATTGTTTTTCCGTTTTGAATAACGAGGTTCAACAAAATTTGTCTGCTCTTAACTTTTTTTAGCGCCTGCTCAAGATCAGTTATATCCAGAGAAAGCAAAATCGGCTCGGTGTTCGGGCCATAGAGTATGGCAGGGATCCTATCTTTTCTTCGTAGGGCCCGCGCAGGACCATTTCCAACTGCGGTCCTGATATTTGCTTTTAGTTCGATTATCTTCAAAAAAAATACCTCCTTGTTTAAATTCTATTTCTTTCCTCATACAAAAAGAGAAGTTACCGAATCCCCCCTGTGACTCCGCACGATGGCCTCCCCCACCAGGTCAGCGATTGACAACACCTTTATCTTATCGCATGCCTCGGCTTTTTGACTTAAAGGGATGGTATCCGTCACAATAAGGCTTTTTAAATTCGACCCGGCGATCCGGTCAACCGCCGGACCGGACAGCACCGGGTGGGCACAACAGGAGTATACTTCCTTTGCACCTTTTTTTTCGATAGCTTCCGCCGCTTCTGTCAATGTTCCTGCAGTATCAACCATATCATCGAGAATGATGGCGATCTTCCCTTTGACATCACCGATTATCGCCATCGCTTTGGCCTCGTTTGGCGCATCCCTGCGTTTGTCAACAACAGCAAGGTCTGTATTTAGGCGCTTTGCAAAGGCTCTTGCCCTTTCAGCACCACCGGCATCAGGGGAAACAATGACCACATTATTATCAAAATTTTTTTTTATAAAATCGATAATCACCGGAGCGGAAAACAGATTGTCGACCGGTATGTTGAAAAAACCCTGGATCTGTCCGGCGTGCAAATCCATTGTAATGACACGATCCGCCCCTGAAACGGTGAGAAGATCCGCAACCAGTTTAGCGCTGATGGGAACCCTGGGCGCCACTTTTTTGTCCTGTCGTGCATAACCGTAATAGGGAATGACGACTGTTATTCTGCGGGCGGATGATCGATTAAAAGCATCTACCATCAGTAGCAATTCAACCAGATTGTCATTTACTGGTGAACACGTTGATTGAATAACAAAAATATCTTTCGATCTTACGTTTTCATTGATCTCAATCTGTATTTCCCCATCGCTGAAAGTCTTCACCTTGGCCCCGCCAAGTGGTACCTTCACATAATCAGATATTTTGTTAGCCAGCTCGGGATTTGAGTTACCACTAAAAATTGCAAAGTCCGCCACCAAATACCTCTTCCGGGTTAATTGTTATTGGATTGCTGAGATTTTATTTATAATTTTTCTATTCTGCGTTTTGGCTGGGGCGGGAGGATTCGAACCTCCGAATGCAGGAACCAAAATCCTGTGTCTTGCCACTTGACGACGCCCCATTTTGATTAAACCAACAAATCCGCAAGAAACAGCTTCCATTTTGAGTGTCTTGAAAGCAATTTTTTGGCCTGCCGGGCCTCATCAGGGTCCAAGAACAGGCCAAAGACAGTCGGCCCGCTTCCTGACATGAGAGCAGCCGTTGCTCCATGGACCAAAAGTTCTTTTTTTATTTTGAGGATGTCAGGATACTCTGCCGCGGTTACCTGTTCAAGGTCATTACGAAAATGGGATTCGGCATCAAAATCCTGTTTTATAAAAGAGTTACTTTTATGTTGTTTTTCCAATTTTGTCAATCCCAAATTGAATTTTCCGTACACCTCCGCGGTGGATACACTGAATCCGGGGTAAACCAACAAAACTTGATACGGTTTAAGCCCTTTGAAAGGTTCCAGCTTTTCTCCAGCCCCTTGGGCAAGTGCCGGTTTTCCGAAAATAAAAAAGGGAACATCAGCTCCGACCTCAAAACCGATACGCATGACTTCAGATTGTGAAAACGGATGGCCATAATACCGGTTTAGACCCAAAAAAACAGCAGCTGCATCGCTGCTTCCACCGCCAAGGCCGGCTCCGATCGGTATCTGTTTATCGATGAAAATTTTTACACCCTTGGTTTTATTTCCCGGGTGTTCTCTGAGTGATCCAAGGAAGAGAGATGCAGCCCTGTGGGCAAGGTTTGATTCGTCTTCAGGGATACCCGGATCGTCACAAATCACGCTTATTTCCCTGGTATCAAATGAAAGGGTTATCGTATCATAAAGCCCGATACAGCTCATGATTGTGACCAGATCGTGGTATCCATCGGGTCTTTTTCCTGTGACCTGCAAAAACAGGTTGATCTTTGCAGGGGCAAGTAGCCTCATAGTATAAGCCGTTGAGCTTAAAACGATAGGATCGATCGTTAATAAATAATGAAAATCAAAAGGGTTTACTTTTTAAATGTAACCACCAGAAATCCCACATTCATTCGACGGATAAACATCTGAATCGACGCCCCCTTCTTTGTTTCTTGTATCGCCTCCCTGTAATCGTCAACCGTTTTTATCCCCTTGCGGTTTATCTCCTTAATGTTGTCATGGACCCGGATACCAGCTTCCTCTCCTTTGCTGCCAGATGCAACCTCAACGACGACTACCCCATCGGCACCCTGCATATTGAACCGTTGTGCCATCTCTTTGGTTAGTGTTGTTACACGGATGCCGAATGCTTCTTCAAATTCCTTTTTGGTCCGCCTGGAAGAAACGAAATTTTCATCTCTTTTGGCAATTCTTACATTAAATATTTTTTCTTTACCGCCACGCAGCACTTTTATGGTGATTTCATCTCCCACTCTGATATTTGCAACCATCTGGGAAAGTTCCCGGCTAGTGTTTACCTTTTTGTCATTGACCTCCAAGATAATATCTTTTGCTCGGATTCCGGCTTTTTCAGCTGGCTCGTCTTGAAAGGCTTCACTCACCAATACACCTTTAACGCCTTCAACGCCATAGTACGCAGCCAATTCGTCATCGAGATCCTGAATCCCCACACCAAGCCAGCCGCGGGTCACCTCGCCGCTCTCTTTGAGCTGATCGATAATTCCTTTTGCAAGGTTTATGGGGATGGCAAATCCGATGCCCTGTCCACCAGCGATAATCGCCGTATTGATACCCACCACTTCCCCTTTCATATTAATCAAAGGGCCACCGCTATTCCCGGGATTAATGGAGGCATCGGTTTGTATGTAATCATCGTAAGGCCCTGAACCGATAACACGCCCTTTGGCACTGACAATCCCCGCGGTCACGGTGTGTTCCAAGCCAAAGGGGTTGCCGATGGCCACCACCCATTGTCCCACTTTCAGCACATCTGAGTTACCCAGATCGACCACCGGAAGACCATTTACCGGTTTGACACGAATGAGCGCAATATCGGTGTTTGGATCGCGTCCCACAAGCTCCGCATCAAATTCCTTACCATTTTTTAGCTTTACCTTGATCTTGTCTGCATTTTCTATAACATGATTGTTTGTAACGATATATCCCTCTTGACCAATTATAAATCCTGATCCAAGGCTGCGCTGTTTGAATTTTCTTTGCTGTTCATCTCCAAAAAATTTTTTAAAAAAATCATGAAAAGGATCATTTTTTCCAAAAGGCGGTCTGCTAAAATGACCGAAGGGCTGGCCACCACTCTTCACCGTTTTCTCTGTTCTGATATTGACAACTGCAGGGCTGACACGTTCTGCCAGATGGCTAAAGCTTTTGGGCACCCCCATGACAGGAGCCGATGCGGCCCGAATGCCCGAAACCGGGTAAACGCCTGAAAGGATCAGGGTACCGACCCCTAAAAATATGGCGGCAAAAACGACCCTCTTTTTATTGGCGCCTAAATAATTATTAAAACCCATGAAGCATCTCCTTCCTTATTAAAAACCGATGCTACTCTTTTCTTCTATCGACCTGAAATCTGAAACTGCTTTATCCCTTTTCCTTGACGTACATCATCCTCAAGTCGCTCAGGATATGCTTCAAAAGGTTTTCTTCATCCTCTGTCAGATTCCCACGGGTTTTCTCTTCCAATACACCTAAAATATCAATCGTTTGTTTCGCCATGGGGAGGCTTTTTTTTTGGCCGATTGCTGGATCTTCAATCGCACCGAGGTGCACAAGGGCGGATGAATTCAGCGAAAAGATGAAAGTTGCAAAGTTGATCTCAGGAAACTGAGATGCGGATTCTGCTTCTTCCGGTGCCGGTTCCTCCCGCGTCACCTCTTCTTTGGTCTCCTCCGCTGCTGTTTCTTTTTTATCTTCCTCTTTTTTAACATCCTGAGCATCTTCGCTAAAAAGTCGCCGGTCTTTTATGATAAAACCTTTTTTTTCTTCTGACATGACCAACCTCCTATCATGTTTTGTTTTTAGTTGATTATTTTTTCCTCTGTGCGCCAGTTTCAAAACCCTTTAATTCGTCCAATTTTCTCATAAATTTTTTCAAATCTCAAGAGGGATTACGGTATTTACCGACGGCACATTTACTGCATTGATAATGGTGCCATTCTTCAGATATTCAATGATCTGATCCGCCACTTCCATAGAAACATTTGTCTGGGCTTCATAGGTGGAAGCGCCGAGATGGGGCGTACAAATCACCTTGTCCAACTCAAAAAGAGGGAATCTTCCGGGAGGTTCGGTTTTAAAAACGTCCAATGCAGCGCCGGCCACCTTTTCTGAAACGATGGCGTCATATAGATCATTCTCATCAATAATGCCACCACGGGCACAGTTTATGACCATCACGCCCTCTTTCATTTTTTCAAATGCTTTTTTATTAAGAAGCCCCGTGGTACTCTTAAGTTTGGGGACATGCACTGTTATATAATCGGATCTTCGGTACAAATCGTCGAGTGTGGTACTTTCAAACCCGGCTTTTTCTATTTGCTCGGCGGTGATATAGGGGTCGTAGATGATAACATTCATTTTCAGTCCACGGGCAAGATCGGCAACAATGGAACCGATTTTTCCATAACCTATGATGCCGAGGGTCTTATTGAATATCTCTCTTCCTTGAAGCTTCTTCTTATCCCATCGGCCGGCTTTCAATGAAATGGTCCCTTGAGGGATGTTGCGTGTCAAAGCCATCATCATGGCAATGGTGTGCTCAGCTGTTGTGACAATATTCCCCCCAGGGGTATTCATTACAACAATACCCCGTTTTGTTGCTGCCGGTATGTCCACATTGTCAAGACCAATCCCGGCCCGACCAATCACTTTCAATCGCTTTGCCTGTTGCAGGATCTCGTCAGTTACCTTTGTCGCACTCCTGATAATCAGCGCCTCATAATTTCCAATGATCTGTTTGAGATCCTCGGGGGACAGGCCGGTATTAACATCCACTTCAATCCCCTCTTCTTCCTCAATCATTCTGATTCCTGTCTTATCAAGGTTATCACCGACCAGCACTTTCATCATTTTCTCCCTTAAGATTTTGTAGAATGTTTTCGTCGACCAAAAACGTTAATAAAAAATAATATTCTCATATTCAACAAAAATTTAATCCCGATAACATTTTAAACCGACTAGTCCGGAAATCTATCCGAGAAGGAAGGATAGAACAGCTCAGTGGATATGACGATGTTATTTCTGAAGTTAAGACAGCAGTCCAGCGGATCGTATCGATCCCGCATACGGCCGGATGCTGAGGAAAGCGGTGAGAAACGGTGTTGAAATCATGGCCTATTCCGTTTAGGCAGCATCTAATTTCTGTCGGTCAGCCATGTCTATCAAGACCCGATCTTGCGCCCTATCAATACCAAGAGCCTTTCGCTTTTTGTCGATATGGGCGATCATCAATCGTGCCATTTCATACGGATCCGGTGTAAATCCCCATTTGCCAAAACCAAGTTCTTCGAGTTCCTCAAAAAGGTGTTTGTAAAATTTTGTTCCCTCAATAATAGGGAATGTCACGCCAAATACGGTAAATACACCGGAAGCGACAAAATACTGTCCGATGGCAATGGCCTTTTCACTCATATATTCCGGCGCAGCACCGGCCACGGGCAGATCAGCGATGCTGTCGCCCAGCCCTCCGGTTCGTACCATTTCGGAACAAGCGATCAGAATTCGAGTGTTATCAACACATGCGCCCAACCCGAGGATGGGAGGCATTCCGACCGTCTCACATACCTCCCTCAACCCGGGCCCGGCCAGATGGGCGGCTTCCGGAGTAGTCAGTCCGGCTTTGGCAAGGGCGATTTGGGAACATCCGGTCTGAACCACCAGCACATCATTTTTGATCAGTTCTTTGACGAGCTCAACATGTACCCAGTCTTGTTTCACCCTGGGATTGGTACACCCTACAACACCTGCAACACCCCGTATCCTTCCATTGATAATATTGTCATTTAAGGGGGTATAGGATCCCCGAAAGGTACCGCCAAGCATATAGTTGATGTACTCGTGGGAGAAACCATGTACTCCCCTGCTCATATTTTGTGGGATTTCTATAGGGATCTTTCGATTTTTGAACCGCGATATGGCTTTGATAACGATTTCATCGGTACAGGTTTTGGGGTCACGTTCATGAAAATCGATATGGGTGGCCCCCTCTATATGGCATCTGGGGTTGGTAGTAAAAAGAGGGGTACCATAACATTCGGCCACCTTCACCAATCCTTGCTGGATACATTGAATATCCACGGCCATGGCGTCAACAGCACCAGTTATGAGAACCGGTTCGGTTGAAGAAAAGTTTCCGGCATGGGGCGTCCCATGACGAGAGAACATCTCCAGACCGGAGCAACACATTCCCACAAGATTAATATCCTTTGCTCCGGCTTCCCGGGCAGCCTGAATGAGGGATGGTTCGTTTACCGATGAGATCATCGACTCGAAAAGGTTGGGTTCATGTCCGTGAACGATAATATTGACCTGATCTTCCTTGAGCACCCCCATATTAACCTCTATGGAGACGGGCGAGGGGGTCCCGAACATGATATCTCCAATTTCCGAGGCGACCATCGATCCGCCCCAGCCATCCACAAGCGCTGTCCGGCTACATTGTTTGGTAATATTTTTATAATCCTGATCAACACCCATATGCGACCGGTTCATCAACTCCATAATTTCACGCATGGCCCCCCTTGGGACAATACCGTGCTTGCGCCAGGTTTCCAAAGTCTTTTCCGGCACCCGTTTGGCAAACGGAATTTCACCTTCGACCTGTGTGTAGGTTTTTTTCAGCTCATGATAAAGGTCGATGGCTATATCGTGGGTCGAACGTCCCTCGGTTTCGATACCGATAGATGCGGCAACGGTTTCAAGCTTACCGGTATCTGCGATTTTGTAATCTGTAATCTCGCCGTTTACCACATCACGGAAAACCTCGAGCATCGCCATTCCGTGGTCGTTATGGCAAGCTGTACCTGCTGCGACCATTCGGGCAAAATTTCGTGACATGATCGTGTCTATGGTCGCTCCGCAGACACCCACTTTTCCATAGGGATCTTTTGAGTTGAGTCTGCAAGGTCCCATGGCGCAATGCTTACAACAAGCTGAATCGGCGCCGATCGGACATGCCTTCATATTCGCCGCACGGTCAAACTGGGTTTCCACACCATCTTTTTTGGCTCTTTGCAACATCTGTAAAGTCGCTTCGCAGGATGTGAGATCTTTTAAATTTATTTCTTTTTCTTTTCTTGTAACTATCTTTTTTTCTTCCATGCTTCCTCCATTGATGAAGTATCTGACCGGATAACTTCCTTGGCAATTTAATTAGTAATAATTCCTATTTACAGTAACCAAAAACATGGTTAATGTCAAGCGATGAAAACAAAGTTTTTTCCTAAAATTCCAAATCGCCTGATCCATGAGAAGAGCCCCTATCTTCTGCAGCATGCCTTCAACCCGGTGGACTGGTATCCCTGGGGGGAAGACGCGTTTCAAAGGGCGAGAAGCGAAAACAAACCGATCCTTCTGTCCATCGGATACTCAACCTGCCACTGGTGCCATGTGATGGAAAATGAGTCATTCAGTGATCCGGCGGTCGCAGCAGTAATGGCCAACGATTTTGTTTCAATCAAGGTAGACCGGGAGGAACGGCCGGATCTTGACAAGATATACATCACCGCTGTTTCATCAATGACCGGCTCAGCCGGCTGGCCCCTCAATGTCTTTTTAACCCCTGAGTTAAAACCCTTTTACGGCGGTACCTATTTTCCGCCACAAACCAAACCGGGCAGCATATCCTGGCCCGATCTTTTAACGATTGTTGCCAAAGCGTGGAACGACCCTAAACAGCATCAAAAGATCTTAAACTCCGCATACGAAGTAACAAAAACCATCAATCAATATTTATCCATAAGATCTCCTTCAGCACCTTTAGACGAAAGTGTGCTTAATTCGGCCATCGATCATTATTTATCAGTCTTTGATGGAGACCGAGGCGGCTTCAGTAATGAGCCCAAGTTCCCCTCCCCCTCTATCCAGGATTTTCTTTTCTTTTACCTTACTTATCCGAATGGTATCGAAAATAAGGCTGGAAAAAAAAATAAAGCCCTGACCATGGCAACGGTGACACTTCAGGCTATGGCAAGGGGAGGTATTTACGATCAAGTGGGCGGTGGGTTTCACCGTTACGCCACCGATCCCAAATGGAATATTCCCCACTTTGAGAAAATGTTGTATGACAATTCCCAGCTGATCATTAACTATCTTTCAGCCTTTCAGATCACCAAAGATAGTCTTTTCAAAGAGGTGGCAAAGGAAACCATCGGATACGTCCTTAAAGATATGACCCATCCAAAGGGCGGGTTTTATTCAGCACAAGATGCGGACAGCTTTCCGAAAAATGCCCTTGAAACACCCGAAATGCAGGCTGGGGCAAAAAAAGTTGAAGGCGCCTATTATGTTTGGGAACTCGGTGAGATCGAAAATATCCTGGGCAAAACCGATGCCCGGATCTTCGCCTATCGATATGGTATCAATTCAAAGGGAAATGTCGAATATGATTCTTTTGGCGAATTTAAAGGAAAAAACATTTTGTTTAAAGCCCATACAATAGATGAAACCGCTAAAAAATTAAACCTATCTGAAAAAGATCTCACGCAAATCCTCACCAAAGCCAAAATGCAGCTCCTAATTTCGCGGGGGAAAAGACCCAGGCCGCATCTCGATGACAAAATCATCACTTCCTGGAATGGTCTTATGATATCTGCATTGGCAAAGGCATTTCAGATACTCGGGGATGAAAAATATTTAATTGCCGCCCAAAATGCCGCCACATTTATCCGAAAAAATTTATCTGTTTCGAATAAAAAAAACCTCTACCATATCTGGCGAGAAGGAGAAGGAAGAATCCATGGCCTGGCAAATGATTATGCCTTTTTGACCCAGGCACTGATTGATCTCTTCCAGTCCGACTTTGATCATTTGTGGCTTGATTGGGCCCTTGAACTGACGGAAACGCTGATCAAACAGTTTTATGATGCCAAACATGGGGGATTTTTCATGACCCGATCTTCACATGACAAAAATCTGATTTTTCGCGTGAAAGAGGATGTTGACAGTGTGATTCCGTCTGCTGACTCGGTGGCGGTTTCAAATCTCTTGCGGCTCTCCCAGATCACCGGAAACAAGGATTTTTCCCAAGTGGCAGAAAAAACCCTTCAATCTTCTATTTTAAAATTAAAACAAAACCCGGTCGCTGCCCCGCAGATGCTGGTGTCACTCGGTCGTGCCCTGATAAACCCTGTCCATATTATCATTTTAGGGAATCCGGCGGCTAAAGAAACACGTTCCATGTTGAAAGTGGCCTACATGGCCCCATTTCCTGCAAAGATGATTATTCTGGTGAAAGACGATTCTGTTCAAGAAAATTTTGTCAAACATCTGCCGTTTATTGCTTCGATGAAACGAATAAACCATAAGACCACCACCTATCTCTGCATGGATCAGAGCTGCAAAACACCGATCACCGATCCAGCCATCCTGTCGAAGGAGCTGGGTCCACATTTTTAAATGGGGTAAAATATTTAAGCTTTTATATGAAAAATACTCCCTCTAAAACAGAGAAGAAGAAATCAGGTTCCAGGCGCCGTTGCGCCCTTGTATTCGTAAAGGCCCCGGAGAAAGGAAAGGTTAAGACACGGATCTCAAAAATCGTAGGACCCGAAATCGCTCTCAACGTTTATAAACGGTTCGCGGTTGATCTAATTGAAACGCTTCAAAACATCGACTGCAACATCACGATCTGCTACCATCCATCACATGCAGAATCCTGTATGACCCGCTGGCTCGGCAACAGTTATAAATATTTGGCACAAAAAGGAAACAATATCGGGGAAAGGATGGCCAATGCCTTTATCCGGTCATTTTCGGAAGGTTTTCACCGCGTGATTCTTGTGGGTGCTGACATTCCGGATCTGACTGCAAAGATCATCGATGAGGCATTCAGCAGTTTGCAAAAATATCCCGCAGTAATCGGTCCGGCCCTCGATGGGGGTTATTACCTCATCGGGTTTGATTCAAAAACATTTATCCCTGACGTTTTTCAAGATATTTCCTGGGGGACTGACCGTGTCCATGAACAGACATTAACTGTTTTTGATAAAAAAAGCTTTCAGGTACATATGCTGCCGATATGGCGGGATATTGATACCTATGAAGATCTTGTTCATTTCTATAAAATCAACAAGAAAAATAGATCCGCTGCTCAAAATACGGTTTCATATCTCGAACGTATCGATATTGGCCGGTTTAAGGATTGAATAATTTCAAAGGAGAATCAAAATGGAAACCTATTATCATTTGGCAGACCTGCCAAAATTTAAAGAAATCGGGAAAGAGGTCCCGGAACTTGCAAAAAAATTTTTTGAATATTATGATGCCGTATTTTCAGCAGGAGAGCTCACCGAAAGGGAAAAAGCATTGATTGCCCTATCTGTCGCGCATGCGGTTCAGTGCCCGTATTGCATCGATGCATACACTCAAGCCTGCCTTGAAAAAGGTTCAAACCTGGCCGAAATGACGGAAGCCGTTCATGTGGCGACAGCCATAAGAGGGGGGGCTTCTCTCGTCCATGGCATCCAGATGCGTAACATTGCAAAAAAAGTTTCCATGTGATCGGTCAAAAGGGAAAATCTAACGATGTTGTCTGATCAGAAAAAAAACGATCTATCCCTCCATGCAATCGACACAACCGGTATCACCCCTTTTCAGCAAATGCTCGACAGACATGGCATAACACTTTTAAAAGATAATACCACCACCCTGCAAATCAACATTGGTCTGAGGTGCAATCAAACTTGCCGTCATTGCCACCTGGATGCAAGCCCGGGTCGAGGGGAAATGATGATTCGAAAAACCATGAATCAGGTGATTGAATTTGCAAGGTGCGGCCATTTTGAAACCATAGATATTACAGGTGGTGCACCTGAGCTGCATCCAGATTTGGGAAATTTTATTAAAAGCGTTTCCCCTTACGCCTTAAAAACCATATTACGATCCAACCTGACTGCACTCCCCCGTAAATTAAACCACCTCGTGGATATCCTGAAGGAATCCCAGACAACCATCGTGGCATCATTTCCCTCTTTAAACGAGGTTCAATTAGAATCCTTTAGAGGAAAAGGGAGTTTTCAATCGAGCATTGACACTCTTAAAACACTCAATGAAATGGGATATGGAAAAGAGAAAACCGGGCTTGAACTCGATCTGGTGGTCAACCCTTCAGGATCGTTTTTACCGCCCTCCCAAATTGAAACGGAAAATAGATTCCACAGGATCATCAAACAGAAATGGGGCATTCGTTTTAACCGTCTATATACTTTTGCCAACGTCCCCTTGGGCAGATTTCGGACATGGCTGGTCAAGTCAGGCAACTTCGAAAACTACATGGAGAAACTTATTTCTGCTTTTAACCCTTGTGCGATTAAAGGTCTCATGTGTCGAAATCTGGTATCCGTATCGTGGAATGGATACCTGTTTGATTGTGACTTTAATCAAGCAGCAGGTCTCTTTCTCGGGAAACAAAAAATACATGTTTCGGAAATAAAAAATCCTCCTGAACCCGGAAACCCAATCGCTATCGGCAACCACTGTTTTACGTGTACGGCAGGTTCAGGTTTCACCTGAGGCGGCCAGATCACATCCTGAGGCTCAGGAGTTTATTTCAACATTTCAACAAAATGCTGAAATAAATAGATTCCCTGCGGTATTTTTCGGAATTGTTAATGCTTGAAGAATGAAAAAGTGAAAGGATGTGAGACATGCCCACACCACCGGTTAGAATTTATTCCCTGAGTACATGCAGCCACTGCAGAACGACAAAAAAACTTTTGACAGAGTGCACCGTAAAATATGATGTTGTCGATGTCGACCTGCTCGAAGGAGAAGAAAGGAAAGCGATCCTTGCGGATGTTAGAAAATTTAATCCCATATGTTCCTTTCCGACCATAATCATCGGTGAAACCGTCATCGTCGGGTTCAAAGAAAAAGAGATAAAGGAGGCATTGGGACTTTAATGGAAATCGAAAAGCTGTATCATATGCTAAAAAAGGTACAGGAGCCGAAAGGTTATTTTTTCAATAAGGATAAGAAAAAAGTCTTTGATCTTTTGGAAGCGCTTCTGGTCAACAAAGAGCGATATGGATATATGGCTTGCCCCTGCAGGCTTGCATCCGGAGATAGAGAAAAAGACGAGGATATTTTTTGCCCTTGCATTTATCGAAATCCTGATGTTGAAGCATATGGAAGTTGTTACTGTAACCTTTATGTCTCAAAGATGTGTAATGAAGGCAAAATGCCGATAGAATACGTTCCAGAAAGACGTCCTCCTGAAAAGACTTTTTTTTAAGGATCGCGATAAGCAAGAACACCCCTTAAAATTTATCATCGGAAATCATCCTAGGGTTCGACCCATAGACAATTAAGCATTTTGTTTATCGCAGTTTGGATCTGTTTTCCGGTTAACAATTCCGGCACTATTGTTTTTGTGAAAAATCTTATTCATCTATTTCTTGACTTTTTGACTTTCTGATCCCATTTTTACTCTATAATAAACCGCTGCCGATTATAACATCGGCTGCGCAAAGTATAGATATCCGTGTATTTCGTGTTGAATAAGAGGAGGCGGAAATGATTGAGAAGATTAAAAACTTCAGCAAAATATGTAAATGTGAAAATTGTGGGAATGAAGCTGACATATGGGTTGATATGTAATTTTTTCGGAGAATGCGCTCGCTGTTTCAGCTCAACAGGTGAAAGAGAGGTATTTTATGGAAAATAGCAAGGCGATATTAAATACAGGTTTACGCGGCGTCACCATTGCCAGCACCCGGATCAGTGATGTCATGGGTGATGTCGGCAAGTTGATTTATAGGGGATATTTGGTTCAGGATTTGGCACAGCATGCTTCTTTTGAAGAAGTCGCTTATTTACTTCTGTATGAAACACTTCCGGATAAGGACCAACTCCAGGCCTTCAAAACCAATCTTACGAGTGAAAGACATATTTCTAATGATATGATTTCCGCCCTTAAAACCATACCGGAAAACGCACTCCCCATGGACGTCTTACAATCGAGCATTTCCATGCTGGCCCATCATGACACCGACATTCAGGAAACCTCCAGAGACGCGTTCTGCCGTATGGCCATACGGCTTACCGCGAAAATACCGACTGTCATTGCTGCATGGCATCGTATCAGGAGCAACCAAGAGCCGATACTGCCATCTGCTGAACTTGATCATGCTGCAAACTTTCTCTATATGTTAAAAGGGGCGGTTCCGGACGATGAAATCGCTAGATTTTTTGATGTAGGACTGATTCTGCATGCCGAGCATTCTTTTAATGCGTCAACGTTTGCAGCAAGAGAAGTGGCATCGACACGTGCGCATATCTACGCTGCGGTCTCTGCGGCAGTCGGATCATTATCCGGTGAGTTGCACGGGGGGGCTAATGTCCGTGTGATGCAAATGTTATTAAAAATCGGCTCGTTGGCCGGTGTTGAAACCTATGTTAAGGAAACACTGGACGCCGGAAAGAAGATCATGGGTCTGGGCCATGCGGTATACCAAACAGACGACCCGCGCGCACATATTCTTGCCCCGATGTCCAAAGTCATGGGGGAAAAGACCGGGGAGACCCAGTGGTATGAAATCTCAACGCAGTTGGAAAAAACAGCAAAAGCAGCTTTTAAACAGCACAAGGGCAGAGATATCTATGTAAATGTAGATTTTTATAGCGGATCCCTCTATTATAACATGGGAATACCGGTTGATCTATTCACCCCTGTTTTCGCCATTGCCAGAATTGTGGGCTGGGCCGCCCATGTCCTTGAAGAGCGCTTTGGCGATGCCGCCCCAAAACCGATGCTGTATCGGCCGGAATCTGAATACACCGGAGATTACTGTGGGCCCGATGAATGTAAATTTGTCGCGCTTGAAAAAAGATAGAACGAATCAACCCAAAAACCATCCCCACGCCATTGAGCCCCGGGGGTTTTTCTAACTGATAAAAATGCTGAAAAAAATAAACCGGTGACTCTAAAAGGATAAAAGCGTTGCTAAAAAAACGCAACCTCAGGATGACTCAGCAACGTAAAGTGATCCTGGAAGAATTGAAAAAAATTAATTCGCATCCGAGGGCAGATGAAATCTACGAAAGAGTGAGAAAACGACTTCCACGGATCAGCCTCGGGACAGTTTATAGAAACCTTGAAATTTTATCCGAATTGGGGGAGATTCAAAACCTCGAACTGGGAGGGACTCTCAAACGATTTGACTCGAACCCCAAAAAACATTATCATGTTCGGTGTATTCAATGTGGTCGGGTTGATGATGCACCGATAGCCCCCTTGAAAAAAATTGAAAATAAAATTTACGGGGCAACCGTTTTCACCATCATTGGACACCGGCTTGAATTTACCGGTTTCTGCCCCGAATGCTCTGAAAAAAATGCACTTCCTTAATCACTCGATGCCATATAGCGGCTTGCTTAAAAATTCATCATCACATTAAAATAGGAGATTACAAACGTGGAAAATGTAAAAGGTTCACAAACGGAAAAAAATTTGCTGGGGGCATTTGCTGGTGAATCCCAGGCTCGAAATCGATACACCTATTTTGCCAGCCAGGCCAAAAAAGAGGGATTTATACAGATTTCCGAAATATTTTCGGAAACCGCCAATCAGGAAAAAGAACACGCAAAGCGGTTTTTTAAATTCCTTGAAGGGGGAGACCTCGAGGTGTCGGCTGAATTTCCAGCCGGAATCATAGGCACAACTCTTGAAAACCTGAAAGCCGCCGCCGCCGGAGAGCATTATGAACAAACGGAGATGTATCCGGGCTTTGCGAAAATCGCCCGGGAAGAAGAACTCGATGCAATCGCCATGGTCTTCGAATCGATCGCTGTAGCGGAAAAACAACATGAAAAAAGATACCTTGACCTCGCTTTCAACATCGAATCAGGCCGTGTTTTCAGAAGAGATGAAAAGGTAACCTGGCGTTGCCGCAATTGTGGCTACCTGCATGAAGGAGAAGGTGCGCCAGATCAATGCCCGGCCTGTGCCCATCCACAAGCGCATTTTGAACTGCTTGGAGAAAATTACTAACGGAAGCAAAACTTTAGTGCTAAATTCACAAAACCAGGGAGCCGGTCATATTTTTTTGAAATCGGCTTCAAATCTATTGCATGAAAGGAGCAAAAAATGGCGGAAAGGCTAGAAGTTTACAAATGTGAGGTATGTGGAAATATTGTTGAGGTACTCCACGGCGGTGGTGGTGAGCTGGTATGCTGCGGCGAACCGATGAATCTTTTGGTCGAAAATACTGTGGATGCCGCCAAGGAAAAACACATTCCCGTTATGGAGAAAATCTCAGGGGGAACAAAAGTTTCGGTTGGGAGTGTTCCTCATCCCATGGAGGAGAAACACTACATCGAGTGGATCGAAATCATTGCCGACGGAAAGGCGTACCGGCAGTTTTTGAATCCTGGAGATGCACCTGAAACAACCTTTAACGTGGAGGCAGATCAGATTACTGCACGCGAATACTGCAATCTACACGGCCACTGGAAAGGATAATCTATTTGTTCTTCAACGGCGCGAAAAAAAGGGGGTGATTTTTATGAACAGTTGGAAGTGTGAAAATTGTGGATACACACTGGAGGCTGATACGCCTCCGGAGGAGTGCCCGACCTGCAAGAAAAAATGCGAGTTTCTCAATAACACGTGCTATACCCCTGATTGTGCCGAAAACGGGGTCGACCACAGAATTGGATAATAAAGAGTGCAATATGGCAAGCGCACTCATCTAGATTTTCAAAGATGGAAAAGGTAAATATCATGACCACACCACAGCATTGCCCCGGATTTCATGAACTCAAACATCTCAAGTCGTTTAAATGCAAGTGCGTATCCTGCGGGAAAGAAAAAGAAATTTTTTCGGATGAATTTGACAAAACGCATATCTGCAGCGAGTGCGGTAATGAGATCGATTTCTCCCAGTGTTCCCTGGAAGGTGAGGCATAAAAAATTGGTCTTTCGCTCTGCAAAAAAAAACGACCTATTTCATTTTCCCACTAGTATAAGTATATCTGAAAATGAACAAAAAATGATCTTCGCAAGGAGAAGATAGATTTAAGGCTTTAACCCCATGTTTGTTCTCGGTATTCAAGGCAGCCCAAGAAAAAAGGGGAATACAGGCTTTTTGCTCTCGGCTTTTATGGACCAAGCACGGAAATTGGGGGCAAAAACAGATGTCATTGAGGTGGATAAAAAAAATGTCCTGCCCTGCAAGGAATACCTTGTATGTGAAAAAAAGGGATTCTGTCCCATTGACGACGACATGAAACACGAAATCTATTCTCTGCTATGGGAAGCTGACGTCGTCGTTACAGCAACGCCCATTTTTTTTTACAACACCCCCGCCCAACTCAAGGCTCTCATTGACCGGTGCCAAACCCTCTGGGCTAGAAAATATAAACTCAAACTGGAGGATCCCGGCCGGAAATGGAGACGCGGTTTTTTGCTTGGGGTTGGCGCTACCAGAGGGAAAAATCTTTTTGAAGGTGTCCGCCTAACAACAAAATATTTTATGGATGCGGTCGGCGCCAGTTTTGATGGGAGCTTATGCTACCGGCAAATCGAAAATCCGGGGGACATGGAAAAGCATCCAACGGTGTTGAAAGATGTAAAAGAGGCAGTGCATGGACTTTTGAAGCCGTTTGTCGGCAGAAAAAAAATTCTGTTTGCCTGTCGGGAAAACGCCTGCCGCAGTCAGATGGCATCCGCATTTGCACAGTACGTTGCCGGGGATAAAATAGAGGCCTTCAGCGGCGGAACACATCCGGCAAAAAGCATCGACCCGGTGATGGCCAAGGCAATGGCGGAAAAAGGGATTGACATGGCATTTCGCAAACCCAAATCTTTAGAATCCGCCATTTTCAATATACAACCTGACATCGTCATCACCATGGGGTGTGAAGAAGAATGGTCTTTCATACCGGGAGTGAAACGAGATGACTGGGATCTGACGGACCCCTCCGATAAACCCATAGAGGTTATGCGAAATCTATGTGATCAGATCGAAAAAAGGGTTGTCAAACTCATCGGTCAGTTATAATACACATCTTCAAAACACCCAGTCACAGACAAGGAGGACATGGCATGGACAAATATGTATGCACCGTTTGTGGGTATGTTTACGATCCGGAACAAGGTGACCCTGATTCTGGTATTGAACCGGGGACAAAATTTGACGATCTGCCCGAGGACTGGGAATGCCCGGTTTGCGGAGCACCAAAGGAAGATTTCGAAAAAGACGAGTAAGCGACACGGTTTTTTCACGTTCAGATAGCGGGTAGCCGATGCCCTTTTCTGTCAGGACTTTGCTCTTTTTGGCAGAAAAGGGCTTTAATTTAAATTTTTTACCGGTCTAAAATTTTCCCCCTTGTACTGACGACCACCTCTTTTATCGGAACTTTCTTCCCGGAAATTTCCAGGCCTTTTTTTACAATAATGGGAAGACCTGCGCAGCAAGGGACTTCCATAACCACAACGGTAACATTTTTGATGTCGGCAACTTGAAAGATTTCTGCAAATTTATTGACATAGCCTTCGGCATCATCAAACTTCGGACACCCCAATGCAACAGCCTTTTCTTTTAAAAAATCCCGGTGGAGGGATGGAAATGCCACCGGCATACAATCGGCCAGGACCAGCAGGTCGGCTCCTTTTAAGAACTCCGCCGTTGTGGGAATGAGCCTGATCTGGACCGGCCAGTGAGATAGGGCCGAAATTTCCTCCACACGGCTGATATCAGGTGCACTCGATGCCTGAACAGGTTCGATCTTATCAAACCGCTCAATACGTGAGGATGGACACCCTCCAGAAACCATCGGTTCTGCTTTAGGCGTATTCTTTTCTTTTTCTGCCAGGTACGCTTCCACAGCCGCTTCATCGAACTCCTCCGCTTCACGATCCACTACTTTAAGCGCCCCAACCGGACATTCTCCCAGACAGGCCCCAAGCCCATCACAATAATTATCTGCAATCACTTTTACTTTACCGTTTACGATCTCGAGCGCGCCCTCGGCACACGACGGTACGCATAGACCACAGCCATCACAAAGATCTTCATCAGTTTCTATGATTTTACGATTAACTTTCATTGGACCTCCTCTATATTAAACACTTTTTTTGCTTCTTTACGTCCATTTTCTGTCAAAAAGGATTTTTCAACGATATTGGAAAGCTTAGCCTCATCCATCAGATTTTCTTTCTGCCTCTCCTCAAGGTTGACAATAAGATCTGAATCATAGAGGGTTTTGAAATTTGTCGTTTCATCCGCCCGGGGGTGGTGGTGGTGTCCTATAATGTCACAAACCTTTTCGATCAATTCTTCCTTTGCACCCAGGCGGGTCATGATCGATCTAGCAATGGGCGGGCCTTCCTCCTCTTGGTATTTCGCCTCAGAACTGCCGTGCTTTCTCTCTGCTTCGTGGATGCCGATATCATGAAGATAGGCCGCAGCTAAAATCACAGCCAGGTTTCCACCCTCTTGCTTCCCGATCCTTTCAGCATAACGCGCCACACGTGTTGCATGCCCGATCCGTTTAAAATCAGACTTGAAATACCGCTTCATCTCTACTGCCACCCGGTCTTTGAGCAGATCTTCCTTCTGAGCCAGAAGTTCTGGTGGAAGGGTTCCCAGACACTGATCAGCATATTCACAATATGAAGCACAGCCGAAATCCATTTTCGGATTGACAAATCGATGGGCACATTTTTCGCATTTGCGGGACGTGTCGTCCTTGAAAAACTCAACGACATGGCCGCACTTTGGACATTTCTCTTCAAATATAGCCCCTGGTTTCCAATATCGGCTATCTTGCCCTGGACACTTCATTGCTAACTCCCCTAACCAATCCGGTTATCGATTTTTTTAAAGATTTAAACCAATTGCAACGTCATTGCCTTGACTTATGTCAAAAGGTCATGCTACTTTGAAAAAAAAGATGAATTTATGAAAAACATTTTGGATATCATATCCCATGCGCCTCTTTTTCATGGCCTTCCTGAAAACCAACTCCATGAAATCAAACGGATTGCCATCACAAAACGGGTCAAAAAAGGTGAAATTATCTTCTCCGAAGGTGATAATGGAAGCGGCTTTTATGTGATTGCAGACGGCATTATAAAAATATTTAAGCTCTCATCAGAAGGAAAAGAAAAGATTCTTCATATTTTCAGAAATGGAGAACCTTTTGGAGAGGTGGCGGTCTTTACGGGGCGGACATTTCCCGCAAACGCACAGGCCATTTCGAATAGCCGGCTGCTGTTTTTCCCGAAAAACGAATTCGTCGGTCTGATCTCCGACAACCCCTCCCTTTCGCTGAATATGCTTGCTGAATTGTCAATCCGACTCCACCACTTTGCAGTCCAAATTGAAAATCTTTCCCTAAAAGAAGTTCCAGGCCGACTGGCATCCTATCTGATCTATCTTGCTGATGAACAAAACAGAGACGATTCCGTTACACTCAATATCTCTAAAGGTCAGCTGGCAAGTCTACTCGGTACAATTCCTGAAACTCTGTCGCGCATTTTTGGAAAAATGACCGATCAAAAATTAATAGAGGTCAGTGGTCGACACATCAGTTTTTTGAATTATATCGGTCTGGAAGAACTTGCAGATCACGGGAAAACCCTGATATGAGAAAATGGAGGGGGTTTGAAGATTCGTTCAACTATCAGTTGATCTTTTATGTGAAATCAGCTCTCTGCTGAGAATCTTGATATGTCCCATCTCTTCTCTGATAATTGCATCAATCCTATCTTTTCCAAAGGTCTCCGGCACCATATCTTTCATCCCCAGATAAAAGACAATGGAATCTTTCTCAGCCTCAAGTGCAGCCATATAGATTCGTTTTAAAGATGATACATCAATCGTCTTTTCAAAAAATACCCGGGTATTCGCCAGTGCTTGAAGATACGCCATGGCTTCCCCTTCAGGGTCAAAGACGGCTGATGCTTTCTCCTTTTCCGCCAGATCGGCCCGCAAGGAGGCAAATGTCTTCTCGTGTGCGTTCTCCATTTCGTATAGATCGAGCAAAAGTTTTTTTGCCGATAAATCGGAAAGACCTTCCGCTGCGGTACGGTAAAATTTTGCCCCGTTCCGCTCGAGCTGCTCGGCCATTTCAAAGATGTCGTCTGCGCTAAAATCATAGATCATTTGGTCAACTATCCTCTTTTTATCGTTGTTAACCCACTTTTTTTTTGGAGATACGCCGGTGCTCCTCATTTCGGATTTCGCGCCTGAGGAGTTTTCCAACTTTGGACTTGGGCAGCATATCACGGAACTCAATATAACTGGGGACCTTATAGGGGGCCAATCTACCGCGACACCACTTTATAAGCTCTGTGCCGCCTACCCCTCTAGCGTCCTCCTTTAAGACAACAATGCCTTTTACTCTTTCGCCAACTCGCTCGTCGGGGACTCCTACAGCACACGCAGCAATGACAGTAGGATGATCTTGCAAAACCGTCTCGATTTCTGAAGCAGAGACCCGGTATCCCTTATGTTTGATGATATCTGCAGACCGCTCAACAAAGACGAGCTCTCCCTCCTTATCCTGTAGGACAAAATCACTCATCCGATAATAGATTTTCCCATTAATTTCAACATAGGACCGCTTCGTCTCTTCCGGCTTGTTCCAGTATTCTTTTATCGTATAGGGTGATGTTACCAGAAGTTCTCCGATCTCACCGAAGGGAACCGGTTTAAGTGTTTCCGGGTCGACCACAATGCACTCTCTGCTTTTTAATGGAAGACCCAATGTCGTCGGCTTTGGGTTTTCATCGATTCTGCTGTAAGTCACATGGCCGGCCTCGGTTGATCCATAAACATGATAAATGGGAATGCCAAATCGCTTTTTCCAGCGGTTGAATACTTCAGGAGGCAGCACATCTCCGCCACAGTAACAATATCTCAGGGAGCTCAAATCATATTGATCCAGACGGTCATTTTCCAAAATCATACGATAAAGGGCAGGAACTCCAAGGAACCAGCGGCTGCGATAACGCTGGATGGTTTCAAGAATAGCGTCGATCTGGGGTATTGGCATGAGAAGCGTGGTATTGCCTTTATTAAGTCCCAAAGACATAAACAGCCCCAAAGCCATGATATGAAAAAGCGGGTTGACCGCAATGTAAACGTCCTCCCCTTCTTTGAGATGATCTCCAGCCACATCTTCCGTCACGTCGTTAACATAAGAGATCATACCGATGTGATTACCCGGAACGCCTTTTGGAAAACCTGTGGTTCCGCCTGTATAGAGAATATACGAAAGGTCGTTCCAAGGATCTATTTCAACCTTTGTTTTTAGGGGTGGATGTTTTAAAAGAGCTTTAAATGAATAAATCTGATCGTTCCAGTCCACCTTTCCGTGAGGAATCTTGTCAAAGAGTGTCCCTAGATACCTTTTCCAAAACGGCAGCAAGTCAACTATGTTGGTTACGATAGCCCGTTTGAGTCCGGTACTGGAAAAAACTTCTTGGACGTAACAGAAGTTGGTGTCCTGGCAAATGATTGTTTCTGCCCCTGAATCTTTGACCATGTAATCGAGTTCGTAAGACGTGTAGATGGGAGAGACCGGCACAATTACAGCACCAATTCTCTGGATACCCAGGAAGGCGATGACAAATTGAATACAGTTGGCGGTATATACCATCACCCGATCACCTTTTTTGATATCCAGATTCCGCAGAGCGCCGGCGAAACGCTCACTCATACTTTTCAGCCAGAAATAGGAATACCGTTCTCCCAGATAAAGCACCGCTGTTTTATTCGGAAAACGTTCACTCATCTGATCGAATCGAGTAAAAGTCAATTCATTTTCCAAGGTTCCCGTTTCAGAATCCATCACCCTTTTGACTCCTCATCTGCCGTGCTTACCGGCAACGATTTCACCGCTTAAATTCCAAAATAGGCCGAACGAACATCAGGATTATTCATCAGCTCTTCCCGAGTACCTTCCATCACCGCAGCCCCGTTTTCCAGAATAAAAGCATAATCCACAATCGGCAGAACCGGTCGGGCATATTGTTCGGTCACAATAATTGAAATCCCCTTTTCGTCTCGAATCTCTTTTGTTGCCCGAACCAACACCGCCTGTACCAATGGGCTCAAACCGAGAAGAGGTTCATCCAAAAGGAACAGCTTGGGTTGCGCCATGAGCGCCCGCCCGATCGCCAACATCTGCTGTTCACCACCGCTTAAGAATCCGCCAATCCTCTTTTTGAGTTTTTCCAGCGCAGGAAATGTCTTGAAAATATAATCCATGGTATTTTTTGCCTGGGAGGAGGAAGCTAAATAGCCGCCAATGCGCAAATTTTCCATAACGTTACACTCCTTGAAAATCCTGCGTCTTTCCGGACAGAGGACAATTCCCTTTTTTGCCCGCTGGCTCGGTTTGAGTCCTGTTATGTCTTGTCCAAGGTATCGTATCTCCCCCAAGATGTTGACCCGCTCACCCCCGGCCATCTCCTTCTTTTTTCTGATATCCTCAATGATTCCTGAAAGGGTGTACATGAGCGTGGATTTTCCCGCGCTATTGGTTCCAAAAACTCCAACGATTTGATTATTGCCACACTTGATATTGACATTGTTTAGGGCCAGCATGTTTTCGTAAAAGACCATCAAACCGGAAGCTTCAAGCATACGCCTCAACCTCCTCTGACCCGAAATAAGCTTCTTTGACCTTTTTGTCCGCCATTACCTCCCTGGGAGTCCCCTCAATGAGTTTTTCGCCGAAATTCAAAACCAGTACCCGATTCGCTACCCGGAAGAGCTCCCTTAAACGGTGTTCAATCATGATCAGTGTTATACCTTCAATCTGCAGGCGCTCAATCAACGGCACCATGCTGGCAATCTCACTCATACTTAATCCCGAGAAAACCTCATCACAGAGTATAATTTCAGGTTTTAAAGCCAGGCATCGAGCAAGTTCCAGGCGTTTAAGATATCCGGTTGGCAGGCTGGAAGCCATTTTATAAGGAACATAGGATTCCCTTTCAAATCCCATCTCTTCAAGAATATCGATGCTCACGGCGTTTCGATCCCCAAGTTTGCCTCCCCCTCTCCAGCCTCCCGTACGCTTGGCCCGGGGTGAAAACAGAGGAATCACCAGGTTCTTATATGCCGGAAGGCTGAAATAAGGTCGCATGATCTGAAAGGTGCGCGCAATCCCCATGTCTGCAATTTTATGTGCCGATTTCCTACTGATATTTTTTCCACGGAATAATACCTCGCCGTAAGTCATTTTGATAAAACCGGTGATACAATTAATCAGGGTAGTTTTACCAGAGCCGTTCGGGCCTATAATTCCTAAGATATCGCCTTCAAACAGATCGAAGCTGACCTCGTTCAGAGCAAAAATACCCCCAAAGGTTTTGGTCATTTCTCTCATTTGAAGAATAGGCTGATTATTCATACCTTGATCCATTTTTCAAACTGATGATACTTTCGTTGACCATAAACCATAATTCCTTCACTTCGAAAAACGATAAAGGCAAGAAGTATCAAAGCATAAAAGACAATTCGAAGTGTTCCGAACGCCCGGAGTAATTCAGATATGGGCACCAGAATGAACGCTCCCAGCACCGGTCCCACCAAAGTGCCGCTGCCGCCGATGACCGTTGCCGCAATCGGCAGAATCGAGAAATCCAGGGCGAACATTGAGATTCCGGACCACATATAAAAGTGTGCCAAGTATCCCCCACCTAAACAGCCCATGGACGAAGCGATAAATACGGCCATTGCTTTATAAAAGGTAGGGTTTATTCCCGAAGCCCGCACCGCTTGATCATTATCCAGGACCGCACGAAAAACCAGACCAATATCGAGGTTTACCAGCCGTCTCATACCAAAGAGAAAAAAAAGAACTGTCAAAATGATAAAGTATTGCTCTACCCAGCTGTTCGTAAAGCTGCTGACCCCTAAAATTCCGTCAGTTCCTCCGAATATGTTCAACGCCTCGATGACTCGGCTCATCAACAACGGATACATGAGTGTTATTATGGCGAAATATACTCCGCGCAAAGGAAGGCAAGGAAGCAAAAACAGTGTACAGATAAGTGCACCCAATAAAGCTGAAATGGGAATCGTTAAAATGGGAGGTAACCCGAGGGCAGTATTTAGGGTGGCAGCAATATACCCGCCTATTCCAATGAAAAATGCGCCGCCTAAAGAGACTAGTCCCACAAAATGTGCCAAAAAATCAAAACTCAGCGAAAGCAGGGCGTAAATACAAACAATGGAAATTACCCGTTGCCAATACATACTGGGCATAACAAAAGGAAGAATTAGCATCCCGATAATCAATACCAGCCTTGGCATTGTCAAGTAGCCCAGTTCACGCCAGGACATTAGAGCATAAAGTCCTTCGGTGCGGACTTTAACCCCTCGATCGAGTCTTTCCTTTCGACGATGCCCGGTCTCCATTCCTTACACCCTTTCTTCAAGTTCTTTTTGGCGGCCGAACAGTCCGGAGGGTCTTAAAATGAGGGTAATGATTATGGCCAGGAGCGCCACCACCGTTTTAAAATGGGTCCCCAAATAGACTTCTGTTAAAATTTGCGCAAAACCGATGAGGAAAGCCGCCAGCACTGCTCCCATCCAGCTGCCAAGACCGCCGACAATACAGACAGCAATGGCCAGAATCAATACGTTGTATCCCGACTCTACAACTATGTTCCCGAGAGGAAGCAAGAAAACAGCAGCCAGACCGGCCAGCATGGAACCGAAGACCATGGCCACAACCGCCATACGATCGGAATCGATCCCCAACATCAATGCCGCACGCTCATCCTGGGCCACCCCGCGAAGTGCCAGACCCATCCGTGTATAATGGGTAAAAAGCCAAAGGAAACCGACCAACGCAACCCCACAGATCAGAACAACTATGCGATGGAGATCCACAGGGACTCCGGCGATAAAAATACTTCCCTGTATGAATGTTGGCAGCGTGTAGGTCATTCCCTTAAATCCGCCCCAACGGAGTCCCTCCAGAATGGCCAACCCGATAGCATACGAGGCGATGATCTCGGAAATGGCCATGCCCCGAACCCGAATCAGAATAAACTGGTACATCAAAGCACCAATTACCCCGATAACGATAAGGGCAAGCAAAATACTAATAAAATAGTTTAAACCCAACAGGCGCAAAAAACTCCAAGCAATAAACCCGGTGATAATGTACAACGCGCCGTGGGCGAAATTAGGTACCCGACTGGTACCGTATACCAGGGCAAATCCCAGGGCCATCAGCGCCAGGGTAATGCTGTGGATCGAACCATAAATTAGTATTTCAATGAGTATATCCATGATAAGAAACAGTCAGTAAAATGGGGCTAACAGGTCGTGTAAGACCTGTTAGCCTTCGAACTATTTCATCCAGGACGGCAGCTTGATTTCACCCATTGCAATCGATTTGGGGAACACCACCACTCGTTTGCCGGCCTGCCATTGAAAGATCGAACCCACTGCACCCGTATTCGGATCCAGGCTGGGAATAACCTGATGGCTTTTGGGATCGAATTTTATACGACCATAGACGCCCATTATGTCGGTTTTCTCCAGCGCTGCGGCAACTGCCTCGGAATCCAACGTCCCGGCCTTTTCAATGGCGTCTTTTAAAACATAGACGGCCATATAGCTGGTTGAGGTTCCATACCCTTCTGGTTCTACACCCCACATCTTCGTGTAGGCGTTATAAAATTTCATGGTCCAGTCTGTCGCATTCGAAGGAGCATTGCCGGCATTGACTACATTGGCCAGCGTATATTCGCCTTTTCCCTCTGAGGCTTTCCAGAAACCCGGCTGCTCAGCAGCGGAGAGAATGGAACCGAATGGAAGCGCAGGGATTTTCATGTCATACCATTGTTTGAGGAGAATGGAGCTTTCCGGCATATCCATGGCTATGATAATGACCTGTGCCTTTTCCCTGCGGGCTTTCAGCAGACCCATTGAAAAATCGGTGGAACCGGTTGGATATATCTCAGGCTTTCCGATGACAGTCCATCCTTTCTTGGCCATAATCTTGGCAAAGATACCGCCAAAACCGCGTGCCCAGGCCACATCCTGTACCATAATAAACACGCGATCGAGGTTGAACTTCTTTCCTATCTCCAGCAACGCGGGAATTTGTTCTCCGCCTGCAATCCATTTGGCTTCACCGGTAATTCTAAAAAGATATTTGTACTTATCGTAATTTTTAGCAACACGTGCGTGGTATGCCGGCGTTAACACTCCAGTGCTGAGAATGGAAACCTTTTTATACTTGGAAAGCAGGTCCATTGCCGCCAACCCCGCTTCCGACCGAACCGGTCCGCCGACGATAAAGTCGGCATTTTTTTCTAAAATGAGCTTTTCCACGGCCAGAAGAGCCTCACTTACCGGTACACCCGGCTCCAAATCCCTTGTATCGATGACTTCCATCTTGAAAGGACGCTTTTTACCCCCAACATTTACCCCGCCGGCGGCATTTATTTCCTCAACAGCCAGTTTCATCCCTCTTTCTGCATCCCAGCCATAAAGGAAAGAAGTAGAAAGGGGTGCACCTATGATAATCGGTTTTTCAGCAAAAGCCATTTGACCCGGTAAAATTAGTAAAATTGACACCAAAAATACCAACGTCCTTATTACGTTTCTTTTCTCCATGATTAAATCCTCCCTTCTGTAACAATAGTTTATTGGTTTGCAGAATCTCGACAAACCCGCCATAGCCTGTGTGCGATCTCCGGTTTCGCTTTTAATTTATTTGGTACTGTTAACATCTGAGAAAGTGTTATAAAAGGCTTTCTATTGGAAAAGAGAGTATATGTAATGAAGTTTTTTCTGTCAAGTTGTTAACTCAAGTTTCGCACCTGATATTTTGAGGAAAACCGCATCAGGCATAATGCCTGTGCTTGAACCCTATTTAATATTTGATATAGTGCCGGGCAGATAGAAAAATGCTCAAAAAACATAAAAACCGTCCTTTGATAGAATTTCAGAAGGGATTTCTCGATTCAGAGGTTATCGTTAAAACGACCTCATATGAATATAACGTTCTTAAGCCATTACTTTTTGAGATGATTGACTCGATGGCAGGGGCGGCGATCACAAAACAGACACGGGTTCTGATCAAACCTAACCTCCTTCTTCCTGCTAGACCCGAAAAGGCGATTCTGACCCATCCCCTTGTTGTAAAAGCGGTTGCCGAGTATGTGATAAACAAAGGGGGAGACGTTCTGATTTCAGACAGCCCGGCCTGGGGATCATTTGAAAAAATTTTAAAGATAGGCGGATACCATAAAGCACTGGAAGGTCTGGATGTTGAATTAAAAGAATTCCAAACATCCATTGCGGTCGATATCGGTAAGCCATTTGGCAGCATCGAACTGGCAAAAGATCCGTTCGAAGCGGATGTGGTGATCAACCTGGCCAAGTTAAAAACCCATTCCCAGATGCTTCTCACCTTGGGGGTGAAAAACCTCTTTGGGTGTATCATCGGCTTTAAAAAACCGGAATGGCATTTGCGCAGTGGTGTGGATCGGGACCTGTTCGCCGGGCTTCTGGCCCAGATTTATCAAACGATACTACCGTCGATCACTATCGTTGATGGAATTTTAGCCCTGGAAGGGCAAGGCCCCGGCAAGGGAGGCGCCCCTCGGCACTTGGGTTTACTCATCGGCAGTAAAAACGCCTTTACGGCGGATATGGCCATCTGTCGCCTGCTAGGGTTGAATCCGGACAGACTCCCCACCCATCGAGCAGGTAAAAGATTGGGGTTGGTAAAAGATGCCGTTGATGTCATCGGAGATGCGGATCCGATAAACCATTTCGCATTTCCATTGTTGGGGTCGCTGTCCATCGGTCCAAAACCGTTTCAAGGATTGATACGAAAGCATCTGGTCCAACGTCCGGTAGTTGATGATCGTATTTGCAGGGCCTGTAGCGACTGTTTGCAGTTTTGTCCGGCAAAGGCCATCGCACCGGATGGAAAAAGTATTTCCTTTGATTACGACAGATGTATCCGGTGTTACTGCTGTATCGAAATCTGCCCTCACGGTGCGATCCGTTCGGCCGAGACCTTACCCGGAATGCTGGTACGGCGTTTTTTTACGGAAAATAGATCCCATTGACATGCTGACTCCTTTTCTGTATGCTATCGTTGATGATCATCAAGAATCAAAAAAACCGAAAATAGAATAAAACGGGGGAGAAAATATGGCAGGTATCAACAAAGTCATCCTGGTCGGCCGTTTGGGCAGAGACCCTGAAGTCCGCTATACACCGGATGGAACTGCGGTTGCGAGTTTCAGCATCGCCACATCCGAAGAATGGAAGGACAAGGGCACAGGTGAAAAAAAAGAGCGAACGGAATGGCATCGGATCGTTGCATGGCGAAGGCTGGGTGAAATATGTGGTGAATATCTTTCAAAAGGCAGGCAGGTTTATATCGAAGGTCGTATTCAGAACCGGGAATGGGAAGACAAAGAAGGAATTAAAAGAAACACCACTGAAATTGTCGCATCGCAGATGCAAATGCTAGGGACAAGGGACGCTGGCGATGTTTCCACCGCCGGCGCAAAAGCACCGGCATCCAATTATCAGGAACCGGCTGGTTCAGCAACCGAAGACGACGATATTCCGTTTTAATCCGCAATCTATTTCATGGGGAAAAGCTCGGGGGATGGCATTGGAAAACATTCTGAGAAGTCGCCTGCATTGAGCGTCAAACCGATCCTTAAAAAAAAGAGAACGGATGACGCTGGCCGCTGCATTTGATTGGGGAGTCTTTAGGTTTTATTTCCTTCCTCGATCTTTTCGGAGTCTTCTTTTTCAGCATCAGTTGTTGCTTTTTTGAAATTCTTTATCCCACGACCAATCCCTGATCCTATTTCTGGAAGTTTACCGGCTCCAAAAATAATCATAATAATAACAAGGATAATGATAAGCTCCGGCATTCCAATTCCAAACATAACAAAACCTCCTATCTATCGGGATGGGGCTGTTTCAATTCATGCATCAGTTGCGTGAATTCTTTCGATTTTAAATAACGATCAATGGCTCCCTGATAATCGATCCATTTCTTCCAGATCTGAAGCCAGATTTCGTTCCGCCAATAACAGTCAGGATCTCCAAACCCTTTAAGCCGATCGATATAATCGATATATTCCTCTGCACAGCTCTCGCAGAAACGGTAAGGTATCCTGGAGAAGTGCGGATTCTTTTCTATTTTGCCGCCATCCCTAAGTATCTGTGTACCGCATTTTTCACACTTGAACGTACAGTGGATACATTGAAAAACTTTCTGAACCGCCATGCTTTTCTGCTTTTTTACCCTTGCGGCTCTTTGCGCTTTCGTAACCCGCTGTTTCTCACCAAGTGATATGACATCGCCCATAATAAACCCTATTGAATCATATTAAGTCAATAAAGTTTTTTCAGCCATTGAAATGACCGATTAAAATATAGTTTAATATATCACCCGACCATTTCAATGTCAATCTTTTCGAGTCGAAAGATAAAAGTTCTTTTGGCGATGCCTTGTCAATTGGCGCGACACATGTTATCTAAAACAGGATCTCAGATAAATGAAAAAGAAAGGAGCGCAAATGACGATCGACAGGTTTGAGCCAAACTGCCTCCCGGTGTTAACCGGCAGCCTTCCGATGAACGATCATCGGAAAGCGGCGGAAATGGTTAAAAAGTTTACACCTGAAATTCCCTCTTGGGTTCAGCTCCCGGTATATAAAAACGAAGGGATGATCGCACAGTTTGTGCAGGGTTTGCCGGGTCTCAGGATTGAAAAAGAGACGCCTTTTGTCGATACGCAAACGAACAGTTTTGAGCAGGAGATTCTTCAATTCTATGAAGAGTATATCGGCGTATCTGAAAGCACCATCGACCTTTACGATACGAGATTTATCCTGAAACACGATACCGCTCGCGGTTTTTTTGAACTGATCGATACGATGAACAGATCGGCGCCCCGGCCGGTGGCGGTCAAGGGCCAGATAACCGGGCCCATTACCTTTGGCATAGGCGTAAAAATGGAAAATGGAAAATCCATTTTTTATGATGAACAGTTGAGGGATGCCGCCGTCAAGCTTTTAGCCCTGAAAGCCAGATGGCAGGTGAAAAAACTTTCAAAATTCGGGTGCCCGGTTATTATTTTTTTTGATGAACCGGGACTTGCCGGTTTCGGATCGTCTGAGTTGATCAGCATATCCCGTGAAGAAATTCTTGCCTGCCTTAATGAGATGATAGAAGCGGTTCATGCGGAAGGCGGCCTTGCAGGAATTCATGTCTGTGCCAATACAGACTGGTCTTTGATTCTGGACTCCTCAGTCGACATCGCCAACTTTGACGCTTTCGCTATTTTTGACCGATTTATCCTCTACTCGGATCAAATTAAAAGGTTTATCGCATCAGGAGGGATCTTGGCGTGGGGAATCGTTCCGACTTTAAACGCCGAAGATATTGAAAAAGAGACCACCGATTCCCTTGTCGCCGGGTTGGACCAAAAGGTCCGAAAAATAGAGGATATCGGCATCGACCGCCAAACCATCTTAAGACAGTCTTTGATAACCCCAAGCTGTGGTGCCGGCTCGTTGAGTCTTGACCTCACCGAAAAGGTGCTTAAATTGACCCGGAGTGTGTCGGACCGGTTGGGCAACAATTAACCCCCAAATATGAAATTAGAAAATGAGGTTCTAAATGGATTACGCGAAAGAAAACAGATTTTCAGGGGCAACCCGGTATATCTTGGATGATGAATTGGCCAGCATTGTGAATATTTCCATGGCCCTCGAAATGCCACTGCTGCTGAAAGGGGAACCGGGCACCGGTAAAACCATGCTGGCCCATGCCATCGCGGAAAACTTAAACATGCCCCTGATCGTTCTCAATGTCAAATCGAATATGAAACTCGTAGATGCACTCTATCAGTACGATACACTCACCCGGCTCAATGACAGCCGTTTTGGCGATTCGAGCAGGGATGTGAGTAATATCGAAGAGTATATCAAGATGAGTAAGATCGGCCAGGCCTTCACATCCGGGGTGAAAACCATCCTGTTGATCGACGAAATTGATAAAGCTGACACCGATTTTCAAGATGACATGCTTGATGTGCTCGACCAGATGGAATTCGACATCATTGAAATTGACAAGACAATAAAGGCCATCAACCGGCCGGTCATCATCATCACATCCAATGCGAAAAAGGACCTGTCGGATCCTTTTCTGGGCAGATGTAACTTTCATCACATTGCCTTTCCTGATCCGAAAATGATGAGGAAAATAGTGAGGGTTCACTTTCCGGATATTGGCTCCGATCTTCTCGAAAATTCCGTATCAAACTTTTATAGGCTGCGGGAAATTGAAAATATCGAAAAAAAACCCGCCACTCGGGAGCTTATCAATTGGATCCGGGCCCTAAATACAGATCCCGATTTTCAGCCGAAAAAATTAGTCGCAAAGGAAATACCGTTTTTGGGTGTTCTTTTTAAAAAGAGTCAGGATTATGAAAGGACCATGAATGAGGCGAATCGGGGCAAACTTTATTAGTTTTTAAAACAAATGTTTATCGATTTCTTTTACAAATTAAAAGATGCCGGGATTCCGGTTTCCCCCACCTCTTTTCTGACTCTTCAGAAAGCGTTGAGCAAAGGCCTAATCGGCTCGCTTGAGGATTTCTATACCTCTTCCAGGGCTATTTTGGTTAAAAGTGAGAGATACTTTGACCTGTACGACCAGGTCTTTGCCCACCACTTTCAAGGAGCCGAGATGCCGGATGCGGATGAATTTGAAGTTTCTGAAATGGCAAAAATTTTGCTTGAGGAGTGGTTGAAAAATCCTGAGGCCGTTGCCATGGCATTTGGGGCCGACGAATCCGAGCTAAATAAGCTGACCCCCGGGGAACTGATCGATTACTTTAAAAAGCGTCTCGAAGAGCAGAAAGAGCGTCACACCGGCGGAAACAAATGGATCGGAACCGAAGGGACTTCGCCCGTAGGGCATTCCGGGTATCATCCGGGAGGCATGCGAGTCGGAGGTGTCTCTCGAAACAAATCCGCGGTTAAGGTTGCCATGGACAGAAGATACAAAGATTATTCCCACACCGGACCCCTGACATCGGCCATGATGGGAGAGGCTTTAAAACGGCTTCGGAACATGATACCTGTCGGACCGAAAGATCAGATCAATATTGACGATACTATCTACCAAACCATGAAAAATGGGGGTGAAATCGAAATTGTCTTTGATAAGCGATTGAAAGACCGACTCAAAATCCTTTTGGCCGTCGACAACGGGGGTTGGTCCATGGATCCTTATATACCGGTTGTGCAGACCCTTTTTGATTATGCAAAGGACCAATTCAAAGACCTTAAAACCTATTTTTTCCACAACACCATATATGATAACATCTGGGCAGATCCGGCAAGATATAAAAAACCGCAGTCGGTGGATGAGTTGATTCGGTTCGATCCTGAAACTCGCTTGATCCTAGTGGGAGATGCCAGCATGGCCCCCTATGAACTGATGGCCAACGACGGATCGATTCATATAGAAGAACGGAGCAGAAAATCGAGCGTCGAACGGCTCAAAGCACTCAATAAAACCTTTCCCCATTCCGTCTGGTTGAACCCCATTCCCTCAAGAATGTGGGGATATACCCACACGGTATCGGTCATTTCACAGATATTTCCGATGTATGAACTCTCACTAGACGGGCTTGAAAAGGCGATACCTTTTCTCATGTCAAAATAACAGGAGACCTGTCATGTTTAAAATCGTAAAACGGGAAGAGATGACCGGAGGCACGGTCATTTTAAATGAGATCGCGGCACCGTTGATTGCCCGAAAGGCTAAACCAGGACAGTTTGTTATTCTGAAAGCGAATGAAGACGGTGAAAGAGTCCCCCTGACCATGGCAGATTCCGATCCTGAAAAAGGAACCATTACGGTCATCTATATGGTTGTCGGAAAATCGACAGCCTTATTCAAAACCCTGGCAGTCGGTGATGGATATCAGGACATCATCGGTCCCCTCGGCAAACCGACCCATCTCGAAAAGGTCGGCACAGTCGTTTGTGTGGGTGGCGGAACAGGGATCGCCGTGCTGCATCCCATTACCCGGGCGCTCAAAGAAATCGGAAACCATGTGATCAGTATCATCGGCGCCCGAACCAAGGATTTGCTTATCCTGGAAAACCAGATGCGAAAAGTTTCCCACGATCTTAGGATCAGTACAGATGACGGATCATACGGACATCATGGTTTTGTAACGGAGGTTTTAAAGGAAATACTCGAAAATGAAGATGTTAAACAGGTGGTCGCCATCGGCCCGGTACCGATGATGAAATTTGTATCAAAAATTACAGCGGAATACCACATATCCACACTTGTCAGCCTCAACCCGATCATGGTGGACGGCACCGGCATGTGCGGGGGGTGCCGTGTATCGATAGACGGTAAGACAAAATTTGCGTGTGTGGATGGCCCGGAATTCGATGGCCACAAAGTAGATTACGACGAACTGATGCGGCGTCTTCAGGCTTATTGTGATGAGGAGACCGAGTGTTACGAGGATTACTGCACCATAAAAGATGCCGGATAAAAGATAAAAACTTGAAATGAGACCGTATTTGGAGAAACCGATGGCGGAAACTACAAAAAAAAAAATGGCAACACCCCGACAGCCGATGCCGGAGCAAAGACCTGAAATCAGGAAAAGGAATTTTGATGAAGTGCCATTGGGTTATACCATTGAGTTGGCCCAGGAAGAGGCCTCGAGGTGTCTGCAGTGCAAAAAACCGGGCTGTGTGGAAGGGTGTCCTGTCGCCGTCGATATACCGGGGTTTATCGATTTTATCACTAAGGGGGATATGACCGGGTCCATACGGAATCTCTGGAGCAGAAACTCGCTTCCTGCGGTTTGCGGCCGGGTGTGCCCCCAGGAAATGCAATGTGAACAAAGGTGTATCCTCGCTAAAAGAGGAGATCCGGTGGCCGTCGGCCACCTCGAACGATTTTCGGCCGATTATGAACGGGCATATGGGACCGGAGAATTACCCCCAAATGCGCCAGCCACTGGAAAAAAAGTGGCTGTCATCGGGTCCGGTCCTTCCGGCCTGACCGTCGCCGGCGACTTGGTAGCGAAGGGCCACAAAGTTATGGTTATGGAGGCATTTCATAAACCGGGCGGCGTTCTGGTATACGGAATCCCCGAGTTCAGACTCCCCAAGGAGATTGTTGCCCAGGAGGTTCATTTTCTGGAAAGGTTGGGCGTCGAGGTAAAATGTAACATGGTCGCCGGAAACACCGTCAGCATCGACGAGCTCTTTGAATCGGGTTATGATGCCGTCTATATCGGCGTAGGCGCCGGCTTACCCCGTTTCATGAATATTCCGGGTGAAAATCTAGTGGGAATCTTGTCGGCCAATGAATATTTGACCCGTGCCAATCTCATGAAAGCCTATAAATTTCCGGAGGTGGACACCCCCATTCCTCACGGAAAAAATGTAGTGGTCCTTGGGGCTGGAAACGTGGCGATGGACTCCGCCCGGACCGCCCTTCGTCTCGGTGCCGATAAGGTCCGCATTGTCTATCGCCGCTCAAGAAAGGAGATGCCGGCGCGGATTGCGGAAATTCATCATGCAGAGGAGGAAGGGATCGAATTTTTTCTTCTGACCACTCCGGTAAAATACCTGGGCGATGAAAAGGGACGGCTAACCGGCATGGAGTGTTTGAAGATGGAGTTGGGTGAACCGGATGAATCCGGCCGACAAAGGCCGATCCCTATCCCGGGATCGGAATTTGAGCTGCAATGCGATCTCTGTGTGGTCGCTGTCGGTTCAGGCGCCAATCCACTTTTGACCAACGCCACAAAGGACATGAAACTAAACCAATGGGGTTATATCGTTGCAGATCCGGAAACCGGGAAGACCACCAAAAAAGGGGTTTGGGCAGGCGGTGATATTGTCACCGGAGCCGCCACCGTAATTTTAGCTATGGGAGCGGGAAGAAAAGCCGCAGATTCGATTCACAAGTATCTGACATGGGGGTGGTAAATCGCGAAAAATTAAGATTTTTCTGAAAACAGAACGCCCTCGATAAAGCGATCAAGTTCCCCATCCAAAACCTGGGTGACATTTCCAATTTCAAGGTTAATCCGATGATCCTTTACCAGTTGATAGGGATGAAGAACATACGATCGGATCTGATTTCCCCAGGCAATATCATTCTTGCTGTCATGCATTTCCTGCTTTTTATCATCCTGTTTCTGTTTTTCATGCTGATACAGCCGGGCCTTTAGTACTTTCATAGCCATCTCTTTGTTCCTGAACTGGGATTTTTCCTGCTGACACTGCACAACAATCGAAGTAGGAAGGTGGGTGATCCGGACCGCACTACTGGTCTTGTTCACATGCTGCCCACCGGCACCGCTGGCCCTGTAAACATCAATACGCAAATCCTTATCCTCAACATCGATCACTATTTCGCTGTTTAACTCCGGGTAGACAAAAACAGAAGCAAAGGAAGTATGCCGTTTGCCGCTGGCGCTGAACGGAGAAATTCGGACCAGTCGATGCACCCCTGTTTCGGTTTTCAGATATCCATATGCATAATCTCCACTTGCGGTAAAAGTCACCCCCTTTATCCCCGCCTCATCACCGGATTGAAAATCAATCAATTCGATCTTGAAACGCTTTCGATCAACCCATCTGGAATACATTCTAAAGAGCATCTCTGCCCAATCCTGGGCTTCGGTCCCCCCTGCTCCGGCGTTAATCGAAACGATGGCGTTGTTCCGATCATCTTCACCGTCCAGCATCAGGTCAAGGGAAAACGTATTTGATCTTTTCTCAATCGATTGAATCTCTTCAGAAACTTCTTCGAGGGTTTCCGCGTCTAATTCTTCTACGGCAAGATCAAGGAGAATTTCACTCTCTTCGAGATCATTTATAAGGGTTTGAAAGCGATCAATTTTACCGGTTATTAATGCCCGCTCTTTTAGAACAGGTTTTGTCTCTTCGGGGGTGTCCCAAAAATCCTTTTTCGATATCAGGGCTTCAATCTCTTTTAACCGTTTTTCTTTTTCCGGAAGGTCAAAGATAGTCCTTGACCTGTTCTAATTTCACCCGAAGATCTACGATGGTTTGTTTCAGTTCAATAGACATTTTTTCCTCCTTATCTTCTAATTCTGAGTATTGTTACCAGCAGGGTGACGGCCAGGCAAAGCCAGGCGAACACGTCTCCGATCCTGGTATAAATTGTTTCCGTATCGATCAGGGGCATCGAACGGGTCATAACCGCATCTTTAAAAAGTGGGGTGGATGAAACGATCCGACCTGCCGGATCAATAAAACCACTGATGCCTGTGTTTGCTGATCGAACCAGGGCCCGTCGATTCTCAACCGCCCGAAAAACCGCCATGGAAAAATGCTGATGTGGGGCGCTGGTTTTTCCATACCAGGCGTCATTGGTTATGTTAATCAGCAGGAGAGCCTTATTTTTCACCATCTCCCTTGCCAGGTTCGAAAAAATAATCTCATAGCAGATCAACATGCCCAACCGGTATTCACCCCAATCGAGGGTGCTTCCCGATTTGCCCGGCCAAAAGTCCCCAACCTGTTCGACTATTTTGCCCAAAAAAGGGAACCACTTCTTGAAAGGAATGTATTCACCAAACGGAACGAGGTGCGCCTTATCATACCTGCCCAGCACCTTGACGTCCGAATCCACCAAGTAGGCGCTGTTGTAATATTTCACAACATTTTCACCCGGTTTAAAAGAAGGGCTCCCGAACAAAAAACTCGTACCGGCCTCTCTAATTCCTTCTTGAACTCTTTTGGTAAGGGCGGTATCGTATAAAAAATAAAATGGTGCCGCAGTCTCCGGCCAGACAATAAGGTCCGGATTTTTCTTTTTTGCCTTGAGCGATAAACCGATATATTTATCGGTAGTGGAGATTTGAAACCGGGGATCCCATTTGATTTCCTGATCAATATTACCCTGAATAATGGAAATCCGTGAAGATGCTGAAATCGAGACCAGCTGGTCAATCCAGTTTATTCGCCACGTTCCGTAAAACCAAACGGTGATAAAAACGATTCCAAAAACAAATAGCGCCCCTGCTGCCAGATGTTTATTAACTTTTGTTCCCTGCCATTTTATTTCCCGGATAAAAAGAAATGCCATCAAAATTGTCGCATTGCAAAAAACCACCAGGAAAGAGAGACCATACACACCTAATATATCTGAAATCTGTATTAAATGCAACACCTTGTACTGGGAGTATCCGATCAGTTCCCAGGGAAACCCAGATAGAAGGTGAGAACGAATATATTCCAGTGATACCCAGAAAACCGGTATCACAAAAAGAGCTAAAACAGGCTTCGGGGCAAACCTTGCCATCATCCAAGAAAAGATCCCCAGATAAAGGGCCAGATAGGCGCAAAACAAAAAAAGGATGGGGATGCCCAGGTATAAAGGAAGGTGACCAAATGTTTTCAAGGTATATGCTATCCAGTACATCAGTGTGAGATAGTGAACCAGACCTGCCAATACACCAAGGCGGAAACTCTCCTTTGGCGATAGGGTATTAAGAGAAATCAATAACGGGACAAGGGCAAACCATGCCAGCCAGGAAATTCCGATCCCGGGAAATGATCCGGTCAGTAAAAGACCGCTAATTGTAGCGCAAAAGATATTTTTTTTAGAGCACATTAGGAAAACACGAGGGAATCTTCAAATGTTTGTCACAACAATCGAAAATTTATACAATGAATACACATTTCAAACAATTATTTTTCTGAACTTATTTAAAATATTCAACGATAGGTTGTCCTTTCCACGTCAGAATCACGCTCTTAATTTATTTTAGACCTTGACACAAAGACAGTTAAGCGCCATATTTTTCCATATGAAAAATAAATTTCTAACATTGAATCAGACGCAAAGAACCCGTTGATAACATCTTTGGATTTTAATGACGATGGAATATATCGAGCCCCCTCCTGCCATAAAGATAGATGATAAAAAACTTCGGGGAAAACTCCAAAAAGTTCCCCTCCACGGCAAAGATGAAAGCCAAATTGTCATCCAGAAAGCCCAGGTTAGGGATGTAGAAGAAATCCTCGGACTGGTGAACAGCTTTGCGGCATCGAATTTAATGCTTCCCCGTGGTCCCCAATACCTGTATGAAAATATCCGGGATTTTATAATAGCTGATGACAGAAACATTCCGATTTACAGCCTGACGGAGACCAGGGAAGTACTACACCTTATTGTGGCCTGTGGCAGCCTGCATGTGCTTTGGGAAGATATTGCGGAGATCAGGGCACTTGCGATTCATCCGGATTACCAGCAGATGGGCCTGGGAAGCAAATTGATCGAACACATGATGGAAGAGGCCAAACAACTGGGAATAAGGCGTTTGTATACTTTTACATTGACCGAAGATTTCTTCAAAACACTTGGGTTCAAACTGCAAAACAGAGAAGAACTCCCTCCCAAGGTTTGGGGCGAGTGCAGTCGCTGCCCAAAATATTTCCAGTGTGATGAAATCGGAATGGTTCTGAAACTATAACTCCGGTGAAAGTGCCCGGGTTTTGGAAAAATATTTATCTGCAATTTTAGTTCAAATCAGGAAAATTCTTTGAAAATTTCTTCTTCAACTCTGAATATATGGGCAATTAAAGCAGCACGGATCCACATGCCGCAACGCTCCTGCCGCCAATAAGCGGCCCGCGGATCTTTGTCAACCACCACATCAATTTCATAGCGTCTGGGAAGCGGATGTAGGATCGCACAATGGGGTTGAATCATTGAAAGATGTTTCGTTTTGAAATGAAACTCAGGATAGGTTTCAGCTTTGCTCGATGGGCCCTCGGAGTATTCATTCTGAATTCGGGTCATATAAATGGCATCCACTTTCGGCATGATGCTTTCGAAGTCGTCGGTTTCTATGAACGGAATGCTGTATTTATTTAGAAAATTTTTAATATCATCCTTCATTTTGAATACATCAGGTGATACAAAATATAGTGTCATATCTTTATAATTTTTCATTAAGTAACTCAGGGAGCGTACTGTCCTGCCACGCTTTAAATCACCCACCATGGCAATTTTTTTGCCATCCAACCCCCCGACATTACGAAATTCTCTTTTAAGGGTGTAAATATCTAATAGAGCCTGGGTGGGATGTTGATCCGGTCCTGAGCCACCGTTTATGACCGGAACCGGTCTTTCTGTTTGATTTAAGACCCATGCCATTTTTTCGGCAAAGCCGGCCTCCGGATGTCTGGAGATAATCAAATTGACATAACTGGCAAATGTTCGGATCGTATCTTCCGGTGATTCACCTTTAACTTCTGAACTCGTCTGGGTGCCACGAATTTCAGAAACATTCAATCCCAGAATATAACAGGCATTTTGAAAAGACAGGAAGGTACGTGTCGACGGCTGCACAAAATAAAGCATGGCCCGTTTATGGGGCAGAAGATTTCTGAGCTTTTTTTGGCCCATTTCTGTTTTAGCTAACACCCGGATCATGTCCGCCAGATTGCAGAGCAAATCTAAAAATCCCCTCTCAAACTGTTGGGCAAAAATTATATCAAACAATCTTCCTTCTGATTTGAAAACGTCTAATTTTTCATCAACAAGCTTGGAATAAAATTCTTTCCATCCCTCGAATTCTTGCTGGGTCGGTTCGGCGTATTTTTCCATTCTTTTCTCCTCTTGCTGGGTTGTCGGGATAAAGCACTACAGTCTGGTTTCCATTTCCACGCCTTATTTTGCAAAGACTCGCCTTCGGTCTAGGGCAAATACGACGCTCTTTCGAATTGGGGGGGCGAAACTTGAGTAACTAATACAATATGAGAATTCTGTGTCAAGATCAGAGTAGCCCGCGTATATAATGAACATTGAATATTGAATATTTGTAGATGTCGCTCCCGCAGCGCAGGCGGATTGCCACAAAAAATATAAATAATTTATTATGAAATTAATGAAGGCATTTTAATCAAATTTTTATAAAAGACCTGTTTTCGAAAATTTACGAGTGGTTCCGGGATCGGTAAGTCTTGATCACATGGCATTTTTCTGCCATATTTGGTCATAAAAATCTGGGTAGTATATATTGTTTTTAAAGGGATGTTTCAAATGAATTCTAGAATCCTAATTAAAATCGGTGGTCAGGCTTTTGAAGACGAAGGTGGTTTCAAGGAACTGGCCACGGCAATTAAATACAATCCAAAGACTGAAATTATTATCGTTCATGGCGGGGGTGCTGAAATATCTCGGGCGCTCAAAGGTGCTAACCGAAAAACCGTTTTCATTGACGGCATTCGGGTTACCCGGGCGGAAGATATTAAAATAGTGGAAAATATCCTTTCCGGTACAATCAATCAACGAATTGCTTCCTGGTTAACAAAAAATGGCGTGCCGTGCAGACGGATGTCGGGCAAAACAGAGCATCTGTTTACAGTCGCACCCTTAACCCGCAAGGGTCAGGATTTGGGGTATGTCGGGAAAATCACGCAAGTTAATGCCGGCATTGTTCTGGATGCGTTGAGGGATGGCCTGGTGCCGGTGGTCTCTCCTGTTTCAGCCAATGAGGAAGGAGAAAGCCATAACGTCAATGCGGATAGTGCAGCTGCCGCCTTAGCCGCCGGTGCGCAATGTACCGACCTTGCCTTTATAACCGATGTCCCCGGTGTTTTGATAGACGAACAAACTTGTCGTTCTCTTACCATTTACGAAGCAAAAACACTCATTGCCGAAGGCACGATCAGTGGGGGAATGGTAGCAAAAATGGAATCGACATTTGAGGCCATTGAAAAGAAGGTGCCTCGGGTGCATATCACCCAATGGCAGGGACCTGATACTCTACAAAGCATTATCGAAGGGGAATGCAAAAACGGAACAATTATTCAAACACATGGCCTGTAAATCCAGCGCATTGAAGCTCCACGGCAGCAAACTGCAATCCGCTACAGTCGGAAACCGAAAGAATTTTATCTTATAACTCAAGTTTCACACAAACTAGCTTGAAGAATTCCCTCGATTCCTTTTAATGATTTGACGATAAAATTCGGTTGAATATCACCAGACAAATCACTTTCTTTAAATTCCCCCGTTTTGACCAGGACCGATTTTATTCCGACTTTTTTAGCGCCCATAATATCCGTTGCAACACGATCCCCCACCATTAATACACGGTAACTTTCGACACCCATAGATCCGAGTGCAATGTCAAAAATAAATTGACTGGGTTTGCCGATATAGGTGGCTTTAACTCCGGCGGCATCTTCCAGCATTTTGCCATACGCTCCTACGGTGAGCTCAACATCACCGAGGCTGTGGTCGACTTTTTCAGGTATCATAACGATGAGTTTCGAACCGGCCAGCAAAAGCTTCAATGCTTTATTCAAATTTTGAAAATTGAACCCTTCCCGGTAATCTCCAACGACAATATACTCTGGATTTTCGTCATCGTGGATAAAATCACCGAACTCTGCAAACCCCGTTCCTTTAAGCATTACCCAGCATGATTTTGGGTTCAGGCGCTTCAGGTATCTCGCAGTCGCATAAGAAGCGGTTATCACCTCTTCCTTAAAAATTGAAAATCCCATTTTAACCAGTTTTTCAGCACAAAATTCTCTGCTTTTCAGTGTGCTGTTTGACAGTATTCTGATGACAAGCCCTTTTTCCCGCAGTCGATCAATCAGTTCAATGGCACCGGGATATACTTTTCCCTGGAATTCGAGAATACCATCAATATCAAATATGACACCTTTGAAGTTATCTGTCATTCCGTGGACCTCCTCGATTGGATACTTATAATATTGATCTCACCCAAAATCACAAGTTCTTATCAATATCAATCCAAATTATCGATTTTTTCATTTAACTTTTCGATAAAAAAATATAATAAAAGAGAAAGCATGACCCCGGGGCCCAGAAAAAAATATTAACGCTTAAACTTATGTGAACAGCATCAGAATGCTGAAGGAGGAGATGCGTGTCAGAAAAGAATCACCTGGATGCACAAGCGACACCCGGAAATTCTTGCGAGCCTCCAATCCTAAATTTTCCAACTTTCATGGACTGTAAACTGGCACGGGATTTTTTAGCACAGGAGGTGGATGTGGTTGTCACCGGTGTGCCCTTTGATTTGACAACCACCGGGCGTCCCGGAGCCCGTTTCGGTCCGGCGGCAATTCGTCAAGCATCCAAACACCTGGTCTGGGAAATATACCGCTGGCCATGGAATTTTAATGTGTTCGATGTTCTCGGTGTTGTGGACTGTGGTGATCTTTGTTTTGAGCCCACTAAAAGAGATTCAATGGTATCGCAGCTTCGGCAACATGCCGCTCAAACACTCGCGGCAGATAAAATCATGCTGACTTTGGGTGGAGACCATTTTATCACATTACCCCTTCTACGGGAGCACGCTAAAAAGCACGGCTCTGTTGCTGTAATTCACTTCGATGCCCACACCGACACAGAAAGAGAACAGGATAAATACCACCACGGTACCATATTCTTTCATGCGGCAAATGAAGGTATTTTAGTTCCGGAGCGCTCCGTTCAAATCGGTGTTCGTACCGAGTACATTCAGAGTGATCACGGATTTGCAGTACTTGACGCCGATTGGATCACGGATCATAGCGCGAACGATGTTTTAAACAAAATAAAGCGGATGGTTGGGAATCACCCGGCCTATGTTACCTTCGATATCGATTGCCTGGATCCGGCCTTTGCACCGGGAACCGGCACACCGGTGGTCGGCGGTCTGTCCACTGATTTGGCACTGAAGATTATCCGCAGGCTGGTGGGCTTCAATCTGATCGGCATGGATCTGGTCGAGGTCTCCCCACCTTTTGATCATGGAGAAATCACTGCATTGGCTGCAGCAACACTGGCGCTGGAATTTCTTTACGTTCTCGCGGCAAACCGGAAGAAGAATTGATCGTATATCGAAGAATTCTGATTTTTCACTTTTGGTTTTGAAACCAGCTGCCGCCTTCGATTTATGGCATCCGGAGCCCCTCGGGATGGAAAATGGTGTCGTCACCGAAAATAAGTGAAATTAAAGATGGTGTGAAAGATGCAGACTGATGAAAAGCTGAAAAAGAGGATCACCTATGAGAAAATGCTTGCCGGCATATCTGAACGGGCGGTGTCGGTCGATAACCTGAACAATTTTTTGGATTCATCTCTGAGGCGCATGGGAAGCATTCTGGATGTAAGCCGTATTTTTATTTTTACATATCAACCTTCATCCGACACATTCTCTTGCATTTGTGAATGGGTTGCAAAGGGGATAGACACATTAAAAAAGCTGAATGAGCTGACGATTTTCGTTCCATGGGGGACAAAACGGCTGAAAGCAGGCCGAATCATCAATTTTCAAGACACCCGGGAAATCCCCGGAGAACAACTCAGAGAACGGATGCTGGCTGTCAATGCCAAATCCACGTTAACCGTTCCGTTGTTTATTAAAGGCCGGCTGTACGGTTTTATGGGATTCGATGAATGCCGTCACCATCGGAAATGGATAGATGAGGATATGTATATTTTGACCACCGCGGCCCAGATCATTACCAAAGCAATTGAAAACAAAAAGTATGAAGAGGAATTGAAAAGACATCGCAGCCATTTGGAGTCCATCTTCAGCAGTGTTCAAGACGCCATTATTACGGTCGACCCCGAGATGAATGTAATCGAGGCAAACAAGGCTGCAGAAACCATCTGCGGTTTTAAATTAATCAGCGGTCAGCCTTTTACCGATTGTACCCGGGAATGCGATCGGTCCTGCCATGAGGTATTAAAGGGAACCCTGAGAGACAGGCGCACAATCCGGGAATACAAAATCGAATGCGGACACAAGCATCGATACAAACTGGTCGTAATGGTCAACAGTTCCCCCCTCTTGGATGGTAGCGGTAAGTTCGTGGGAGCGGTCCTGGTTATTCGTGATATTACGCGGCTTACCCACCTTGAGAAGGAATTAAAAGAACGGTACCATTTTCAAAATATTATCGGTAAGAGTGAAAAAATGCAAAAAATTTTCAGCCTGTTAGAAATTCTGGCCAATCAGGCAACAACCGTTTTGATTACCGGCGAAAGCGGTACAGGCAAAGATATGGCTGCCAAAGCCATGCACTATGCCGGCACTCGGGCAAGCGGCCCATTTGTGACGGTCAATTGTTCGGCCCTTGCTGAAAATTTGCTCGAAAGTGAGCTGTTCGGGCATGTTAAAGGCGCTTTTACCGGAGCGGATAGAGATAAAATCGGACGTTTTGAAGCTGCCGATGGCGGTACGATTCTACTGGATGAGATTGGTGATATTTCACATTTGATACAACTGAAGCTGCTGAGGGTCCTCCAGGAGAAGGAATTTGATCGGGTCGGTGAATCGAAGCCGAGAAAAGTGGATGTGCGCGCCATTGCAACGACCAATCAGAATTTGAAGGAAGCGATAACCAGGGGAAAATTCCGCGAGGACCTCTATTACCGTCTCAATGTGATAGAAGTGAAACTTCCGCCGCTTCGCGAAAGGTATGAAGATATTCCATTGCTGATCGACCATTTCTGCCGTGTTTTTAATAAAAGTTATAGCAAAAACATCGATGGTGTGTCGGATGAGGTTCTTGAAAAATTCATATATTATTCCTGGCCCGGGAATGTCCGGGAGTTGGAACATGCCATAGAAATGGCTTTTGTTCTCTGCAAAAATCAGACCATTCAATTGGAGCATATTCCGACCGGAATCAGAGACGATACCCTGATTAAAAAGCATACTTTAATAACGAGAACGGATAATGATCCGGATCAGATCCTGAAAGCCCTGGAAAAGACCGATTGGAACATATCCAAGACGGCACGCCTTTTGGGTATCAGCCGCTGGACGATGTATCGTCGATTTGAAAAATATAATATCAGCAGGCCGATAGAAAAATTGTAGTACAGCACATATATGTTAGCTACACTTATGTGTGTTGCTACATTCATCCTTGTTGACCTGAAAAACTTTCAAGTTCCATAGTTTACAACCCCTTGCAAATATAATAAATATTTTTTTATCGCCTCCCATACTTTTTGGCATCTTATTTGCATTAATATTTTTGTTTAATATAAATTCGTTTCATCATATACAATTTTCAGATCATTATCAGGAGGAAAGAATGGCTTTTAATCTGAGAAATCGACATTTTCTGAAATTGCTGGATTTTACACCCGAGGAAATCAAATTTCTGCTTGACCTCTCAATCGATTTGAAAAAGGCCAAATACGCCGGAATTGAGGAACCGCGATTGAACGGAAAGAATATTGCGCTCATTTTCGAAAAAGCTTCTACACGAACCCGATGTGCCTTTGAGGTTGCTGCCTACGATCAGGGTGCTCATGTAACCTATCTGGGTCCCTCCGGATCCCAGTTGGGCACCAAAGAGACCATGAAGGACACAGCCCGGGTACTCGGCCGGATGTATGATGGGATTGAGTACCGGGGCTTTGGCCAGGAAAAAGTGGAGGAACTGGCCGAATATGCCGGCGTTCCTGTGTGGAATGGGCTGACTACCGAGTTTCATCCAACCCAGGTTCTGGCGGATTTTATGACGATGATGGAGCACTCCGACAAACCCCTGCACCAGGTCAGATTCGCCTACCTCGGTGATGCCAGGAACAATATGGGGAATTCTCTCCTGATCGGGGCCGCAAAAATGGGAATGGATTTTCGTTCCGTAGCGCCAAAAACAGTTCAGCCTTCAAGGGAAATCGTAAACCAGGCGAAAAATATTGCGGTAGCGACAGGCGCGAAGCTCCTCGTCACCGATGATCTAACAAAGGGTGTCACGGACTGTGATTTTCTGTACTCGGACGTCTGGGTCTCGATGGGTGAACCGGACGAGGTGTGGAAAGAGAGAGTCGATCTTTTGACACCTTATCAGGTCAATACAAAAGCCATGGAACTGACCGGCAACCCGAAGGTGAAATATATGCACTGTCTGCCGGCGTTCCACAATCGCGAGACCGTTATCGGTAAAGAGATCTACCGGAAATTCGGTTTGGATGGCATGGAAGTAACCGAGGAGGTATTCGAGTCCGACGCGTCGATTGTTTTTGATGAAGCTGAAAACAGAATTCATACCATCAAGGCGGTAATGGTCGCCACATTGGGCTGCTGATTGCCCAATGAAGAGATGGTGCAGCGCCAGGTGGTTTCCATTTAGACATTTCGGCGTTTAAATATTAACGAAGGAAGATAGCCCTTTGGAAAATAAAAGAAAAAAACCGATCTTGCTAACCGCTTTTGGCGGTAACGCGCTGGTTAGAAGCGGACAAAAAGGGACGGCGGAAGAGCAATTTGAGAACCTTAACCTGCCGATGAAGCAAATTGCCCGGCTCTCTATGAAATACAGGGTTGTGATAACCCATGGCAACGGTCCCCAGGTCGGAAATTTGCTGTTGCAACAGGAGAGCTGTGATGAGGTTCCCAAAATGCCGCTGGAGATCATCGGTGCTCAAACCCAGGGGCAAATCGGTTACATGATTGAATCATCCCTGGAAACGGCATTATTGGAAACCGGGATTAACAGTAAACAATATTTTGCAACTCTGATCACATATGTAGTGGTGGACGAAGACGATCCAGCTTTTCAGCAGCCCACCAAACCGATCGGCCCTTTTTATACTGAAGCAGAAGCGGCCGGGTTGTCCTATAACATGGTTAAAACCGACAAAGGTCACCGCCGAGTGGTGGCCTCGCCCAAGCCGATCGCCATCGTGGCGCACCGGGAGATAAAAAAACTGATCGAAATGGATTTTATCGTCATTTGCTGCGGCGGCGGGGGAATTCCGGTAATCCATAAAGAACGAAAGTTCCGCGGTGTTGAGGCGGTAATCGACAAAGACCTGGCCAGTTCAGTTCTGGCCCAGGAAATAAATGCAGATATCTTTGTTGTCGCCTCAGACGTCGATGGTGCAGCCATCCATTGGGGATCACCGGATCAGAAACTGCTCCAAAAGGTCCGGTTGGGTGAGATGGAGCGATATATTCAGGAGGGTCATTTCCCGGCCGGATCGATGGGACCGAAGGTGGAATCGATCAAACAGTTTTTTAGCAACACCGGCAACCGGGGTATTATCTGTAAACTTGAGGATATCGAAAAAGCGGTTGAAGGGAAAGCCGGAACCGAGATAATCAAATAAGCAATAACTCAAATAAACCACGATCGAGTGAATTGTGATGTAAGTTCAGATAAAAGAGATTTAACAATTTTTTATTGCAAATATTGGAGGAAAATATGTCAAAGAAAAACGTTATTATTATTGGAGCCGCAGGAAGAGATTTTCACAATTTCAATACCTATTTCCGGGGCAATGAATCTTACAATGTTGTTGCCTTTACTGCCGCTCAGATTCCGGATATCGAAGGCCGCAAATATCCGGCTGAACTGGCGGGGGATCTCTATCCGGACGGTATCTCGATTTATGCCGAAGAAGATCTGAGCCGGTTGATAAAAGAACTGAATGTCGACGATTGTGTCTTCTCCTACAGCGATGTGTCCTACCAGCATGTGATGTCGATGGGCGCAAAGGTAAATGCAGCAGGGGCCAATTTTGTCATGCTCGGACCCCGGGATACCCAGATCAAAAGCACCAAACCGGTCATTTCGGTAGGAGCGGTCCGTACCGGATGTGGAAAGAGTCAAACCTCCAGAAGGATTATCGAGTTGTTGATGGAAAAGGACCTGAAAGTGGTCTCCATTCGTCATCCCATGCCATACGGTGATATAGCTGCCCAGAAGGTCCAGCGCTTTGCAAAGCTTTCCGATCTGGAAAAACACAACTGTACCCTGGAAGAGATGGAAGAGTATGAACCCCATGTGGTTCGCGGAAACGTTATCTATGCAGGTGTGGACTATGAAGCGATCGTTCGGGCTGCTGAAGAAGACCCAAACGGTTGCGATATCATCCTTTGGGACGGAGGCAACAATGATTTTTCATTTTACGAATCCGATCTGCATGTGACGGTGATCGATCCCCATCGACCGGGACACGAGCTCACCTACTACCCGGGAAACGTGACCTTAAGGCTGGCAGATGTTGTGGTCATCAATAAAATGGACAGTGCCGATGCCGAGGGCATTGAGATTGTTCGCCGCAACATTGCTTCCGAAAATCCGGATGCGATTGTTATCGACTGCGCCTCCACGCTGGATATCGACGATCCGTCTATCGTAAAAGGGAAAAAAGTCCTGGTGGTGGAAGACGGCCCTACCCTGACCCATGGGCAGATGAAAATCGGAGCAGGGGTGGTTGCCGCCCAGAAGTTCGGTGCAACCGGGCTGGTTGACCCACGGCCGTACACCGTGGGCCGGCTGTCGGAAACTTTCGATATTTATCCCAATATCGGAACGGTTCTGCCGGCCATGGGTTACGGGGAGCAGCAGTTAAGAGATATGGAAACAACCATCAACAACACCGAATGTGAGGCTGTGGTCATCGGCACCCCCATCGATCTGAGCCGCATTATCAAAATTGACAAGCCCCATACAAGGGTTTACTACAATCTCCAGGAGATCGGACGACCCGATCTGACTGGTGTGCTTGATGATTTTGTCAAAAAGCACAATCTTTCTTAAGTCATAACCCTTTCTTATATGGGAGCGGCCTGCTTGCGGGCCGGCTCCCAGTGATGCTTTTTCTAAAGCAATTATTCGTGAAAGGTAATCACCATGGCTTTTAATCTAATGTAACAATGCGCAATAGGGTGCAACAACAAAAGATAACGAAGGAGGTACCGTAATGACGGAAAAATCGGAACGGAAAGTCAAGAAGGAGGAGTACGATGTG
>Ga0255052_10000051_pt1 | contig 77310 bp, 59 predicted proteins | sample JV7_2_21_MG_FD_188632 | JGI IMG/M metagenome (GOLD analysis project Ga0255052, IMG submission 188632) | Seawater microbial communities from Jervis Inlet, British Columbia, Canada - JV7_2_21 | ecosystem: Environmental > Aquatic > Marine > Inlet | place: Canada: British Columbia | collected...
TCCTTATTCCCATTACGCTGGTCTGGGTCATGCTGGCAGCATTGATGGTCGTGCTTGGAATCGTGGTGAAGGGTAGCTGATGATGAAACGTATCATCGAATATTTCCGAAGCCTGCTGTTGCTCGAGCTGATGGCAGGCCTGAGCGTGACGATGCGTTACTTTTTCCGTCCTGGTTTTACCATTAATTATCCGGAAGAGAAAACGCCCAAGTCCAACCGTTTCCGTGGTCTGCACGCCTTGCGTCGTTACCCCAATGGGGAGGAACGCTGTATTGCCTGTAAGTTATGCGAGGCCGTGTGTCCGGCACTGGCAATCACCATTGAGTCCACCCAGCGCGAAGATGGCAGCCGTCGTACGACGCGTTATGACATTGACCTATTCAAATGCATTTTTTGTGGCTTTTGCGAGGAGTCCTGCCCGGTTGACTCCATTGTCGAGACCGGGTTTCTCGAATACCACTTTGAGAATCGTGGTGAGCACATCATGACCAAGGATAAATTGCTGGCCATCGGTGACCGTTTCGAGACCGAAATTGCAGAAAATCGTAACAGGGATGCGGCCTACCGATGATTGTCCATGAACTGATTTTTTATGCATTTTCACTGGTCATGGTGCTTGCAGCGGCCATGGTCATTACGGTACGCAACCCCGTCTATGCGGCCTTGTTCCTGGTGCTGACATTCTTCAGTGCGGCAGCTATCTGGATGTTGCTGGAGGCTGAATTCCTGGCCATTGTACTGGTGGTGGTCTACGTGGGTGCTGTCATGGTGTTGTTCCTGTTCGTGGTCATGATGCTGGATATCAACCTGGTACCGTTAAAAGAAGGGTTTATCCGCTATCTGCCGGTGGCCGTACTGGTGGCGATAGCGATGGCGGCCGAGTTGTTGATGGTTTTGTGGAGTAAAGGACGATTTGGTGCGGAAGTTTTCCCGGTGCCTGCACCCAACCCCGTCGAATACAGCAATACCAGGGCACTGGGTGAACTGTTGTACACAGAATACCTGCTGCCGTTCGAAGTCGCGGGCGTAATATTGCTGGTTGCCATTGTTGCGGCCATCGCGCTGACTCTGCGCAAACGCACCGGCATAAAAACACAGAATCCCTCGCTGCAGGTCAGAACCCGCAGGGAAGACAGTGTTCGCCTGGTGAAAATGAAATCTGAAAAGCCGCAGGGAGTTTGACGAACCACCATGTTAACACTTGCCCATTTTCTGACTTTAGGCGCAATACTGTTCAGCCTCAGTATTGCCGGAATATTCATAAACCGCAAAAACGTCATCATCCTGTTGATGTGTATCGAGCTGATGCTGCTGGCGGTTAATATGAATTTTGTCGCATTTTCACGTTTCCTCGGTAACCTGGATGGCCAGATATTTGTGTTTTTCATACTGACGGTCGCAGCGGCTGAAGCGGCCATCGGTCTCGCCATCCTGGTGGTGCTGTTCCGTAAACGAAGAACCATAAACGTCGCCGAACTGGATGATCTGAAAGGATAAGTATGTCGTTGCAAACCACCCTTTTGCTGATAGCGTTGTTGCCGCTGGCAGGCGCCGTATTGGCCGGCTTCTTCCGCAACCAGATTGGCCGTGTGGGTTCGCACACGGTGACCATACTGGGGGTGGCGGTGTCTTTTGTGCTGTCGGCCTGGGTGCTGTATCAACAGGTCTACGGAGCGCTCGGTACCGAAAACGTCAGCGTGTATACCTGGATGGTTGCCGGCGGAGTGACATTCGAAGTTGGTTTCCTGGTGGATCACCTGACCACATTGATGATGTGCGTCGTAACCTTTGTGTCGCTGATGGTTCACATTTATACCATCGGCTATATGCGTGATGATCCGGGTTACCAGCGCTTCTTCAGCTATATTGCCCTGTTTACGTTTTCGATGCTGATGCTGGTGATGTCCAACAACTTCATGCAGTTGTTTTTCGGCTGGGAGGCCGTTGGCCTGCTTTCTTATCTGTTAATCGGTTTCTGGTTCAACAGGGAATCCGCAATCGCGGCCAGTCTGAAAGCCTTCCTGGTCAACCGGGTAGGGGATTTCGGTTTCCTGCTGGGTATCGCAGCAGTGCTGCTGACCTTCGGCACGCTGGATTATGCCGAGGTTTTCGGTCGTGTAAACGAAGTCAGCGGCCAGACACTTTCGGTCCCCGGCGGCATGGAATGGAATATGCTGACCTTTATTTGTGTGTGCCTGTTTATCGGCGCCATGGGTAAATCAGCACAGGCGCCGTTACACGTATGGCTGCCGGATTCCATGGAAGGCCCGACACCGATTTCAGCGTTAATCCACGCCGCCACCATGGTAACAGCCGGTATCTTCATGGTGGCCAGGATGTCACCGTTGTTCGAAATGAGCGATGCGGCCTTGAGTTTTGTCATGTTGACCGGTGCGGTGACCGCGTTGTCCATGGGTCTGATCGGTATTGTGCAAAATGACGTGAAACGGGTTATCGCCTATTCAACCCTGTCGCAACTTGGCTACATGACGGTTGCGCTTGGTGTTTCGGCGTATTCAGCGGCCATTTTCCACCTGATGACGCATGCTTTTTTCAAAGCGTTGCTGTTCCTCGGCGCGGGTTCGGTCATCATCGCCATGCACCATTTGCAGGACATGCGCCATATGGGCGGCTTAAGAAAATACATGCCGGTGACCTGGATAACGGCATGGGTTGGCACGCTGGCACTGGTGGGGTTTCCGTTTTTTGCCGGTTTTTATTCAAAAGACGCGATCATAGAGGCGGTGGCGGGCTCGCACCGTTTTGGTAGTGGTGTGGCCTACTTCGCAGTTGTACTGGGTGTGCTGATCACTGCCATCTACAGCTTCAGGCTTTTATACATGACCTTCCATGGGAAGGAGCGATTTGAAGTTGTCCATGCAAGCGATACCGGCTCACAAGACGGGCACCTGCCTCCTGGCCAGGTGGCGCATAAGCCCAAGGAATCACCATTGGTGGTCACCATACCGCTGATCCTGCTGGCGATACCGTCAGTGCTTATCGGCTGGATGACGATCGGACCGGTGCTGTTTGGCGGTTGGCTGGACGATTCGATCGTCGTGCTGGAAAAAAACAATGTCCTGGCGGAGTTGGGTGAACATTTCCACGGGGCCACGGCCATGGCCATGCATGCGGTTTATACGCTGCCTTTCTGGTTGATGATTACCGGTATGGCGCTGGCATCGCTGATCTACCTGGTCCGGCCTTCAATCGCCGATACGGTCCGCAGACGTTTGCCGTTTTTGTACCGTTTGCTCGATCATAAGTATTACTTTGACGAGTTCTATCAGAAAGTCTTTGCGCGCGGCAGCGTCAGGTTGGGCCGGAATTTATGGCACAAGGCGGATGCCGGGTTTATCGATGACGGACTGGTCAACGGCTCGGCCCGCCTGGTTGTGCGGTTGGCGGCACGTGTGCGTCGCTGGCAGACCGGATTCCTGTATGACTATGCATTTGCCATGATTATCGGTCTGATCGGTATCCTGGCGGTGTGGGTAGCGATGGTTCCTGGATGATGAATGGGATTATGAACGGATTTCTTCTCAGTATATTGATCTGGCTGCCGATACTCGGCGCTGTGGCCGTCACGCTCGCCGGTGACCAGCGCCCTGTCATGGCCAGGGGGCTGGCCCTGCTGATAGCGACTGCAACCCTGTTGCTGGGTCTGCCGCTGTTTTTCTCGTTTGACACCTCAACTGCTGCCATGCAGTTTGTTGAGTCCCGACCCTGGATCGAAACATTCAATGTCCATTATTACCTGGGCGTGGACGGCTTTTCAGCGCCATTGATACTACTGACGATGTTTTTCGGCCCGCTGGTGGTGATCGCCGGTTGGCGTTCAATCCAGAAAAACGTCAATCAGTACATGGCGGCGTTCCTGGTCATGGAAGGCTTGATGATCGGTGTATTTGCCGCCCTGGATGGCTTGCTTTTTTACGTGTTTTTTGAAGCCATGCTGATCCCGATGTTCCTCGTTATCGGTGTTTGGGGCGGGCCGCGACGGGTCTATGCGACCATCAAGTTCTTTTTGTATACGTTCCTGGGTTCCGTGTTTATGCTGATCGGACTCATTTACCTTTATATTCATTCCGGTACCTGGGATATCCTCGCATGGCACGAAATGCCATTGGGTTTCACCGCCCAGAAATGGCTGTTTCTCGGTTTCCTGGCGGCCTTTGCTGTAAAGGTTCCGATGTTTCCGGTGCACACCTGGTTGCCCGATGCTCATGTGGAAGCGCCAACGGGTGGTTCGGTCGTGTTGGCGGCCATCATGTTGAAAATAGGTGGTTATGGTTTTATCCGGTTCAGTCTGCCGATTACGCCTGATGCATCGGCCGCGCTTGACTGGCTGGTGATTGGATTGTCCCTGATCGCGGTCGTGTACATCGGGTTCGTGGCGCTGGTACAACAGGATATGAAGAAGCTCATCGCCTATTCATCCATTTCCCACATGGGTTTTGTAACCCTCGGCCTGTTTATTGCCTTTACCATCTACGACAAAAGCGGTGGTACATCAGGTGCCGCACTCGGGGTGGAAGGCGCGATGGTGCAAATGATTTCACACGGGTTTATTTCCGGTGCCCTGTTCCTGACCGTTGGTGTACTGTACGACCGTGTGCACAGCCGGATGATCAAGGATTACGGTGGTGTTGCGAATACCATGCCCTGGTTTGCCCTGTTCGCAGTCTTTTTCCTGATGGCCAATTCAGGTCTGCCGGGCACCAGTGGTTTTGTTGGTGAATTCATGGTCATCCTGTCATCTTTCCAGGCCAATTTCTGGTTTGCGTTCCTGGCGGCGCTGACCCTGATCCTGGGAGCTGCCTACAGCTTGTGGCTGGCCAAACGGGTCATATTTGGAGCCGTGGTCAATCGTGAGGTCGAAAATTTGCAGGACATCACCACCCGCGAGGCAATGGTGCTGGGGACGTTGGCGGCCGCTGTCCTGTTGCTTGGCCTATGGCCACAGCCACTGGTGGAAATGATGCAGGTCTCGGTCGATAACCTGTTACAACACATCGTTCAATCAAAGGTCCTGTGACATGAACAGCGCCCAAATGTTATTAGCTGCACCGGAATTCTGTGTCCTGGTGATGGCCTGCGTCATCATGGTCGTGGATGTTTTCCTGAGTGAACAACGCCGCGGTATCATTCATGGCCTGGCCATACTGACACTGATTTTTGCTGCCATAATTACCTTGCGGGGAGATTACCTGGCAGACGGTGTGCAATTCGTTACCATATTCAAGGGCAGTTTTATCCGGGATCCGATGGGTGATGTGCTGAAGGTGTCCAGTTTTGTCATCATGGGACTGATTTTCACCTACTCCAAATTCTACCTGCGCAATTTCAACATGTTCCGCGCAGATTTCTACACCCTCAGCCTGTTTGCGCTACTCGGTGTCATGCTGCTTATATCTGCCAATAGCCTGCTGATGATTTACCTTGGCCTGGAACTGATTTCGCTGTCGGTCTATGCGCTGGTTGCGTTTAACCGTGAATCCAGACGAGGGTCAGAATCGGCCATGAAATACTTTGTGCTGGGTTCCGTGGCCTCCGGTATGCTGCTTTACGGTATGTCCATGATCTACGGGGCCACCGGCAGCCTCGGTTTGACCGATATTGCCGAGGCCATCCGTACCGGGGGCTCCGGTGATATTCTGTTGATTTTCGGCCTGGCTTTCGTGGTGGTGGGCATCGCGTTCAAGTTTGGCGCGGTCCCTTTTCACATGTGGATTCCGGATGTGTACGAAGGCGCACCTGCGGCGGTGACCCTGTTTATATCCTCGGTGCCAAAGCTGGCGGCGTTCGCCATGGCGTACCGTTTGTTGAGTAGCGGTCTGGGTGATTTGCACGTTCACTGGCAGGGCATGCTCGAAACCCTGGCCTTCCTGTCGATCGTTTTGGGTAACCTCGCCGCCATTATGCAAACCAACATCAAGCGCATGCTGGCCTACTCGACGATCTCGCACATGGGTTTTGTTTTACTGGGACTGTTGCCGGGCAGCGCCTATGGGTTTGGCGCTTCGATGTACTACGTGATTGTTTACGGCATCATGTCAGTAGGGGCTTTCGGTATGATCATCCTGCTCAGTACGCAGGGGGTCGAGGCTGAAAAACTGGAAGACTTCAAGGGACTGAACCAGCGTAACCCGTTTTACGCCGCCATCATGGGTCTGATCATGTTTTCCATGGCCGGTGTGCCGCCGATGGTCGGGTTTTTTGCCAAACTGATGGTCTTAAAGGCAGTCATTGATGCCGGTATGATGTGGCTGGCCATCTCGGCGGTGCTGTTTGCGGTGGTCGGTGCATTTTATTATTTACGGGTAATCAAATACATGTACTTTGATGAGCCCGAGAGTGAAATCACCGTCAAGGCCCCGGTCGATTTTGGCGCTGCATTAACGGTGAATGGCATCATGATCGTTGGACTGGGGATATTCTCGAGTTCGTTGATTGCTATTTGTATGACGAGTTTTGGGGCCTGATCCAAAATTGTGATCCCGGGCTTGACCCGGGATCCATCCTGATCAGTTTGCCATCTTCGGGCGGAGGGAAAGAGCGAGAGTAAACTGGCAGATTCCGACCCATCGCAGGTTTATAGCTTGTCTGTTTTTAAAGGTTTTTTTGGGTCAAACGGGTGCGGGTTTGGGGTATTTTGTGAATCCGGTGCATATCTGTTGTGATCAGGTCTTGTAATTAGTGCATTGAATCATTATTATGCCCTCCTTGCTGATGCGGGGTGGAGCAGTCTGGCAGCTCGTCGGGCTCATAACCCGAAGGTCGCAGGTTCGAATCCTGCCCCCGCTACCAAAATTTTTCGAGGGTCCGGCAGGGCCCTTTTTTGTTTTTGCCGGCCATTGCCGGTGGTTCCTTGCGACGATTGGATGGTGCAATGAAATAAAGCTGTCGCATCCGCCCTGGTGGGCGTGGTTGGGTAGGTTCCGGTATGCCGGGGCTGATCGTCGGGGGCGCGTGTGCGCTTTTTTTGTGCCCGTAGATTGTGTCTGTTGACCGTGGTTTGCCGGAGATGTTGTTTTGAGTGTACAAAAACTGAATGAATTGTTGCAGCCACTGGTTGAAGACCTTGGCTATGAATTTGTTGGGCTTGAGTACAACAGCAACCCGAAACATTCGGTATTGCGCATTTACATTGACAATGAAAACGGCGTGGGTATTGAAGATTGTGAATCGGTCAGCCGTGAAGCTGCGGCGTTGCTGGATGTGAAAGACCCGATCAAGGGCCATTACAACCTGGAGATTTCCTCACCGGGTTTGGACAGGCCATTATTTACACCGGCACATTTCCAGGAGTTCGCCGGCCTGCAGGCAAAAATTAACCTTTTTGCGCCACTGGATGGCCGCCGCAAATTTTCAGGGCCGATCCTGAACGCGACTGAAAGCAGCGTCAATATAGATCAGGATGGATCGGAAGTAACACTTGATTTTGACAATATCGCCAAGGCAAGACTGGTTCCGGATTACGAGAAAATCCTGGCCGGGCCTAAAACCAAGCAATGATGGAGCTGGGGAGATGTCCCCGCACGGAGTTAAGAGCAGATGAGCAAAGAAATTCTTCTTGTAGTTGATGCAGTCTCCAATGAGAAAGGCGTCAGCAAAAGCATTATTTTTGAGGCACTGGAGGCGGCGCTCGCATCGGCCACCAGCAAACGCCACAACGATGAATTGGCGGCACGCGTAGTCATTGATCGTGACACCGGTGAATATGAGACTTTCCGCTGTTGGGAGGTGCTGGATGATGAGGCCGAACTGGAATTCGAAGACCGCCAGATCCTGCATAAAAACGCCTTGACACACAACCAGGAAATCGAGGTTGGGGCCTACATCGAAGAGCCGATGGACAACGTGGAGTTCGGACGTATTGCCGCGCAGACGGCCAAGCAGGTCATCGTGCAACGTGTCCGTGAGGCTGAAAGAGAGCAGGTGGTCGAAGCGTACAAGGACAGGGAAGGTGAATTGATCAACGGCATTGTCAAACGGATCGAACGGGGCAACGTTTACCTGGACCTGGGTGGTAATGCGGAAGCATTTATTTCACAACGCCAGATGATCCAGGGCGAAACAGTGCGGCCAGGCGATCGCTTGCGGGCTTTTTTGTATGAAGTCACGGCTGAAATGCGTGGTCCGCAGTTATTTGCCAGTCGTACCATCAAGGAGTTTTTGATCGCGCTGTTCGAACTGGAGGTTCCCGAGATCGGACAGGAGCTGATCACCATCATGGGCGGTTCGCGGGACCCCGGGCGCCGGGCAAAAATTGCCGTCAGGTCCAATGATCCGCGTACCGATCCGATTGGCGCCTGTGTGGGCATGCGTGGTTCACGGGTACAGGCGGTATCGAACGAACTGGCGGGTGAGCGTATCGATATTATCCTCTGGGATGAAAACCCGGCCCAGTTTGTCATTAATGCCATGGCGCCCGCCGAAGTTGCGTCCATTGTCGTGGATGAAGAGCGCCGCATGATGGATATCGCGGTTGAGGAATCCAATTTGTCACAGGCCATTGGCCGTGGTGGGCAAAATGTAAGGCTTGCCAGTGATCTTAGCGGTTGGGAGCTAAATGTACTGACGGTAGAAGACGCTGATAAAAAGGGCGAGGAAGAGGCTTCGAAGGTTCTTGAAGTTTTCATGGAGCGTCTGGATGTGGATGAGGGCGTTGCGAACATCCTGGTACAGGAAGGCTTCAGTAATATCGAAGAAGTGGCCTATGTGCCTGATTCTGAATTACTGGAGATTGAAGAATTTGATGAAAAAATGGTCACTGAATTACGTCGCCGGGCACGGGATGCACTGCTGACGCAATTGATTGCCAAGGAAGAGGTACTTGATGAAAACAGTCCAGCCAAAGATCTCCTCAGCATGGATGGGATGACCGAACGTCTGGCTTACCGCCTGGCGGAAAAGGGTGCACGCACACAGGAAGACCTGGCAGAACTTTCAGTCGATGAATTGCTGGAAGTGGATGACATGCCGGAAGAAGAAGCCGCCGCACTGATCATGACGGCACGCGCCCCCTGGTTTGAAGAAGAAAACCAGGAATCTTGATAAGAGATCCGGCAGGTTCTTCAAGGAGCACAATAATGTCCAAAGTTACCATTTCACAATTGGCAGAGGTCCTGGGTGTCAGTGTTGACAAGTTGATAGCCCAGATGAGCAATGCCGACATTGAAGTCGCCTCAGGCGATGACGCCGTATCCAACGACGACAAGAAAAAATTACTCGCACACCTGAGATCATCCCACGGGAAGTCGGGAGGGGATGCAACTGCGCCCCGCAAGGTTACGTTAAAACGCAAGTCGATGAGTGAACTGCGTATCCAGGGCAGTGGTCCGCGGGCGTCGACCAAAACGGTCAACGTGGAGTTCCGGAAACGTCGCACCTATATCAAGCGGGAAGCCCTGCAGGAAGCTGAGCAAAGGGATCCGGAACGCGAAAAGGTCCAACAGGCTCTGAAGGAAGCCCAGGAAAGACGCGAAACCGAGTCAAAAGCACGCGAGGCAGCCGCAGAAAAACTACGTCTTGAAGCAGAAGAATCTGCCCGTCAGACAGCCGAAGAACAGGCCCGAAAGGACCAGGAAGAACAATCGCGACGCGAGGCGGAAGAGCGCGAGCGGGAACAGGCAGCCCGACGCGAGGCAGAAGAGAACGAACGTAAAAAGGAAGAGGAGCGGGCCCGCAAACTGGCCGAAGAACAGCGCAAACGCAAGAAAGAACGTGCCAAACCAGCTACCCGTTATGGCCGCGCGGAACTGCACGTTGCCGGCGGTACAACGGCCAGGCGGCGTAAACCGGCCAGACGGGTCAGCACATCTTCGCGGCCGACCGAGCACGGGTTTTCAAAACCGACCTCACCAGTGGTCCGTGACGTCGCAATCCCCGAGACACTGTCGGTCGCTGACCTTGCAAAACTGTTGGCTGTGAAGGCCGGCGAGGTTATCAAGGTCCTGATGAACATGGGCATGATGGTAACCATCAATCAGCCACTGGATCAGGACACGGCCATCCTGGTGGTCGAGGAGATGGGGCACACGGCCAAACGTGCTGAAGAAAAAGATATTGAACTGGAATTGATAGCGGACAAGGCGACCAGCGATGATGAAGCGGTCAACCGGCCACCGGTTGTAACCGTGATGGGCCATGTTGACCACGGTAAAACTTCCCTGCTTGACCACATCAGGGCCACCAAGGTCGCGGATGCAGAGGCGGGTGGTATCACCCAGCATATCGGCGCATACCATGTAAAAACGGCGCAGGGCATTATCACCTTCCTCGATACACCGGGACACGCCGCTTTTACCGCGATGCGTGCCCGGGGCGCGAAAGCAACGGATATTATTGTGCTCGTGGTTGCAGCCGATGACGGCGTGATGCCACAAACCAGGGAGGCGATCCAGCATGCCCGTGCGGCTGGCGTGCCGTTAATCGTAGCGGTCAACAAGATTGATATCCCCGATGCTGATATCGAACGGGTTAAATCGGACCTATCCAAGGAAGAGGTCATTTCCGAGGACTGGGGTGGTGAAGAGCTGTTTGTGCCTGTTTCCGCCAAGACCGGTGAGGGTATTGACGATTTGCTTGAAGGTATCTTGCTGCAGACCGAACTGCTCGAACTCAAGGCCATACCCGGACAACAGGCGCGCGGCCTGGTGATTGAGTCCAGTCTTGACAAAGGCCGCGGCCCGGTTGCAACTGTGCTGGTACAGGACGGCACGCTCAAGCGTGGTGAAATGGTCCTGGCCGGAAAGGAATTCGGACGCGTCCGGGCGATGTTCAATGAGGCCGGCCAGGCCATCGAAACCGCCGGGCCTTCCATGCCTGCCATGATCCTGGGGCTTTCCGGGGTGCCATTTGCCGGCGATGAAATGCTGGTGGTGGCCAACGAGAGAAAGGCCCGTGAAGCCGCCAGCCAACGCCAGGATCGACAACGCGAGGGCCGTCTGGCGCAACAGCAGGCCGCCAACCTGCAAAACCTGTTCGACAATATGGGTAAGGGTGAGCAGATGTCCGTCAACCTGCTGATCAGGGCTGATGTGCAGGGCAGTGTAGAAGCATTGAAAGACGCGCTGGTCAAACTCAGTAACGAAGAAGTAAAGGTTAATATCGTGGCCTCCGGTGTGGGTGCAATTACGGGCTCGGACGCTTCGCTGGCGCACGCGTCAGGTGCCGTCATCATCGGGTTCAACGTGCGGGCCGATGCCAGTGCGCGCAAGACCATCCAGGACAACGAACTGGATCTGCGTTACTACAGTGTCATTTACGAAGCCATCGACGAAGTGAAGGCCGCAATTACGGGGCTGCTGGGCACGGAGACAAGGGAACAGATCGTTGGGCTGGCCCAGGTCAAGGACGTGTTCCGTTCGTCCAGGTTGGGGGCCATCGCCGGTTGCCTGGTCATCGAGGGCCACGTGAGACGGTCGAATCCGATAAGGGTACTGCGTGACAACGTGGTGATATTCGAGGGTGAACTCGAATCGCTGCGGCGCTTCAAGGACGATGTCAGCGAGGTCCAATCAGGTACCGAATGCGGTATTGGTGTGAAAATGTATAACGATGTCAAACCGGGCGACCAGATCGAGTGCTTTGAACGTATTGAGGTCGCCAGGACACTCTGATGGCCAGGGATTTCACCAGGTCGGAACGCGTTGCAGGCCAGTTGAGACGGGATCTTGCCAGGCTCATACAGCAGGAAATCAAGGATCCCGAGGTTGGCTTTGTAAGTGTCTCGGATGTCGAGGTCACCCGCGACCTGTCGCACGCAAAAGTGTTTGTCACCGTATTCGACCCGGACAAGGCAAAGACCAGTTTACGCGCGCTGCGCCGTGCCGCGGCATTTCTGCGTCGCTGTCTTGGCCGGGAATTGCGTATGCGGCACGTGCCGGAATTGCATTTTCTGCACGATGACTCGGTAGAGCAGGGCAGTCATATCGATCAATTGATCGCAAAAGCACTGGATGCCGATAAAGGAAACAACGAAGACACGCTGGCCGGCAGCGAAGAAACCGACCAGGAGCAATGAGCCGCCGCGCACGCGGATTGGACGTTCACGGTATTGTCCTGCTGGACAAGCCAGCGGGAATCAGTTCCAACCGCGCACTACAAAAAGTCAGGGGTATTTTCCAGGCCCGCAAAGCCGGCCATACCGGCAGTCTGGACCCATTTGCGACCGGTATGTTGCCAATCTGCCTGGGTGAAGCAAGCAAGACTGCGGCCTACATGCTCGAGGCGGGTAAACAATACCGGGCCACCGCACGTCTCGGTGACGCCACTACCACCGGTGATATTGAAGGGGAAATCATACACACCCGCCCCGTACCTGATATTGATTACACCCAACTTGTCAGCACGCTGAAGCAATTCAGTGGTGAGATCCAACAGGTCCCACCGATGTATTCGGCCTTGAAACACCAGGGAAAACCACTGTACGAGTGGGCACGCGCGGGTATCCACATTGAACGTTCCGCCCGGACCGTAAACATCTACCGCCTTGACCTGGTGGAATGGCAAACGCCGCTGCTGAGTTTTGACGTGCAATGCTCCAAGGGAACTTATATACGTACGCTGGCAGAAGACATTGCCACCGCGCTGGATAGCTGTGCACATCTGGTCAAATTGCGGCGCGGCTTTGTCGAACCTTTCGATACACGGATCATGGTGACGCTGGAGCAATTACAGCTTGCCAAAGACCACGGTGGACTGGAGAAATTTCTGTTGCCCGCAGACGCCGGCCTGGCGGCCTGGCCCAGGGTGGTGCTGGATTCCCGGCAACGGGCTAAATTCGCACATGGCAACCACTTTGAGTTGCTGGCCGATGGCTTGATGACCGGTCACGTGCGTGTGTATGGACCGCAGGGGGATTTGCTGGGTCTGGCTGAATACTTGCCGGATGGTGTTTTACAGCCCGGCAAAGTATTCAATCTCTGAATTTACCCGGATTGCCGAACAAATGAAAAATATTGAAGCTCATGCTTCGGACAGGAGGATGAATGTATTCCTTGTTTGCGGCATGTATGGCGGTTAGAATACCCGGCTACCGAAAACCCGGGGCTACCAGGTTTTGCAAAATCTATCCCGATACCGTGATGGTGCCTGCAAAATATCGAGGGCTCTATTCATGGAGAAGGAACCATGTCTGTTAATGCCGAGTCAAAAAGCAAGATAGTTAGCGAGTTCAAACGTTCAGACAACGATACCGGATCACCCGAGGTCCAGGTGGCACTACTGACTTCACGGATTCAGCACCTGACCGAACATTTCAAGACCCACAAACATGACCACCATTCCCGTCGTGGCCTGTTGCGCCTGGTCAACCATCGCCGCAGCCTGTTGGATTACCTGAAGAAAAAGGAAATCCAACGTTACCGTGACCTGATAGGGCGTCTTGGTCTGCGTCGTTAATCATTTTGTCCAATACGAATGGGTAATCATCTGACGACGCAAACCTTCGGCAGCGGTTGACCATATTTGAAGAAATTGCCTGAATACAGGCGTAAAAGGGCCAGGTGGCCCTTCACATAAAGCAGGAAACTAAACGTGCAAAAACTGACAAAGTCATTTCAATTCGGTGACCACACGGTCACCCTCGAGACCGGTGAAATCGCCCGCCAGGCAAGTGCCACTGTTATGGTCACGATGGCCGACACGGTGGTCATGGTTGCCGTCGTGGGGCGTAAAGAGGCCAAACCAGGCCAGTCATTCTTTCCGTTGACGGTTAATTACCAGGAGAAATTCTATGCCGCAGGGCGTATTCCCGGTGGCTTCTTCAAGCGTGAAGGGCGTCCAACGGAAAAAGAAATCCTGACTTGCCGGTTGATCGACCGTCCGATCCGCCCGCTGTTCCCCAAGGGTTTTCTGAACGAGGTCCAGGTAACGGCCAACCTGATCTCTTCCAATCCGGAAGTGGATGGCGACATCCCGGCCCTGATCGGTACATCGGCAGCGCTGGCGCTATCCGGAATGCCTTTCAGCGGCCCGATTGGTGCCGCAAAGGTCGGTTATGTTGATGGTGGGTATGTTTTGAACCCGACCTCGACCCAGCTGGAAGAATCCAAGCTGGAGCTTGTCGTTGCCGGCACGGACAAAGCCGTACTGATGGTTGAATCCGAAGCGGATCTGCTGTCCGAGGAGGTCATGCTGGGTGCGGTGACTTTTGGGCATGACGCACTGCAGACCGCCGTGGCCGCCATTAATGAACTGGTTGCTGAAGCGGGGGTTGCAGCTTGGGACTGGGAAGCTGAAGCGGAAGACACGGAGCTGAAGGCCAAGGTGGAGACCGCCGCAAAAGACGGTCTGGTTGCTGCATACGCCATCGCAGATAAAATGGATCGCCAGGCAGCGGTCGGTGAAGTCAAACAAGCCGCCATCAATGCGCTGTGTGATGACGAAGATGAAAGTGCGCCGTCAGCGGGCGATGTGTCCGGCGCCGTGGGCAAGTTGGAAAAATTCCTGGTCCGCGACCACATATTGTCTGGAAATCCGCGTATCGACGGACGTGACCTGACAACGGTTCGCCCGATAACGGTCAAACCCGGTATCCTGCCCCGAACCCACGGTTCGGCGCTGTTTACCCGCGGTGAAACGCAGGCCATTGTCACCACCACCCTGGGTACCACCCGGGACGCACAGATCATTGATGCCGTGAATGGCGAATACAAAGACCCGTTCATGCTGCACTATAATTTCCCGAAGTTTTGTGTTGGCGAGACCGGTTTTGAAGGCGGTCCGAAACGCCGGGAAATCGGCCATGGCCGCCTGGCACGCCGCGGCGTTTCTGCTGTGCTGCCGGGGATCGAAGACTTCCCTTACGTTATTCGTGTAGTGTCTGAAATCACCGAATCCAACGGTTCCAGTTCCATGGCTACTGTTTGCGGCACATCGCTGGCGCTGATGGACGCCGGGGTACCGGTCAAGGCGCCGGTAGCCGGTATCGCCATGGGTTTGATCAAGGAAGGCGATCGTTTTGCCGTGTTGAGCGACATCCTGGGCGACGAGGACCATCTCGGCGACATGGATTTCAAGGTGGCCGGAACCGTTGATGGCATTACCGCGCTGCAAATGGATATCAAGATCGAGGGTATCAACGAAGAAATCATGCGGATCGCGCTGGCCCAGGCGCACGATGGCCGTAACTTCATCCTCGATGAAATGAACAAGGTGATCTCCGAACCGCGTGGTGAAATGTCCGAGTTTGCCCCGCGCCTGGTGACGATCAAGATTCATCCCGACAAAATCCGCGACGTGATCGGTAAGGGTGGGGTGACCATCCGCGGCATCACCGAAGAGACCGGTGCAACCATCGACATCGCTGATGACGGTACAATTACCATCGGTTCGGTCAACAAGGACGCCGGTGACGAAGCCCGTAAACGTATCGAGCAGATTACCGCTGATATCGAACCCGGGCAGATTTTCGAAGGCAAGGTCATCAAGATCATGAACTTCGGCGCTTTCGTTTCGCTGACCCCGGGCCGTGACGGCCTCGTGCATATTTCCCAACTCTCTGACCAGCGGGTTGAGAACGTGACCGACGTGGTCAAGGAAGGCGAAATCGTCAAGGTCAAGGTTCTTGAAGTAGACAAACAGGGCAGGGTCCGCTTGTCCATGAAAGAGGTCGGCAAAGAAGATTGATCCGACTTTCCGGTGAGATAGATGAAACGCCCGGTCAAGCCGGGCGTTTTTTTGCCTGTCGTAGGAGGGACGGTTTTCGTCAGGATCAAGGCATATTCGTAATTTTAGTGCTGCGCCCAACTGCAGGTTACAATGACCACTCGATCACGGAACCAGGCTATGCACGCAATTATCCTCGCGGCCGGACGTGGAAACCGTCTCGCCGAGTTCAATCCCGACGGTCGGCCAAAGTGTCTGCTTGAGTTTGGCGGGCACAGCCTGTTGGCCCGGCAGTTGGACATCTTGTGCCGCTATGGTGTCAGGCAAACAACGCTGGTGGTTGGATACGAGGCAGACCGGATCATTGAGCATGTGGGCACGCTGGCTACGCGCCCTGAAGTCGCCTTTGTTTATAATCCCGCGTATATGGAGGGCAGCGTGCTGAGCCTGCGCGCTGCCCATGCAGCGATGACCAGTGGCGAAACCGTCTTGGTACTGGACGGTGACGTATTGTTCCACCGGCAGATTTTGCAACGTCTGATAGCTTCACCGCATCCCAATTGTTTCCTGATCGACAGGGATTTCATTCCCGGTGATGAACCTGTAAAAATTGCCCTTCAAAAAGGTAAAATGGTCGAGTTCAGAAAGGCGTTACCCTTGGGTCTGGCCTACGAAATACTTGGTGAATCCGTTGGGTTCTTCAAATTCAACGGCGAAATGGCGGCCGAAATTGACCGGGCTTGCGCCGTGTATGAGACGGAGGGTCTGCTGGACGCACCGCACGAGGAGGCTTTGCGGGACGTTTTACTCGCCAACCCGTCCGAGTTTGCCTGTGAAGATGTAAGCGGCATACCCTGGCTTGAAATAGATTTTCCGGCAGACCTTGAGCAGGCGATCAAACAGATTTTGCCGGTAATCAGAGAAGATTTGGCTGATTTTTGACGCAAGGAAATATACACTGTGCGAAAGACAACCCAACTGAAAAACATGCTGAATTCCGGGCAGACGGAATTCATACTTGAAGCACACAACGGCGTTTCAGCGAGGATAGTCGAGGAAAGCGGTTTTAAAGGTATCTGGGGTTCGGGACTGGCGCTGTCGGCACAACACGCCGTGCGTGACAACAACGAACTTTCGTGGACCCAGGTGGTTGAGCAATTGGAATTCATGGCCGATGCCACCCGTATACCGATACTGCTGGACGGTGACACCGGTTATGGTGATTTCAACAACATGCGCCGCCTGGTCCGCAAACTTGGCCAGATAAATGTGGCGGGTGTTTGCATCGAAGACAAGCTGTTTCCAAAATCCAACAGTTTTATCCAGGGTGAGCGGCAACCCCTCGAGGACATCCAGACCTTTTGCGGAAAGATCCAGGCAGGCAAGGATTCCCAGTTGGACGAAGATTTTTGTATCGTCGCGCGGGTCGAGGCGTTTATCGCAGGCTGGGGTCTGGACGAGGCGATCAAACGCGCAACGGCATACCACGCCGCTGGCGCGGACGCCATCCTGATCCACAGCAAACGCAGCCAGCCCGACGAGGTGCTTGAATTTGCATCCGAATGGGGTGGGCGCAGCCCGCTGGTAATCGTACCCACCAAGTACTACGCGACCCCGACCGAGGTGTTTGAACAGGCAGGGGTCAGTCTGGTTATCTGGGCCAACCACATGATCCGAACCTGCATTGCTGCGATGCAGGCCACCGCCGCCAATATCCAGTCGACGTGTTCACTGGTTGAGAGTGAGGGCTCAATTGCGTCCGTCTCCGAGATCTTCCGGCTCCAGGGTGCAGAAGAACTGCTCGAAGCGGAGAAGTTGTACGCACGCGGTGGAAGCCACCCGGCATCGGCTGTCATTCTGGCGGCATCCAGGGGCCAGGGCATGGATGAAATAACCAGCGAAAGACCGAAGGTGATGTTGCCCGTGGCGGGCAAGCCGTTATTGAGGCGGCAGGTCGACAAGTTCAAACAGCAGGGGATCAACCGGATCACCGTGGTCGCCGGATACCGGCACGACGCGATCGATGTCCAGGGCGCGGATGTTGTCGTCAATCAAGACTGGGAAACCACGGGTGAACTGGCCTCGCTGGACTGTTCCCTGGAAAGGCTTAGCGATGATACGGTCATCATCTATGGTGATTTGTTGTTCCGTTCCTACATGTTGCATAACCTGCTTGACTGGGAGTCGGAGTTGCTGGTGGCCGTGGACTCATCGCAGCTTGGTGGAGCAGCGGGTAATGTCAACGACCTGGCCTATTGTTCAGCGCCTGATAACCGCGCCATGTACCAGCAAAAAGTAAGCCTTGAACAGGTCACCGCCGATCTGGAATGGCGGGGCAGGCAAGCCGATGGACGCTGGATAGGCATGATGCGCGCGGCCGGCGATGGCGGCGAACACCTGCGTGGGGCGCTGGGCGCACTGAAGCGGAGAGACAACTTCAATACGCTTGGCTTACCGGACCTGCTCAACCAGCTGGTCGCAGACGGGCACGCGCCGCAGGTGCAGTACGTCACTGGTCACTGGATGGACGTCAACAATCTGGGTGACCTGGAGCGTGCGGGGGCGTTTGAACATAAGTAGCGGGGTCAACATGCTGGAAGCAAGTCAATTTGTCGGGCCCGCAAAACGGTTGGGGTTTGATTTCTGGACCGGGGTGCCCTGTTCCTTTCTGACCCCGTTAATCAACTACACCATCGGTGACGCGGGACTGACCTACGTCTCAGCGCCCAATGAGGGTGATGCGGTGGCGGCGGCCACAGGTGCCGCGCTCGGTGGCTGCAGGTCAGTGGTGTTGATGCAGAATTCAGGGCTGGGAAACGCCGTCAGCCCGTTGACCTCTTTGAACCAGGTGTTCCATATCCCGGTGTTGCTGATCATTACCCTCAGGGGCGAGCCCGGTCAGCCGGATGAGCCCCAGCACCAGTTGATGGGGAAAATCACGCAGCAGTTGCTGGCGGATATGCGTATTCCCTGGAGCTGGTTTCCGGATCGTGAACAGGATGTGGGTGACGTTTTGCAGACCGCAGTTGCGCATATGGATACATTCGCAGGGCCCTATGCGCTGGTCATGAAAAAAGGCACGGTTGCACCTTGCCCGTTAACACAAACTCCTGGATTTGGCAGGACTGCAAGCAAAATCGACCATGGCGCCACCCGGAGCCATACAGCAGTCCCAAGCCGGCATGATGCGTTGCGTGAACTGGTGTCCTGCGCCGACTTGGCTGATACGGTGCTGATCGCTTCCACCGGTTTTAACGGTCGGGAGTTGTATGCCATTGATGATCGCCCAAACCAGTTATACATGGTTGGATCCATGGGTTGTGCGGCATCGCTCGGACTGGGGCTGTCGCTGGTCCGGCCGGACAAGAAAGTCATCGTCATAGACGGGGATGGAGCCACTTTGATGCGTCTGGGCAACATGGCGGCGGTGGGCGCATATGCCGGTGATAACTATTTTCATCTGCTGCTGGACAACCACGTGCATGAGTCCACCGGCGGACAGGCTACCCTCAGTTCCGCGGTAGATTTTCCAGCCGTGGCCATGGCCTGCGGCTACAGGCGGGTTTACCGTGCCCGGGGGGTGCAGGACATCAGTGGGTTTGTCGATAGCCGGGCACCGGCATTCATGTACCTTGAAACACACCGGGGGGTGCCGGCAGGACTGCCGCGTCCATCGGTCAGGCCCACTGCGGTCGCACGTCGTCTGATGGCGCATCTGGGTGTAGACCCCCGCTGGGGAAATGTGGTGCCAGGGGATTGGTAAATGACCCGGGTTGCCGGAAACAGGCAGTGATCCAAACCTGAGATAAAACAGTCATATAATGTACTGAAATCGAGTAAAATATGTACATCATTTACGGGAGCTTTATATGTCCACGGAACGAACAACACGGATGGGTGAACGAGCCGGCATGCTGGGCTGGTTTGACCGCGTTCGTTTTAACGAAGCTTACCGCCAGGGCATTGGAATGTTACTGGTGGCGGTATGCGCCTACTTTTCAGGGCCCGATTTGGGTACGGTGACAGCGGGTCTTACACTGGCTGCACTGGGTCAGATTTTCCGGATTTACGCAGCGGGATTTATTTTCAAAAATAAAGAGCTCGCGTCAAACGGCCCTTATGCGCTGGTGCGCCACCCCTTGTACCTGGGTAATATCCTGATCCTGGCCGGGTTTACGCTGGCCGCTGCCAACCTGTATGTGCTGGCCGGCGTGATCGTGTTTTTCCTGGTCTGGTATCCTGCAGCGATCACCTATGAAGACAGGAAACTGGAACGGATTTTTGGCGATGAATGGCGTGAATGGAGCAAAAATATTCGTGCCATTATCCCTGGCCGTTTTCGCTGGCAGGATTTGAAAGCTGAGGGTTGGGACACCTATCAATCGTTGATCCGCAACGGCGAGTTACCAATTTCATTGTACCTGTTGGGGTGTGGGATCTGGCTGTGGGTTGTAAGCCACGGCGCCTAAATTTACGCTTTTGGCAAGGTTGAAATGAACCGGTTTAATTCAGGGTACTGAGGTGGAATCCATTTTACTCAACCCGGGTCCGGTATCGCTGAGTGAAGGCGTGCGGCGGGCGGTGACCAGGGTGGATTTATGCCATCGGGAGCCTGAATTTTTCGATCTGCAGGACCAGGTCATCCGCGGCTTACTGGATGTTTATCAATGTGACCCCGGGCAATGGTCAGCGGTGCTGCTGGGCGGGTCCGGAACCTCGGCACTGGAAGCCATGATGGCCTCCCTGGTACCAGCGGATGCACGGGTCCTGGTGCTTGAGAATGGTGTATACGGGGAGCGTTTGAGCCGTATCTCCACTGTTTATGGCATCCCCCACAAGGCGCTTAAAAAAGCCTGGGGTGAAAAAATAGACCTGGACGCACTGGCGGACCTGTTGGCAAGCGGTGAATTTTCCCACGTTGTGGCCGTGCATCACGAAACGACCACCGGCCGTCTCAACCCGGTCGAGGACATTGCTGGTTTGTGTGAGGCGCACGGGGTCGGGTTGTTGCTCGATGCCGTGTCCAGTTTTGGCGCGGAGTATATCCCGTTTAACAGCAGTTCATTACAGGCCATCGCCGCAACCGCCAATAAATGCCTGCATGGCATTCCGGGTCTTGCCATGGTGCTGTGCCGGCGGGACGCGCTGACACAAGACATAGGTCAACGCAGCCTGAGCCTGCATTTGCAACACTGGGCAGACCACCAGGCAAACCGGTCCACGCCTTTTACGCCGCCGGTCAATGCCCTGTTGGGATTGGCTGAAGCACTGCTGGAACTGGACAAACAAGGCGGCTGGGAATCACGCCGGGCGCGTTACAGAAAATTGGCCCAACGGGTCGCAATAACGCTGCAAAAAGCGGGCGTAGAGACCTGGCTGGCGGCTGGGGAGAGTTCCTGTGTGTTACGCAGTTATCATCTACCCACCGGTATGACTTACAATGAATTGCACCAGGGTTTGAAACAGCAGGGGTTTATAATCTACGCCGGCCAGGGTGACCTAAGCGCACAATTGTTCAGGATTTCCACCATGGGTGAGATAAGTGATTATGATGTGGCCCGTCTTGAGCAGGCATTACAGATAGTGATCGAGGGTTGAAACAGAGACATGATATATGCGTAAACAGCATCGTCGGCATCAGGTTCAAACAGCGTTTATCCTGCTGGTATTTGTCAGCCTGCTGTTGACACCAATATCAGCCCTGGCCTACCTGGACCCAACCACCGGAAGCATGGTGATATCGGCGATCGTCGGATTACTTGCCTCGCTGGTGCTGGCGATCAAGACGTATTGGTACCGTCTAAGGAAACTGTTCAAACAAAAACCGGTTGAAACCAATACTGATGACGGCACGGCCTGAGCCGATTATTTATCAAATACTGATCTCAAAATGGTATTTTTCAGCTTGAATCCAAATCGGTACAGACCCTTACATCAGAACCCCGTGCTTATGGTAGGGTGGACATTCATGTCCACCGGTCATGCATCAAAATATTCGGAAAATGGTGGACATGGTCGCTCTTGCGCTTCCATGCGCCCGCGACATACCGTTGGTCCTATACATAAATGTCCACCCTACCTTAAACCTGGAGTGTTTGTGGGATATGCGGGTTAACGGGAAGGCCGGATAAATGAGGGTTTTCAAGGCCTGGGCGGGCTGGCGCAAGTATCGTAAATTATCTGCGGACTGGCGCACCATCGTTGTTTTTTCCGAAAGTGGCCAGGACTGGCATTATTTTGCCGCCCTGATAGAGGTGCTCAACGGCGAACTCGGGCGAAAAGTCACCTATGTTACAGCCGATTTGAACGATCCGGGGCTGGGTCGCCAACATGAGTTATTCCAGGCCATCTGTATCCCAGAAGGTTTTTTTCTGACGCTTCATTTCCAGATGCAAAAAGCCACCGTCGTGGTGCTGACAATGATGGATCTGGATAACCTCCAACTAAAAAAATCAATCAACCCGGTTCACTATATCTACCTGTTTCACGCGCTTGGCAGTACGCACATGGTGGATCATGCTGACTCCTACGACGCCTATGACAGCCTGTTCTGCATCGGGCCGCACCACGTTGCCGAATTACGCAAACGCGAATCGATGACAGCATTGGCGCCGCGCAACCTGTTTGAGTATGGACACCCGCGTCTGGAAAAACTGCTCGCGGAAGCGGGGTCACACGATAAGCAGCGTTTAACCACGGCATTACCGGTCGTATTGATCGCCCCCACCTGGGGTGAGCAGTCAATTTTCAATACCTGTGGCGAGGAACTGACCGGACTGTTACTGGACGCGGGTTTTCACGTGATTGTCCGGCCACACCACCATACCCAGCGGCTGACCCCGGAGGTGCCGGGTAAACTGAAAGAGCGTTTTGGCAGCCACGAGAATTTCGAATACCAGGACCGTATGGGTGAAAGTGAAACGCTGTTCCGTTCCGATGTCCTGGTCTGCGACTGGTCGGCCATGGCGCTCGAATATGCCCTGGGCCTGGGAAAGCCCGTTTTGTTTATCGATCTGCCTCGCCGTGTGCGTAATCCCCGGTGGCGGACACTGGGGATTGAACCACTGGAGGTTACGTTCCGTGAATTGGCGGGCGACATCGTTTCGCCACAAGAGCTTGATGAAGTCCCGGAAAGAATTACCCGCTTGATGGAAAACAGACAATTCTTCATGCAAACCATGCAACAATTACGTCCGCAGATGGTTTTCAATATCGGCAACAGCGTTGAGCGGGGGGCGCGTGAGATCGCGCGGCTGGCCGATGAAAATGCCCCGGGAGAACAAGAAAATGCCTGAAATCCAAAACCGCAGACAGTTGTTACGCTGGCTGGGTTGGTTTGCGATGGCCAATGCCGTCATCCTGGGTCTGATCAGCCTGCTCTACCTGGGTGGCGGTCTGGTCGGTTCGGGCGGTCTGGCATGGCTGTACCTGGTGACCATCTACATCAGTCACCACAGCTGGCTGGCACTGTTGCCGTTGCTGCTACTGGTTGCCCCGGTCATATTGGTCCGACCTTCATACCGGACAGCAAAAACCCTGGCCGTACTGCTGATGGCAGTGATGATTGCCGTTATCTTGCTCGACAGCCTGCTGTGGTCGCAGAGTCGTTTTCATATCAATATGCTGACCCTGAAAATCCTGGGCATGCAAAGCTGGATATTTACCTCGGTGATGTTTGCGATCGCTTTGGTGTTTGAATCTTTGCTGGCGGGCAGGATCTGGTCCTGGATAAGCAAGTCTCCAGCGTACCGGGGCCGGGCACTGAGTTCGATTGTCGTGGTTTGCTTCATCGTTTCACGGGTAATTTTCGCCTGGGCCGATGCGAGCTACTACGTGCCGGTAACCAGCATTGCCCAGCAGTTACCGGTACACCGTGGGTTTACTGCCAAAAGTCTGCTGGTGCGATTTGGATTGGTTGATATCAACCAAAGCCGAGAGCGTCAACTCGCCAATCGGGTTGCCGGCGGGATGGAACGGTCCGGGGCTGCCGGCCTGGCGTATCCGGTGGCGCCGCTGAAGTGTTCCATCCCCGGGGAGGATTCAAACCCACTAAATCTACTGATTATTTTGGTGGATTCCATGCGTGGTGGTTTGTTGGGCAAAGGTTTTACACCGCATATGGATCAATACGTGGAGCAGCGGGCAACGCGTTTCTCAAATCATTTCAGTGGCGGAAATTCTTCCCGGATGGGCGTATTCAGCATGTTTTACAGCCTGTCACCCGGTTATTTCAGCAGTTTCGAAGCATTGCAAAAACCACCGGTACTGATGGATCAATTGACGCTCGCGCATTACCGATTCGGGTTGTTCAGCAGTTCCAGTATGTATCGGCCGGTCGCACTGGACCGTACCGCGTTCTCGCGTGTGCCCAACCTGCGTGTAGATACCAAACCGAAGGCTACACCCGCCTGGGAACGCGACCGCAGCATGACAAAAACGTGGATGCAATGGCTGGATCAACAATCCACGGAGCAGCCGTTTTTCGGTTTTCTGTTTTACGATGCAGTCAATGACCAGACCTATCCACCGGAATACGCAGGCCGTGTCGCGATTGATCAGGATGATCCCCTGCCGGAGGAATTTGCTGATTACAAGATCTCCGTGATGTTTGCCGACGGCCAGGTTGGACAGGTCTTGGAAGATCTGGAAAGACGTGGGTTGGCTGACAATACAGTGGTGTTGATTTCATCCGATCACGGTGAAGAATTCAATGAGAACTCAAATGGAGTCAGCGGGCATGGATCCGGCTATAGCCGCTACCAACTCGGCGTTCCGATGGTGCTGGCATGGCCGGGAATCAAGCCACAACACTTGTCGCACAGAACATCGCACTACGACATCGTCCCAACCTTGATGCAACGATTGCTGGGATGCAGCAATCCGTACACCGATTATTCAAGTGGTCAGGATATGTACGACGGACCACAGTGGGAATGGATGATTGCCGGCAGTTATTACAACTATGCCGTGCTGGAACCCGGGCAGATGACGATAACTTTTCCGAATGGGCTGTATGAAGTTCGGGATGATAAATATCGACTGCTTGAAAACCCACAGTTCAATGCCGAAGTACTGCAGGCAGTGATGCACGAAAACACGCGGTTTCACAGGTAATGAGCAGGAAGTTTCGAATCTGCGTGGCAGCGTTGCTTATATTGAAGTCGGTTTTCGCCATGGCCGCGATCACTGTTGATACGGAATCCTTGCGTCTGCAGTTCAGTCAACAGGGCGATCTGCTATATGTCCAAGCCTGTTTTCCCGCCTGTTTGACAAGCGGAGCAAAACTCCGGATTCTGTCAGGCGAGCAGGGCCTGCTGGTGTTTGACCAGGATGCTTCACCGCAGATGCAGTCCGATCGTAATCATGAGGGTACAGCTACCATCCTGACTTTTTCCGACCGTTCCGGATTGGTGTTACGCCGTTGGCAGATTCCGGACGAGGGCTGGTTGCTCGACGTGACGGTCCTTGCCACGGATTCGGCCACGATGCTGAGTGGTAAGGATTTCAGACCCCCGCCATCCAGTGGTTTTGGTTATCTTCTGGAACAATCACGGTACCTGCTGTTTGATGACAACACGGTCAGGAATATCGGTTTTGATGACCTGGAGGAAACCACCCTTACCAGTAACGGCTGGTTTGGTTTTCGCAACCGCTTCTGGACGGCCATGTTGTTACCCGGTTCACCCGTGGGTCTGGAACTCACCAGTGGCGAAGCGGTTAAGGATGCGCGCATCGGGATGCAACTGGACAGCGGGGTTCGACATCACCTGAGACTTTACCTTGGTCCGGTCGAACCCAGGGCACTCACGCAAGCCGCGGCCGAGCTTGAACAGCTGATGTATTCCGGCCTGTGGTTCTGGTTGCGGTGGATATGCCAGGCACTCTATTTTTTGCTTAACAGCATCGTGATGCTGATACCACAGTGGGGGTTGGCGGTGATGGTATTGTCACTGCTCGTTGGTGTGCTGATGCGGCCGTTGAGCAACATTGCCGACCGTTTACAGGACCAGGTACACCAGACCGACGCACGACTGGCGCCGACGCTGGCAGCGATCAAGAAAAACCACAAGGGCGCTGAACAGTCGGAGCAGATCATCGCGATGTATAAACGCGAAGGCGTGCATCCGCTTTACAGCCTGAAGAGCCTGGCCGGTGTATTCGTGGTCATACCGATATTCATCGGCGCATTTGATATGCTGGCGGAAAATATTCACCTGTCGGGCGAAACCTTTCTGTGGATAAAGGACCTGTCCCACCCCGATGCGTTTTTGCAATTGCCATTCAATATGCCGTTTTTCGGCTCTTATCTGAACCTGTTGCCGTTTATCATGACCGGTTTTTCATTTGTTGCTTCAATATTGCACCGGCATCCGGATATGGATGCCACCGGGCAGCGCAAACATGCACGAAATCTTGTGCTGATGTCACTGGGTTTCCTGGTTTTGTTTTATACTTTCCCTGCTGGAATGGTTTTGTACTGGACCACCAATAACTTGATTTCGGTCGTCAAAATGTGGTGGAAAAGACGTGCGGTTGTCGATGGTTGAAGCGTATGAAAAAGGGCTGAACAGATGTTAACTGAACAACAGATTGAACATTTTCAACGCGATGGATTCCTCGTGGTCAGGGCCATGTACAAGTCTGCTGAAATGGAAACCATCAGCCAATGGACAGATGAGGTTGCGGGTTCGCCCGAAACGCCTGGCAAATACATGATGTATTTTGAAGCCAGCCAACAGGACGACGCTCGCATCATTTCGCGGATCGAAAACTTTGTCCCGTTCCACGCGGGTTTTGGTGAGTTGATCACACGCCGTAGAATGTTCCAGGCGGTCAGTGAGTTGTTTGGCGAGCCGGCCCGACTGTTCAAGGACAAAATAAATTTCAAATTACCCGGCGGCGATGGGTTCAGGGAACACCAGGATGTGCAGGCGGGTTGGGATGATTACGCCAGTTTGCACATCACCGCGATGATTGCGATCGACGAGACCAACGCAGCAAATGGCAGTATTGAGATGATACCGGGTATGCACCAACAGGGCGTGCTGGGTGAAATGTGGGCACCCCTGACGGCTGATAATACCGCCAATGCACCCTATCAGGCGGTCCACTGCCAGCCGGGCGATGCGGTGTTTTTTGATTCCTATGCGCCCCACCGGTCATTGCCCAATACCACCGGGCATGCACGCCGGGTTTTATATATCACCTTTAACAAGGCATCGGAAGGTGATCACAGGGTGCAGTACTATGCCGATAAACGAAAAAACTACCCGCCGGATATCGAGAGAGACCGGCAGCGCGACTACGCATTCAAGGTATGAAGATGGATATTATTCAGGTACCGGTATCACCGGGTGAAGTGTTGGACAAGATCACCATCCTGGAGATCAAATCCGAACGGATCAGCGATCCGGCCAAGCTTGTCAACGTGGCGCGTGAGTTGGAGTTACTCAAGGGCACGTGGCTGCAAACTGTCGAACAGGATGAAACGGTCGGCCGCATCCATGCAGAGTTAAAGACCATCAACGAAGCCCTGTGGGAAATTGAGGATGATATCCGTGACAAAGAACGGGCCAGGGAGTTTGACCAGCGTTTTATCGAGCTCGCCAGGAGCGTGTATGTCACCAACGACCAGCGCGCCGATGCGAAAAAAGAGCTGAATATTTACCTCGGTTCGGAGATCGTCGAAGAGAAGTCCTACCAGGACTATCAATAAGCTGTAGCAGACCAGACTTGAACTTGCGGACAGTGTCCGGTCAGGTCAGGTTAAATCGTCTGCTTCTCACCAGTAAGCGGCTATTTGCCAACTGCAATTTTCAGTAATGCGACCTGCTGTAATCGGCCAGATATAGCAGATGCTTGGATCATCGATTCGGTGCGGAAAGCAAGACCTGGATGCGCTTTGTTTTTTCCAAAAGGGCGGACCAGTTATTCACCAGACCCTCGGCTGCCTCCCACTGTATTACGATCATGTTCTAAAACAACTTGGTCTGCATGGCCGTAAGTATCAGTTCAGGATCGATATACGGCTGTAGTGCCGTGCCATCTCTTATTCCATATGCAGTTCCACTTTTTGCAGTTCGGTTACTGGCAGCATAGTCGAGGTTATTCGCCGCGTATGGCTGCCATAGAGTGACGAATTGTAGTTCCTGGGTATTCTGAATCAGCTTTGTAAGCTCGAAGTAGGCATAAAAATCTGCCAGAGCCTGCTTGAGCTCCGCGTTCGGTAACTCTACTGTTTCACCACCACTCACGATGTTTCTGTAGGTAATATCTACTGCATGAAATGTAGGAAGACCAGTCGTCTTCGATACCAATTGGTTGAGTTCAGCGACAGACAAGTTCGGGCTGTCGTTGCGTATTTCACTGCGCAGAGTGATGACGGCCTGCATTTTTTCACCGGCTCTGTCGATTGCCCAATTGAGCCGGATTTCATTTTCTTTGAAGTCCTCTACCAAAGATGCCAGGTTTACACTCTGATCAGACTTCAGACGTTGGGTCTCATACCAGCGATCAAGTTGGAACGCGAGGAAGAGTCCAACTACTATGACCACCAGCTCCAGAACGACCGCGAACCAGTTTTCCTGTCGAAGATGCTCTTTAAGGCGTCGAAATATCATTCGGTTAATTCTCGTTATTGTCGAAGTTCGTATTCGACGGTCGGACCCATAAACGCACATCTGACCAGTTGCCCTTATTCTTTCGACCGGCCGCTTTGGTCAAAAGCAGTAATTAGATTCAGTCCAGTCCAAGGTGGCCGGAATATCTGCCTCTGGCCGGTCCAGCAGGTCACTTCATTGAAAAATTCACCTATTCAATATTCGTTTTGAACTCAGGAGCGGCCCTTCACTTGATGGATTGATGATGGACTGGAGTCGGCCAGGAGCAATCCCTTTTTTTCTGAATGCAGCAACTCTTTCTTAAGCTTATTCTAATGCCAATTCTGCGTCTTTTAATTATTGAAGGTCAGTCAGTATTGGCGTACTGTTTCTTGACGAAGTGCTTTTCCTGATGCTTGTCCCTTACCACCTGAAAGGAGATCGGTGTGACTGATTACATTCGAATCGCGAGAATTCCATTACTACTATTGTTTGGATTTGTACTGGCTTCCACGGCACTGGCTGCACCCGGCGGTGAAAACAAGCCTAATATTGTGCTTGTTTTGATGGACAATTTTGGTTACGGCGAAATCGGTGTCTATGGCGGTGGAGTCTTGCGTGGGGCACCCACTCCCCGTATTGACAGTCTCGCGGACGAAGGTTTCCAGTTAACGAATTACAACGTTGAGGCAGAATGCACACCGTCACGTGCAGCCTTGATGACGGGACGATACGGGATTCGCACTCGGCAACGCCCAGAGGGACCTCCGAGGGGTATATGGTACGGCATCACCAAGTGGGAGATCACCCTGGCCGAGATGCTGTCGGATTCCGGTTACGCGACGGGCATGTTTGGAAAATGGCATTTGGGAGACACCGAGGGGCGTTATCCCACGGACCAGGGTTTCGATGAGTGGTATGGAATTCCCAATTCATCGGATCGGGCCTTCTGGCCCGATAGCGATAGCTTCCAGAAAGGAGCCCACCCGGATGCGGTGTTCACCCACATCATGACGGCGAAGCGAGGTCAGAAACCAAAAGAACATGAAGTTTATGACCGCGCCAAGCGCGCGACAATCGACCGGGAAATCACCGATCACGCCATCGATTTCATCAAGCGCAAGGCCAAATCCAAGCAGCCTTTTTTCGCCTATCTCCCCTATACGCAAACCCACGAACCGGTCGACGCCCATCCCGACTTTAAGGGTAAGACCGGAAACGGCAGTTTTGCTGATGTTCTGGCTCAAACCGATGTCTATGTGGGCGAACTCCTGGATACGATCGATGAGCTAGGGCTTAAAGACAACACCATCTTTATCTTTACGTCGGACAATGGTCGCGAAGGTATAACGAGATCGTTTGGCTTCACCGGACCCTGGCGAGGAACCATGTTTTCTCCCTATGAAGGGTCATTACGCGTTCCTTTTCTGATCCGCTATCCTGGCAAAATCCCTGCCAGGCAAGTCTCAAACGAAATTGTTCACGCAGTAGATGTGTTTGGCACATTGGCTAAATTCGTAGGCCGCGAGATCCCGCAAGACAGAATACTGGACGGTGTTGACCAATCTGGTTTCCTGTTGGGTAAGTCGAAGAAATCTGCTCGAGAGTCCGTCATCATATACATCGGCAACGAACTGTTTGGCGTGAAATGGCGCAATTGGAAAATGCTTATCAAGGAACTCGATGAAGAGAGCTATGCCATCCAGAAGATGGCTTATCCATCAATCTATAATCTGATCATAGACCCAAAAGAAGAAGTACCCGAACTCTTCTATCTCGATGACACCTGGGTAGACGCTCCCTTGTGGCAAGTTATACAAGATCACGAAGCTTCGATTGAAAAGGATCCTGGTGCACCGGACCCCTGATGATCAAATTAATATTATTGGTTTGGATATGACCTTACGCTTTGCCCGTTTTCGGCTATAGGCAGCGAAGGAGGTCGACATTCCGTTACCAATCGCAATGCAGTCATTCGATCTATCAAGTTACATGCAGTCCAACAAACGCATCCAGCTTTTCGATCACATCGTTGGTTTCAATCAGGTCCATGACACCCGGAAACTCGATCCGTTGGCCCCAGCGCAGTTCTTCCGGTTCCTTGTGTTTGAATTTACGTGCGGCTGCGGTGTATTTGTCAACACACAGGTCGAGACTCAAGTAAGGTCCGGAGCGCCGGCTTGGTGTGGCAGCGTACAAACCAATAACGCGTGTACCGACGGCCGAGGCCAGGTGGGCGGGTCCGGAATCCGGCGATATTACAAGCCCGGCCTGTTGTAGTAACGCGACCGACTGTTTGATCGTGTCCTTGCCAATCAGGTTCAGTGGCTTGTGTCGCATGGCAGATTCAATCGCCCGCCCGGTCTGTAACTCCAACTCGGATGGTCCGCCAATCAGGACGACGCGCATCGGCAGTTTGGCAACTGCATAATCAGCGACTTGCGCATAACGTTTGGATGACCAGTTTCGCAATGGGTGACTGGAACATGGGCTGATCATCAATATCGGCAGGCCGTCTCCAAGCACCTGCCTGGCCCAGGCAGCATCGTCTTCAGAAACCGCCAGGTTCCACTCCGGAGGTGCTGCAGGCAGTTCGAGTACGTGGGCGAATTCAAGAAATGCATCGACCTGGTGCTGCTGCGCAATACTGTTTACGGACCGGTTGATAAACCATTGGTGCTGGTCGCGCCACCGGGGTTTGTCCCAGCCGATGCGAAGCGGTGATTTAACCAGCATGCTCAGCAAATTGGCACGTGCGGCTACCTGCATCTGCATCAATACGTCAAATCTGCGACCGCTGAGTGCTTTTCTCAGCTGACGAATCGCACCGATACCACCCTGCTTGTCGTATACGATGAATTCGACCCCTGGCAAACCGCGCAGCAATCGAGCCTCGAGTTCGCCGATGATCCAGGTGATCTCCGCGCGTGGCCGATGCTTGCGGATCGCATTGACCACCGGCAGTACGTGCGTGACGTCCCCGATGGCCGATAGCCGCATGATGCAAATAGATAATCTGGACAACTGCTTTCCTTCAGACATGGAAAACCGGGCATCGACAAGGCTTGGACATGTTGATTCAAGCGCCCGGGATTTCTGTATCAGAAACATCCTATTTTGCTTGCCCTTGCGTGTCAAAAGAGCTTTTGAGGATAAGAACCCGACAAGGTGCGAAACCGTGCTCTTATACCTTGCGTGCAAAATAAGATTTGATGACTTTGTTAGAATATACGCCTGATGAAAGCTGTCTTCCACAAAGAAAAATCACTGGCCATCGCCTGGGATGCCAGTCGGCTGGAAAAACCGGCTGCGGAGTCCTTTGACGCCGGTTTCTGGAAATCAAGACAGGCGCTTGCCGGAGAGGCCATTGGCCGTGGCAGTGCCTGGTTTATTGATGCGCCGTTCGGTCGCGCGGTATTACGCCGCTACCTGCGCGGCGGGTGGGCCGCAAAGCTGAGCAGGAACAGATACGTTTACACGACGGTTGAGCGCTCCCGGCCGTTCAAGGAATTTCATCTTCTGGCAGACCTGTACAAACTGGAGTTGCCGGTACCCAGACCCATGGCCGCACTGTGTGAACACAGTGGCCTGTTTTCCACGGGTGCGATCATGACCGCACGTATTGAAGCTGCACAAACCCTTGCCGATTCACTGGCCGGTACGGGAGGTGGTTCTGAACACAAGCTGTGGAACAGTGTGGGTGTGTGCATTCGAAGGTTTCATGACGCGGGTGTCTGGCACGCCGATCTGAACGCCCGTAATATTTTGCTGGATCCGGAAGGACAGGTATACCTGATCGATTTTGACCGCGCGGTCTACAGCCCTGAAAAAGCCGTGGCGGGGAAAAACAACCTCGAGCGTCTGAAACGATCATTACACAAGATTTGTATGGCCAAAGAACTGCCACAGATGGAGTCCGCCTGGGTACAACTGGTGCGCGGCTACCATGGTTAAACTCAGGCTGCTCCAGAGCAGGCGTTTAAACCTGGTTGCAAGTACCAGGGCGTTGATCAAGAAGGATATCGCCGGCCGAGGACGACTGGCTGAGGCATTGGGTGTCCAGGTCCCGGAAGCCTGGCCACCCGATCTGTACGGGCCCGGTGCGATGCGATTTGCGTTGCAACAACTGGATGACCCGTCGGAGCAGGGTTGGTCATTCTGGTATCTGGTTACTGCGGATGACCCCGGCAAACTGGCTGGTATTTGTGGATTTAAGGGGCGCCCTGACGAGGGTGGGTCAGTTGAAATTGGCTACTCGGTGCTGGATTGCTTCCAACGGCGGGGGTTTGCCACCGAAGCGGTTGCCAGGCTGGTGGTGTGGGCATTTTCACACGCCAATGTCAACGAGGTCTGTGCGGAAACATTGCCGCACCTGCTGCAATCCATTGGTGTGCTTGAGAAAAACGGTTTCCGCTATACCGGCGCCGGCTCAGAAGCCGGGGTCGTCAGGTACGCGGTCAACCGAAACAGCTTCAATTGACTTTTTTAGCCACACATTTTTTTATTGGGTACCGCCGGGCGCACTGGCAGGTACCAGGCTTTGCGAATGTTCATTCACACAAAGATTTTCGAGTCTCAAGTCCGAGGTATCGCGTAATTGCAGGTGCCTGTAACGGTATTTCAAGGCATCTTCATCATGCACTTCGAACAATTGCGGCGCCGCCAGGTAGTCTCCACAGAACGTAAGAAAACGCGTTTTCATGTGTGGGTAGAGCAGCTTGTCATAATGATTGATGTTGAGTGCTTCGTCCCAGTAATCATTGATATGGTCAGACCAGTCAAACGGCCGATGAATAAACCAGTGGTCGACGTCCCAGGCGAGTATGGCTGGCTTGCCCTCAATGATATTGTCTTCAAAAAGGCTGCGATAAAAAAGATAACCTTCATAGTTTGCGACCAGGTCGGCATTGGAATACGAGCCGGTGGTCATCTGGCCAAACAGTGCTCTTTCGGTATAGGCGGAGTGTTCAGCCGCCTGGCTTTCGTCCTGCATCTTCAGCATTCGGCGATAGAATTTGCGTCCCTGTGACAGAAAGTGCCCCACCTTGTCCGTGCCGATGAGCACATCGTTGATTTTCAAACTTGAACCGACCCCAAACAGGGCGGCAACCCGTGTGGCCCAAATCGGGTGGCCGGCGTAGATGGATTCACGCCGTGGTGTAACCAGGCGTTCCACATCGCTTGAATCCATCGCCCAACGTTCCAGCTTATCCACCCAGTGTTTGCCGCCAATGTTGTGATAGATGCCATTGACGACTTTCATTTCGTCACGGGGGCCTTTCCAGCCGACGATAACCTTGCCGATGGCAAGGTTTACCTGGTGGTTCATGATTGAAGTGGAGTCCGCAATATCCTGCAGACGGTTGTTGAACTGATCCGTCTCATAAGCCCCGCCGTAAGACGGGGCGGTGAGTAATGAGAGCGCAATCAGTAACGATGGGGTTTTCAAACCAGTTTATTCAGAATCGGTAATTAAAACTCGCCAGCGTGTGGGTTCGGTCGCCAAATCCATATTCAAAGCTGAAATTTGCCCGGTCACTGAAGTTATAACTGGTTCCTACGGTCCAGTTCCAGGTGTCCTTTGTGACGAGGTCCACGGAAAATGGTACGCCGCCGATAAAAGGCAGTTCAAATATGCCACTGTGCTGTTCATCCACGTCGAGGTACATGCCGCCGACCCAGAAAAGCCAGCTGCTCCTGATGATTCCGATGCGAGGCTGGATGGAGAGTGAATCAACCGTTGAATCGAGGTCTCCGCTGGTATCGGTCTTTGTAAAAGTGGTCGTGGCCGAGGCAAACCAACTCTCGGACCCGACAGCGAGGGTGAAGCCGAGACCAAGAACAGTTCCGTCGTACGAAACCGGCAGGGTGCCCAGATCAAACGGCAGGCCGACGATATCCGCATTGCTGAAATCCACCACGGTTTCCGCGTCTACCCGGCCGGCAATGCCAAACACATTCAGAAAGGGGAATAACCAGACATCGGCCTTGATATCGAAGTGCTGCACATCGTTGGTGACATCCAGTGCCGACGGATCACCCAGTGAAACCCCGGGCAGGAGAAACTGCAGGTCGGCTATTTCATAGTCCTGGTTCATGGTGTAGAAGTCCACACTGAGACCCCATGGACGGGGTAATTGTGTGTCACCCGCGAGGTCTTTCATAAATGGCAGTGCGGAATCCGCCGCCGCGGACAATGGCAATAAAGATGCAAGTAAAAGTAGCAGGCTGCGCATGACTCACTCCTGTTGGTTTTGTACCTGCGATGATTATAACGCTTGACCGTCGTCAAGCGTCAACCCGCAATTATCCGGTGAAATAAATGCCCGGGGTGACTTCAGGCACATTGCATATTTTTAGTTTTGTATTAAAATGATATATAAATGATATCAAAGGAGCTAAATCATGATTACAGAAATTCCCCGTAAATGCACCTCGGGCTATCTCATGCTGGTTGTATTGCCTGCTTTGCTGCTACTTGACGGCTGGTTTTTTTACCGGGCCGTGCAGGTGGAAAACGTCCTGTTGCTGGTTTTTGCGGTGATCGCGGCACTGGTGCTGCTGGTGTTAATGGTTGGGTTTTTCATGGTTCACCCAAACCAGGCCAAGGTGTTGACACTATTTGGAACCTATGTCGGTAGCGCACGTGAAACCGGTCTGCGCTGGGCTAATCCGTTTTACGCGAAACAGACAGTTTCGCTCAGAATTCGCAATTTTGACGGTGAAACGCTCAAGGTCAACGACAGTTCCGGTAACCCGATTGAAATTGCGGCCGTGGTCGTATGGAAGGTCGTCGATTCAGCCGAGGCGGTATTCGAGGTCGACGATTACATCAGTTTTGTCGAGATCCAGTCGGAGGCGGCATTACGTAACCTGGCGACCAGTTACCCATATGAATCACATTCCGACAGCAAGATTGCATTACGCAGCAATCCGCAGCAAATCGCGGAGAAACTGAAGATGGAGGTTCAGAATCGCCTTGAAAAGGCCGGTGTTGAAGTTATCGAGGCCCGTATCAGCCACCTGGCTTATGCACAGGAAATCGCCAGTGCGATGCTGAAACGGCAGCAGGCCCAGGCGATCGTTGCCGCCCGCCGGCAGATCGTCGATGGTGCAGTGGGTATGGTCAAAATGGCACTGGATGAACTTAAGGAACAGGACATCATTGAACTCGATGACGAACGTAAAGCCGCCATGGTCAGCAATTTGCTGGTTGTGCTGTGTGGTGAGGAGAACGCACAACCCGTGCTGAACACCGGCTCACTATACAGTTGAACGCCTGATACCGATGGCAGTCAAGAAAGCTTTTCCGCTACGAATAGGCGAGGATATCTGGCAGGCGGTACGGCAATGGTCGGATGACGAGCTGCGTAGCGTGAACGCCCAGATCGAGTACTTGCTCCGCGACGTCCTGCGCAAAGCGGGGCGTTTGCCACAGGCGAAGGACCTGCACCGGGCTGACGTAGAATCCGGTGATGAAAAGCAGTAAATTGTCGAAATCGAGACTTGCTCTTAAAGACAATATCCGATTATTCTCAATGTGTCATGGTGTGTACCAGATCGGCGACGTGTAGGCGCGTTCCTGTCCTTCCATCAAAGCATCATCTGGTAAGTCGACTTTGAAATACCTGACATCAAACGCAAGCCAGGTCGGGGTGGGAATTTCGAGTACACGCACGTAATAAAAGGCACGTTGTTGTGCATCAAAATCGGGGTCTGTCCAGGCAGCCGCCAGGAATGGATCGCCGATCGCATTGGTGTAGCTTGCTTCTGCAACATTAACCGTGTTGCCAACAGGGCTCTCACAACGCCGGTTTTTCACTCCACGACCGTCAGCGCAAGCGACGTCATAAATGCGTTCATGCGTCTTGCCATCTTTGTCGAGCCAACCTTTGATAATCTGCACGCGATCGAGGTTGGCGCCATCCGGGTCACGTAGGACACGGATCAGCATTGTCGGTGCCTTGCCATCAGGTGCATGCGCGAGATCGCCGCCCATGGGAACACCGTGATCATAACCATGTTCGGCAAAATTAGATCTTTCGAGATCAGATGCGACCAACTCCCAGCCTGCGAACATACGCACACGCAAACGCGTACCTGTGGTTGCGTAGACTTCCTTGCGTGCCATGGCGTCCCACAACGCTTCGCGCGTATTTTCGCGCGACCAGATAGCGGTTAAGCCACCGGCCATGGACTCATACAGTCGAGTCTTTACCTCGGGGTCGGGGCTGAGCCGGCCGTTCACGATCTCTTCATAACGCAATGGGTTGCCAGAGGGCTCTGCTGCACTGATCTTGCCGAAGAAACTGTCTTCCTCCGTACTGGGAATAGACGTGTGCGCATCCGTAGAACCAATCATGCCGAATTTAAATGGATTGACACCCAATTTTTCTTCAAAGGCCAAGCCCCGTTTTAGTGCTTCGCGGGCATATTCATTCGGCAGCATCTCAGGGGTCGTTGCCTGGGCCGAGAAGGATGCAGGTTCCCAGGTGTAGTAGTCCGCAAATTCGTCATTCGGGGACAGCGCCGGAAGAGTTTCGCCGTCGCCTTTGATTTGTGTTACTTCATATATCGGTTCCCAGCGCGCCCGGCGTTCAGCGTAATCCCGGTCAAGTGGTTTTTTACTCGTCAGTGTGACATTGTCAAACATCAGGCCATCTGACAAATTTCCGTTGTGCGCAATTGCCATCACCTTGCCGCCGGTATTTTTCTCATAGGTATCCATAAACTCCCATAAGTCCTCAACGTCGACCGAGTCATATGATGAGAACGGGATGATGGTGTCGGCTTTGTCCTTGCCATCGCGAAATATGACGTTGCGATGCAGATTGGCGCCGTCAGGAGCCGAGCTCCACTCGTAGCCGATGAGCGCCGTGAACAAGCCGGGTTCGTTAAATTTCTCGGCGGCCTCGGTTTCCAGATGCCAGTACTTACGAGGCATTTCGTCCCCAACAATCGGATCTTCTCCCTTGAATATCTGGGCAACAAACATGTCGAACGCTTCCATGGGCTTTCCGGCCTTGACCTTATCGTGTAACTCCTTACCCCACGGTATGGCCAGAAGTTCAGGGTCAGATACCGCAACCGCAGGCGCAAGCCCGAGGTTCTCTGAGTGATCAGCTACAACGACGAAATCGAAAGGCCGTGAAAGCTGTCCGGGCACACCCATGCTCGATACAAAAGGTTCACCACGGGCGATTCGAAACGCTTCTTCGGGTCCCAGTGTGTTTCCAATCATGCCTGCGTCGGTTGAAAACGAGGTATGCAGATGCGTTTCGCCGAAATAGACCTGGTTTGGGAAGTTTTGCTGTGGATATGGAGAATAATCAACGCTCTTTAAATTCTTGAGTTGCTCATCGGTTGGATGAGGGACATCTTGTGCCGGCGCACCAAGAGTGAAAAAAACAAAGATGCTCGTACTCAACACCAAAATAATTCGTTTCATGTTCAGTTCCTCCGTCAGGTGACAAAGAGTGTAATTGACGGCTCAGCGCCGTGCAAAACTGGAGCCAGGGAGAGGAATTGAGTTGCTTCCTTCGTAATGACCCCCGTGGCCGACTCCAGCAGGTCGCTTCGCTGAAAATCATCTCCGCCGTGGCAATCAACTCATCGATATCGAAGTTTCCAATTCCCCATTGCGTACCGAATGTTAAAGCGCTCAAGTATACACACGACCGGCCTCTTTAATCTTTCCTTTAATCTGAAACATTTTGCCGGACCCAAGATGGGCCTGTAGTATTGGTCAAATGGCTGAATATTCCCTGGATCATTTGAATACAATAAAACAACGGTGAGGCAAACAATGCTTAAAAATTATATCTCTGTGGCATTGCGCAATTTCATTCGTTACAAGCTTTACGCATTTATTAATGTATTTGGATTGGCTATTGGCTTGACCGCCTGCATGTTGATCATTTTGGTGATTCGGCATGAAACCAGCTATGACAATTTTGTTCCCAACGCGAAAAATATTTATCGTATGGAAGCCACCGGTAACATTCCTGGCCGTGACCCATTTGATAGCGCCACTTACGTGGGACCCACCAAAGAACTTTTGCCGCAAGATTATCCAGAAGTTCTTGAGGTTTTGCGCATTACGCAGCGCGGTGGCAACGTGGTGCAGGGTAGTGAAACATTTGAGCAGCAATTTGATTACGTAGACACGAACCTGTTTACGGTTTTTCAACTGGAGTTGGTCGAAGGCAACCATGATGATGCCTTTGCGTCACTTTCCAGCGTTGTTTTGGATGAAACAACCGCGCGTAAATATTTGGGCGATGGCCCTTATTTGGGTCGCGAGATTGTCGTCAATCACATTTACGAACGCACCCATATTGTGTCCGCCGTCATCAAGGATATCCCCGATAATTCCCACATGGATATGGAATTTATGATCCCCCATGATCGCCAGGTTTACGCGGCCAATGATTTTGGTGGCGCCACCGACCTGGAGCGTTGGAATGGTCTGCCATTTTTTGTTTACGTGCTGTTGCAAGACGGTGCAACTATTGAACCCATGGAAGAAACCATAAACGCCTGGGTTGATCGGTATTTCCCCGCAGAAGTCAGTGCGCTTGTAAATATTCCCGGTAGTGAACTTTGGACACCCCGCTTTGTGAAGGTACCCAATATTCATCTTTACAGCCCAGCGCAAGGCGGCATGAAACCACCAGGCAGTATCACAACACTTATATCATTTGGTGCCATTGCTGCGATGATTTTGCTGATCGCCTGCATTAACTTCATGAACCTGGCGACAGCGCGCTCTACGCTTCGAGCGCGCGAAGTTGCAGTGCGTAAAGTTATGGGGGCCGCCAGAGGACAATTGTTTGCACAGTTCGAAACGGAATCAATGTTTTTCACCATTGTATCGCTGCTGCTGGCCGCCATCATGACTCGAATGATTTTGCCATTTTTTAACGAATACACAAATCTTGCCGTGCCGTTCAGCCTGATCCTTGATCCGGTGACTTTTTCAAATGTTCTGGCGCTGACCGTATTTGTAGGATTAGGCGCAGGCCTTCACCCTGCATTGGTGCTTTCTTCAGTCCGCCCTGCCCGCGTTTTGGCGGCTAATCAGTCTGGCGCGTCAGCAAATTCGAAGTTAAGGGTGGGTTTGGTGATATTACAATTTGCAATATCGGCAATGCTTATTATCAGTACGGCTATCATTTACGTACAGACCGATTTTGCCCGTTCGCGTGAACTGGGTTATTCCACCGAGAATACGATTCTGGTACGTGGTTTGGCCGATCCGCAAGTGGCAAGCTCGCAGGAATCTTTCAAAAACAGGGTCGCGCAGCTACCCGGTGTAACAGAGGTGGCTTTATCAGGTCAGGCACCTGGCGATGGCAATGGCTCTGGCATCTCAATGCGGGTACCAGGCGAGGCAGATCGCGTTGTAATTTTTTACCAGGCGGTCGATTATGATTTTTTTAATCTTTACAATATCGAGCCCATGGCTGGACGCTTGTTTGCTGAAGAATATACCGGCGATATCCTGTACTCGCAAACTGTACCCGGCAGCGAAGATGCGGCCGAAGATGCCATAATTCCACAACAAACAGGCGCGGTCATTAATGTTTCTGCCGCTCGCCGCCTTGGGTTTGAAAACCCGCAAGACGCCGTTGGCTTAACGGTGCGCCGTGGCCGTGAAGACAGCATAGAAATCACCGTTGTTGGTGTCATTCCGGATATATTGTTTTCCGATCCACGCGCCACATTCCAACCAGAAATGTATGTCCTGTCGCCACAGGAATTTGGAACTTTAAATGTTATTTATAAAACGGATGACCCCGAAGCATTGGCGCTTCAGATCGATGCACTTTGGAGTGAAATGTTCCCGGGTGTGCGGCCTTTCCGCAATTACCTGGATGAAAACATTGCCCAAAGTTTCGAGTTTGAAAATATCATGGGGCAACTGTTAGCCATTTTCTCGGGTCTTGCCATATTGGTCGCTGCGATGGGCTTGTTCGGGCTATCAAGTTTCACCGTCGCCAGGCGTACCAGGGAAATTGGTATTCGCAAGGTCATGGGTGCATCGTCTGGTAATATAATGCACCTCTTAATGAGGCAAATGTCGATCCCGGTGATTGTCGCCAACGTAGTGGCTTGGCCCATTGTGTGGTACGCGGCAAGCGAATGGTTAAACACGTTTATTTACCGCATTGAGTTACCTGTTTATTTCATGAGTTTCTATCGTGTCCATTCTGGTCACGCTGTTCATTGCGTGGGGCACAATAGGCGGGCATGCGTTAAAAGTATCACGCACAAACCCCATCCATGCGCTGCGCTACGAATAAGTCCACTAATGGAGTGACCGGGCAGGTGATGCGATGGATCGTCATCAGGTCACGCTGCAGGCAAGAGCCGAGTAGGATGCCTCGTAACACAGCTTGATTGCACAGCCTGGAAAATACCGGACCATCCTGGAATTCCCCCGACAGCGAGACACTTCAGAACCTCAAAATAAGGCACGTTCTGACACGTTGATGCTTCAAGCCTTCTATGGCTTGATCATCACGCCTGGAGTCAGGGACGCCTCACCGTTGCGTTCCATCTCCCGCACGTGCTCAAGTTGCTCCGCAAGATTGGCTTCAATAGTCTGGACGAGTTGCTGAAATTCAGGCTCATCCCTGATGAAGTCAAATTCCGGTTCGTCATACCAGGAGAGGAAATAGCGAATCTTGAACAGGTAGTGTCCATCCTCGACTTCGCGTTGCAACGAGCGCAAGGCCTGATCTTTCTGTTTGAGTAAGACGTAAATCATAGACTGACGCCAATGCAATTGAGATTCGCGCCACTTGTATATCTCACCTGATCGTTCCAGGCAAAGTTGCAGCAAACGCCGTGCCCGATCCACCTCCCCAAGCTGCAAAAGAATGCGGGCAAAATACATGGCAGCCTGAAAGTTCAGTGAATTGATTTCCAGGTCGTTGCCGGCAGCGAGGACTGGATAAGCTTGCTGCCAACGTTCAAGGGCCAGACGCGGATGGCCCGCTCCAATATCTCTTTGCGCCAGCAGGTGCGGCATATAAGCGCCCGTCCCAAGCCGATTTGGATCAGTATTGTCCATCGCCAGCAATTGTTCGGCATATTTGATGGCCGAATCCAGGTCGCCGAAACGCCAATTGACGAGGATGGCAATGTTCATCACCTCGTCACTTGCGGGACTCTGCAGGACAGCGTGGCCTAACCAATTGAATGCTTCGGAACCTGCCCCGAGGTTTGCGAATGCACGTGCAACGAATGCGGCCAAAAGCCCAAATTCCGGATCAAGTGAATAAGCTTTAAGGTAATGAGGCATCGCTTTGTCTACACGCCCGGTCTCTTCCTCCGTTCGGCCACCCCGCCAAGTGTGGTTTTGGGTCATCTCAGGTTCGATTTCGATGGACTTTCTTATCTCCGAAATCGCTTCATCGTCTCGTCCGAGATTCCACAATGTGAATCCAAGTTCTGAGCGGGTATTGGCATTCAAAGGGTCGAGTTCAAGGCCTTTGCGTAGTAAATCCCCGGCCTCTTCCAATTTGCCTTCTTTCCGAATTACCAGGGCCAGGCGGAGATAGCTCAGTGCATGGTTGGGGTTGAGTTCCAGCGCACGTGTGTAGTTATGAATCTTCAGAGCATGATCGACGGTCATCCGTCCCAGCATGGAGATGGCCGCTGCGGATTCGCTGTCTAGCGTCAATGCTGTTTGTACAGCGGTTCTTGCACGTTCCTTTAACTCCTGTTGTACCGGTAGCGGAGGTCCTTTCATCATGATGTACAGGTAAATATGCCCCGCCAGTTCGACGTAAGCCTCCACATAGCCAGGGTCAGTGTCGATAGCGCTTTGAAAATGGTCAATGGACACAGCCAAATCTTCAACATTGAGTGATCCACCGACTCTCCTGCCCAACAAAAAAGCTTCGAGCGCCTCGGGTGAGGTTACCCTGGCTTTAGGCAAGGCCTTGCCCATCAATGCTATTTCCAATTCGCGCGCGACCTCCTCGGCAATTTCGTCCTGGACGGCAAAAATATCTTCCAACGTCCGGTCATAAGTAGCTGACCACAGATGGGTGTCGGATCGTGCCTCGATTAGTTGAACGGTGATACGCACCTGGTTGCCGGATTTACGTACAGATCCTTCCAGCACATGGGCGACGTTGAGTTTGGTGGCCACCGTGGGAATGTCGATGTTTTGTCCTTTGAACGAAAAAGCCGAGGAACGCGAGATCACCCTCAGTTCAGGAACTCTTGCCAACAGGTTCAGGAGTTCTTCCGAGATGCCATCGGAGAAGTACTCGTTGCCTGCGTCCTCGCTCATGTTGACGAAAGGCAGCACTGCAATGGATTTGTCGCCGTAGGACTCAAGCATAACCTCGGAGCGGGCTTCCTGTCGGGCCATTTCGAATTTCTGGTCATCCCGCACCGGATCAAGTACGAACTTGTCGAAAGCGAAATAGCCAAGCGCCAGCGCCAACAGCACCATAATGCTGCGGTCCAGCTTCTTACCGGTGGAACGGGTGATCGAATGTTCACTGTCAACATCAACATCTTTTCGCAGCCCCGCTGGCGTGATCTCGAACACCCAGGAGAAGACCAGGATTGGGACGAAAGCAATTCCCAGTACGATGACAACGATCCGAATGGTGTTATCACCGGCACCAAAGGCCGGCAATATGGTTTCGACTAACTGTATGATCAGCCAGGCCGCCACCACGTAGGCCGTGGCCACACGGATGACATTTCGTCGCTTGAGTTCTTTGAATAATGACAATGGCTGACTTTTGTTGTGTCTGCTATTACTTTTAAGCATAGTTGCTCAGCCACAAAATACCAAAAGAATCAATAAATCGGTTCAGGTTGACAGTTACCCAAGTGTCTCCTGGTACGGGTTAACGTGAATTCATGCCTTTTTTGTCATCCCTGCTTTTTCAACCAGGGCCTCAAATGCCCTGGCTTCGGGCCGTACCCGGTAGTTGTCAGTCTGGTCGGAATAAACGATATTGCCTTGTGTGTCGGTCAGGATGACAGTGGGCAATACCGTTTCGGATTCATAACCCAGCAGTTGCATGCCCATAGGGGTACCCCATTCGTGCAGGATACCGAGTTGTTTTGCCGCGGCATTGTTGCCGTCTCTCAGAAACACCATGGGAATGTTAAAGCGGGCGGCGAGTTTTTGTGATTTAGCGGCAGACTGCGGGCTGATTAGCACCGCGGTTACACCTGAATCTTCAAGCCGCTGGTAGGCGGCTGCAAGTTCTTCGATCTGGGCGGTACAAAAAGGACACCAGTTGCCGCGGTAAAAAAGTAACAGGTGTGGCCGTGTCTTGAAGTTTTGAGATGAAACGCTTTGCCCCTCCATGGTTTGCAGTTGGAATTCCGGTAACGTGGCCCCCACCCTGAGGTCCTTTGCATCGCGTCCCTTGAAGTTTGAATACCAGCGTATATACAACAGCCAGCCAAGCAGGGTGATGCCGGCCCAGACGTGGATGATGCCGGCGGCCTGGCCAAAACGCCAGGATAGGGCCAGGCATATGGCCAGTCCCATGCCGCCTACTATACTGAATCCGACCGGGTGACGCGGGGTCCTGGCTGACTTGAACATAAAGGCCTTGATAAAAAACACCAGTGGGGCACCGGCGGCCAGGGCCAGCCCAAACCAGGACAGCAGCGGGTCTGTAGCCTTGCTTAGTTGGATAATGGAATAAATCGATACCAATGCCAGCCAGGAAACAAAACAACTGATGAATATTGATTTAAGCAGGTTCAAAATGGCGAACTCCCGTCAGTCATGTGAAAATACAGGGGCTGTCAACAGCGGCGGGACAGATAAAGGAATTCTGCCCGCTGAACCGAGTAACCCGATCTGGCGCAAATAGATGCGCACCACCGGAGTGTAGCCATGATCAAAAAGATTGTCTTGCTGTTAATGTTGCTGCCGGGCGTGTGCTGGTCCGCCGATCCGGATTGTTTCCCGCCGGAGATGATTCCGGATAATCTGTTTCCGGCCATAAAACTGGAGACCAGCATGGGGGAAATCGTGGTGGAGTTGAACCGCCTACGGGCCCCTGCCACGGCCAATAATTTTCTGCGCTATGTGCTTGAAGGTGAATACGATGGCACGATATTTCACCGCGTGATGCCTGGATTTGTCGTTCAGGGTGGGGGTTACACAAGGGATATCGAGGAGAAGACCTTGCATGCATCCGTTTGCAACGAGTCCGGAAACGGCCTGAAAAATGTCACCGGCTCCATCGCGATGGCCCGCTTTGATGACCCCCATTCGGCGACACGCCAGTTCTATTTCAATATGAGTGACAATTCCAGCCTGGATCCGAACCCGCGAAGCTGGGGTTATACGGTATTTGGTGAGGTAATTTCAGGCAGGGAAGTGCTGGATGCAATTGCCGGCGTCGAGACCGGGTACAGCGAAGACCTGGATGCGGAAGATGTACCAGTGGAACCGGTGTTGCTGATCCGGGCCAGTGTGCAGCCGTGATTCCGGCCGGGCCGGGATCCAAACTCACCAATCCCACCTGATATCCCGTTGATCCATGGGCTGGGGAGAAATTTCGGCATTGTCCAGCGCCCTGATCTGGGCGCTGGCTGTTATCCTGATGCGCCGCTCCGGCGAGACGTTGCCCGCGTTTGAGCTGAACCTGGTAAAGAACTGTGTTGGTCTGGTCCTGATGATTCCGACCGTGCTGCTATTTTATGGCGCCACTTTGCCGGAATATTCACCTGTTGAGTTGGTGACGGTGCTGTTATCCGGTGTCATCGGTATTGCGATGGCGGACACCTGGTATTTGCGAGCGCTCAACCTGATGGGTGCCGGGCGTACGGGTATCGTCGCCAGTCTGTTCAGTCCGTTTGTCATTTTCCTGTCGGCAATCCTGCTTGGGGAGCGTATGGCAAATTGGCAGTGGCTTGGCTTTTTCCTGGTGCTGTCAGGCGTTTTGCTGGTGACCTGGCGTGCCCGGCAGTCGGCGTTCGAGGGTGAAAATGTCCGCGCCGGTGTTTTTTATGGCGTGTCCTCCGTATTTTTAATGGCGGTCGGTATCGTCATGGTAAAGGAAATCCTGGAAACCAGGCCATTTTTATGGACCGTGGAGCTGCGTCTGGCAGGTGGTGTGGCAGGTATGCTGGTTTACATGCTGGCGCGTTGCCAGTGGCAGGGTGTCAGGGATAATTTCAGACGGCCCCAACCCTGGGGAACGGTGTTGCTGGCGTCCTTTCTGGGCGCCTACCTCGGCTTGCTCCTGTGGCTGGCCGGGTACCGGTTGATCGAGGCATCGGTGGCCGCCATTCTCAATCAAACCAATGTTGCGTTTATTGTGGTGCTGGCCTGGTTGATGCTGGGTGAGAAGATTAACCTGCGTAAACTCGCCGGTATCACCCTGACGCTGGTCGGGGTTATCGTTATGATGAACTAGGAATTCATATGCATAGAACGCGCTCAATAAGGAAATGGCTGTACAGCATGGCCTTGCTGCTGACAGCCATACTTTCCGTTACGCCGTTTGTGGACCAGCGGGCAGCGGTGGAATACGAGAGTCTGTTTCAACGGGCCTTTGTCACCTTTGCGCTGGCAAGGACCATCAATGGTGTGATTTCGGTCGTGCAGGGGACCGAGTTTGCGTTGCAGCCGGCCGGTGTCGGGGTCACGCTGACGCCTGGCGAAATACTTGATCCGGTCAACGACCTGGTTGAACGTTTTTCATGGATCATGCTCGGTGCCACGATCTCCCTGGGCGTCCAGAACGTGTTGCTGGATATCAGCTCGTGGTGGCTGGTCCAGGCACTCGTCAGTGCGCTCGCGGCATGGGTATTGATACGTCTGTGGTACCCGGGGCAGGGCAAACACGTTTACTACCCGATATTGATACGTGTGTTTCTGTTTTCGCTTTTCATCCGGTTCGCTGTCCCCGGCATGCTGATTGCCAATGATTTGCTGTATCAACAGTTCCTCGAACCACGTTACCAGCAAAGTACGCAGATCATTAGCAAGGCGGGTGAAGAGCTTGAGCAACTGGGCAACGAAGTGGAGGCAGAAGAGGGCGAAAGTGAAGAAACCGGTCTGCTGGATTCCATATCGCGGGCATTGAGCGATACCGTCGAATCAATGGACCTGTCCGGGAAGCTCAGCCGTATGCAGACCCGTGCCAGCGAGCTTACCGAGCACCTGGTGCAGTTGAGCGTGGTTTTCATCCTGCAGACCGGGTTGATGCCGGTGGTGTTTCTGTGGTTGTTTGTGCAGCTTTTAAAAAGATTATTTAGACCACTACCTGAGAACAAAGGCCAAACACACTGAATAATTTCCATTTAATATTTATTCAGCCTGCATATTGATCTCCTTCGGAAAAATTTGAATAAAAAAACGTCAAATATATATTGACAATAATGTCAATATATGACATAAATGTCATTAAATGACAAAAACGTCAATAAATAAAGAAGTCAGCAATCAAGTAAAGGGGGAACCCCGAACAACATGCGATAAGGATGGCAGGACAGTGTAATAGGGGGGATCTGTACCCGCCACATGGGGATCCGAAATCGTTTGTAACAGGGGAGGGCAAAGTACTGGTCTGTATGGATGACCGGGCTTTGTCTTGTGTGGCGTACTGAAAGACGTGTGACCTGCTTTGAACCCGCCTGCTGGCCCTGGCCGGGACTTATCACGGGTCTGATTCAGGGAATTGAACTTACAGGAATATGGAGATCCTTATGTCCTCAGCCGGCAATCCTGCTTTACAAGACGTTGCCATCCTGACGCAGGTCGTTGAGAGTGTCTTCAGAAAATTGATCCGTATGCTTATCGGGCGAATGTCCCTGAAAAAACTTCAGGAAATGGTCCAGATTATTTTCGTTGAAGAGGCGGAGGAAAACCTGAGGCAGGAAACGCCCGGCAAGAACGTGACCCTGGGCGATATCGCTTTATACACGGGTGTGGATACCAGGACCATCAAAAAAATCAGGACCTATATCGCCCTCAGTAACCCGATCCATCAGGATACTGTTTTTCTCGATGGCTTTATGCCCTTGTTCAAGGTGTTTGACCTGTGGATGAACGATGAACGGTTCTTTGATTCAAAATCCGCAAAACCCCGCAAATTGATCATAGAAGGCGAAGGCGCAACATTCTCCCTGTTGGTCAAGCTCGCAATCCAGTCACGTGGTTTGACAGCCCAGGCCGTGTTGAAACGCCTGAAAGAGATTGATGTCGTAACCGAAGACCCAATGACCGGGGCCGTGTCACTGACCCAGGAAGATAATGTCTTTATAAGCAAGGATGACCTGGACCTGCTGGATGTCGGTTTTACCGCGATCGGAAATCTGGCCAGCACCGTCAGTCACAATATCCAGAACCACCTGGACGAAGACGCCAAGTATTTTCAACGGGGCAGTTGGAATTATCAGTTCAGCCCCGAAAACATGGACCACATTCGGAAAGTCATTCACAGGTTTTTGCGTAAAACAGATATAAAATCGCGGGATCTGATCACGTCGCTGGCGGAGCCTGAGAATCGAAAGGGCCAATACACGGCCGGTATCAGTATGTTCTATTTTGAGGAGGAACCGCAAAACTGAACAAACTGGCGGGACGGTCAATTAACTCCAGACTTGTTTACTAAACGCTTCAAATTGACATTTATGTCAATATATGACATAAATGGCAATATCATTGAGGGTTTTATTCAGGGATTTGAATTTACAGGAACATGGAGATCCTTATGTCCTCAGCCGGCAATCCTGAATTACGCGACGTCGCCATCCTGACGCGTGCCGTTGAAAATGTCTTCAGAAAACTGATCCGCATACTCATCGGGCGTATGTCCCTGAAAAAACTTCAGGAAATGATCCAGATCATCTTCGTCGAAGAGGCCGAAGCGAAATTACAACACGAGGCGCCCGGGAAAAATGTGACGCTGACAAAGTTGGGCTCCATTACCGACCTGGACACTAGAACCCTGATAAAAATCCGGGGTTTATACAGATCGAACACCCCGATCCACCTGGATTCTGCTTTTCTGAAGGGGTTTACACCCGGTTTCAAAGTACTGGACCTGTGGATCAATGATGAAAAGTACCTGGACAACAAGACCGGAAAGCCATTGGACTTGAGTTTTTCAGGCAAGCAACACAGTTTTGAAAAACTGGTCGAGGAGGCGGTGTCTGCCAGGGGTGTGACCGCAAAGTCCATGTTGCAAAGGCTTCAGGAAAATAATTTTGTCAAACTTAACCCCGAAACCGGCAAAATAGAATTGCTGCGTGAAGATTATATTTTCCTGAGCAGCGATGAACTGGATATGATCGATATCGGTTTTTCCGCTATCGCCAGCATGGCGACGACCGTGTCCCACAATATCGCACATGCCGCCGACAGGAAATCGCGTTTCTACCAGCGTGGTGCCTGGACCTATCGCCTTGACCGGCGTAACCAGCAGGCCTTCCAGGCAGCCATGCTTAATTTCCTTCATGACGTTGACAAGAAGGCCAAAGCCGCGATCCTGCCATTCGAAGAAAAATCCACATTCCCTGGGCAGTTGACCGCCGGCATCAGCATGTTCTATTTTGAGGAGGGGCCCTGACACCCCCCCCAGGGCTCCAGGGCAATCAGCTGCGCCGCGCTGGCAAACTCTCTCCGGGTATGATGCCACGGGGTCCATAACTCACATAGGTGATCGCAGCAAATCGTTTGTTGTGTCGCTGTCCCAGTTCGCCTTTGGCCCAGAAAGTTGCACTCGCCATTTCTGCTTCCCGAAACTCGAAACCATCATGGGGGCGGATCGAAATAAAATGCGGTTCATCCGTAACCGGGTTCCGAATGGGCTCGATATCGGCCTCCAATACACCGGCCACCACGAAACGCCCGGTACGGCCTTCGATATCCCATTCAAACTCTATGTCCGCGAATAACGGTTCTGGTTCGTGCTCGACGGTGGCGCCGTAGATCGCAAAACCGGTGTTGGGTTCCTGTTCTTCACCGCCCAGAATCTTGAAAAGCGCCTCCACCTGTTGCTCAGAGGCATACTTGTCAATGATACTCCACCAGGTGCCGTTACATTCGTGGACCGGGCCGGGCCAATGGTAGACACCTGCCACGCGGAGACCGTCGAGTCGCACATCACCAAAATAACCCTCGGTAATTTCCATCGCCATGACACCCTCACAGGGTAGTCGCGTGGGCGGGGCGTTGAACTCACAGGGGCATCCATAATCGCAACTACAGGTTCCAAGTTGCTTGGTTCGGATCATCCAGTCTATGTAAGGCATTGTGCAACTCCCAGGGTCGGTCAAGGATCGGTCTAATTCAAAAAAGGATTAACTATATCAGACTGCCCGGGAGCAAGTTTGTGTGACAGGGAATCAGGACACCTACAACTTTCGATGTTAAGAGGACCCTGGTGTGCCCACCTGCGTGTTCGTACACACCCACGTTGTTCAGGGTAGAATCAGGGTCGGTGTACTGCGTAAGGTGAGGAAAGGATGGTATCCAACTCCGAGTAGAACCCAAGATCGATAATCATCTGAATCCGAGATAGAACCACCGGTGGCATCTAACTTGAGCCGGTGGCGGGAGGGTAACCCGTGAAGATTTATGAGGAGCTAAAAAGGCGCAACGTATTTCGGGTAGGGCTGGCCTATCTGGCCGTTTCCTGGCTGATTGTGCAAGTCGCAGAAACCGTTTTACCGGCCTTTGGTATAGGTTCTGCAGCGGTCCGTATTCTCGTCATAATACTGTCTGTTGGATTCGTGCTTGCACTTGTCATTGCCTGGTCGTTCGAGTTGACTACCCAGGGAATCATGCTTGAACGAGACGTTGATCGGAGTAGATCAATCACCCGCACGACCGGGAAAAAGCTCGACAGGATTGTCATCCTCGTTTTGGGTATCGCACTCAGCTACTTTGCACTGGACAAGTTCGTGTTCGAGCCAACACGGGATGCGAACAGGATCGAAAGCGCACGGCAGCAGGGTCGGGCAGATATCAGGGAAGAACGCCGTAAAGCTGCGTCGATTGCCGTTCTACCCTTTGCCGATCTTTCACCAGACCGGGATCACCAGTATTTTTCGGACGGTTTGGCAGAAGAACTCCTTGATCTGCTGGCAAAAATTGAGGGACTGCGGGTTACATCCCGGACATCTTCATTTTCATTTGCCGGGAAGTCGACCGATATACCAGGTATTGCTGCTTCGCTGAACGTTGCGTACATATTGGAGGGCAGCGTACGGCGATCCGATGATCGGTTGAGGGTTACCGTTCAGCTTATCGACACCGGCAGCGACTCCCATCTGTGGTCCCAGACCTACGACCGTCAGATGAAAGATATATTTGAAATGCAGGATGAAATCGCAGCCGCCGTCATGGAATCACTCAGGATCACGATGGCGGGTGATATCCCTTTATCGACACCTACCGACCCGGTAGCTTACTCACTATTCCTCCAGGCGCGCCACCTTTGGCGGCAGGGATCGGCCGAAGGCGTTGACAAGTCCTACGACATGCTGCGACAAGTGCTTGACATCGATCAACAATATTCACCCGCCTGGGATGCGCTCAGTACGGTCTACACCTATCAGGTCGGTCTTGGATTGGTTCCTTTCGAAGAGGGCTATCTCAAAGCCAGGGAAGCGTCCGAGCGTGCTCTCGAAATAGATCCGGATAATGCACAGGCTTTAACGTCTCTGGGTTGGGACGCAATGTCGCTACAGAACGACCTGGCCGCTGCCGCAGCCTATTTTCATTCCGCCCGGCTAAGCGCGCCGAATAACCCGATGGTGCTGGGGAACATCGCGACTTTTGCCGCTGTTATCGGGCGGTTACCCGAAGCCGTTGACCTGCTGAATCTGGCAATTGAGCACGATCCCATTGATTCAGCCAAACACACGAACCTTGGTGCATTCTACCTTGCGATGGGCAAATTAGATGAAGCCGATCTGGCACTCGCGAAAGCACTGGAACTCAGTCCAGAAGATGTGTGGACGAAACAGGCAATGTTGCTTTTGCGGATTCTGCAAAACAGGCCTGAAGAGGCTCTTCAAACTTTAGAAAATATCGATAATGAGAATTTTCAGCTAACCGTGCTTCCCATGGTTCTCCATGATCTTGGCCGCGTCGAAGAAACACAAGCGGCACTGGCCGAACTCGGAAAAGCACTTGGCACCGGCGTCTCCCAATACGATGTCGCCGAGGTATACGCGCATCTGAATCTGATCGACAAGGCATTTGGGTCTTTGGAGCTCGCCATCCGGAATGCGGAAGACGTGAGTCTTATTCGCACCAGTGTATTTTTGAACAAGTTAAGTGGGGATCCACGCTGGGCCGAAATTCTGGTCCGCTTGGGTCTGGCCGATGAACAGGTTTCAGATATCGAATTGTAATTGGAAAGCAAACAGCAAAGCCAGTCCTACATAGGGGACCAGCTCTGCCGGAGCTTATCCCGGACATTTCAAGGCCAGTCCGGAATCCGTCCCGGTGTCCACGGCGCACCTTGTTGCTGAAGCTCGGCTTCAACAGCACCCAGGTCTGCGGCAATGGCCTTTAACTCATCCAGCGCGACCTTGAATTGCACCTCGGCGATGGCATACGAATCGCGGTAATTTCCGCTCACACCAGACTGGCTGTCCCAGTGGCCGCCCACGATGTTGTTGATCCGGCTGGTGATGGACATTGGCACGGCTTCGGCACGGCTTGAAACCGTGCTGTCACCGCTGAACTTGACCTTGAGGTCATGCATGCGTGTATTCAAAACACGCAATGCCAGCGCCTGGGTCTCAGAGGAACCCGTCGTATCCACGCTCGCTTTCAACAGATGGTCAATACGGGCCTGGATTTCACCCATGGCCTTGTTAGCACCGGTGACCGCACGGTATAACGTGTCCGATTGTATCTGGAAATCAAGTAACGCCTGGTGATCATCGGTCACCAGTCCGCCCTCAAACAACGGTTTCAAACCGAAAGATTGCGCAGCCGAAAGTTCAACCGATTTGCCTTCCACGCGTTTTGACAGGGTCACGCTGTAGCGGCCAGGGGTTGCCAACGGACCTTGCGGCGGGCCCTGCCAGGGGGCGTAATCGGTTTCCGGTTTCAGGTTGACCGGGTCCGGTGCCGGATAACGCATGTTCCAGGCGACGCGGTGAAAGCCCTTGTCGGCGGGGCCATCGATACGCCGCACGACGTTGCCCTCGTCATCACGCACCGTCAGCGTCACCGAGGGTGCTTCCTCACGGTCTTCGCGGCGTAACTGTTCCCAGCTCGGGTACGGGTTATCACCGCCGTCCTTTGCGATCTCTTTTTCGGCCTTATGACGCTGCTTTTTAAGTGTTTGCAGGTCCTGGGGCAGATAGTAGGCGAATACGGCGCCATACGGCGGGTTATCCGCGGAATATCGGCCCACCCCCCAGTCACCCTTGCCACCCCAGCCGCGGCGGCTGTCAGGCACGTACAGCCACGCGTCACGGACACTGAACAGGGCCGCGTTGGCCTGCAGTTCATCGCCGCTGGAACGTAGGGGTGAATAATCGTCCAGGATATAGATACCCCGTCCAAAGGTCCCGATGACCAGATCGCCCTCACGGCGCTGAATTTCCAGGTCACGCACCGCAACGGTTGGCAGTGAGGTCAATTCATTCCAGTTCTCACCGCCGTCATTGCTGAAAAACAGCGCGAATTCGGTACCGACAAACAGCAAATTAGGGTCGACATGATCTTCGATAATGGTGTGTGCGGAGCCACGTTCCGGCAGGTTATTGCTGATCAGTGACCAGTTTTTACCCCGGTTTTCCGTTTTAAGCACATAGGGTTTGTAGTCACCGCGCTTGTGGTTGTCAATCACCGCATAGGCGACATCCACATCATGATATGAGCTGATGACATCTTCGATCAGAGACATATCCGGTACGCCTTTGAATGAGTCCACGGAATCCCAGTTATCCCCGCCATTGGAGCTGACATGGATCAGGCCGTCATCGGTGCCGGCATAGATCAGACCTTCAACCAATGGGCTCTCATCAACTGCGATGAGTGCTCCGTAGATTGAAGTGGATGTGTTTTTGGCAATCGTATCGACACTCCAGACACGACCCATCACCTCCAGTTTGTTGCGGTCGATCTTGCGGCTCAGGTCACCGCTGACAACAACCCAACTTTCACCGCGGTCATCCGAGCGGAACAGGCGATCGGCGCCGTAGTACAAGCGGCGATGGTCATGCGGCGAAATGATCAGCGGCGAATTCCAGTTCCAGTTGTAGTCGTTCTCATCCGCGCCCGGCATCGGTGTGATCTGCAGACGTTCACCGGAAATGCGGTCAAATCGTCCCAGGGAACCGTACTGCGCCTGGGCGTAAACGATATTGGCATCGGTCGGGTCTATCTGTGCTTTGAATCCGTCGCCAAACTGTGCGATCCACCAATCACCGTTGGTGATGCCATCGGTCCTGGTATTACGGCTGGGTCCGCACAACGTAAAGTTGTCCTGGGTACCGGCGCAGACATTGTAAAAAGGCCTGTCGTTATCGGGTGTCGAGCGGTAAAACTGCGTGGCCGGCAAATTGCGCACGTGCCGCCACAACTGACCGCGGTCAAAACTTTCGTAGACACCGCCATCGCCGCCGATATAGAGGTGATTGCTGTCATTCGGATCGATCCACAGTGCGTGGTCATCCACGTGACGATGCTTGAAAGAGAGTTTTTCCCAGCTCTTGCCGGCGTCTTCCGATACCCGGGTAAATGTATCAACAGAATAAACGCGATCGGGATTTTTGGGATCGACGTAGATCTCGTTATAGTACTGCGGGCTGCCGGCCACGTGGTCGGAACGTTTTTCCCAGCTCTCTCCAAAGTTGGTGCTGCGATAGACACCTTTTTCGTCTTTGGCCGCCTCGATCATGGCATAGATCGTATGCGGTTCTGAAGCTGCCGCCGCCAGACCAATGCGTCCAAGCTCACCCTCGGGCAGTCCGCCGGTCAGTTTGCGCCAGGTTTTACCGCCATCGACAGATTTATGGATTCCGCTACCCGGGCCACCGTTGATCAGGGTCCAGACGTGGCGCCGGCGCTGGTAACTGGAGGCGACGATGACGTCCGGATTGGACGGATCCATAACAAACTCATTGATACCGGTATCCTCATCAATATCGAGGATAAGCTGCCAGTTTTCGCCGCCATCGATTGAGCGATAAAGACCCCGGTCGCCACCCGAATTCCAAAGTGGTCCCTGGGCGGCGACGTAAACGGTATTGCTGTCTTCGGGGTGGAAGCGGATCATCGAGATATGCCCCGAGTCCTTCAGCCCCATGTGTTTCCAGTTGTTTCCGCCATCCACGGATTTGTAAACCCCGTCGCCGTAACCGACGCTGCGCTGGGCGTTGTTCTCACCTGTGCCGACCCAGACGGTATTGGGGTTGGCAGGATCGAGTTCTACAACGCCAATGGCAAATGAGCCTTCATTGTCGAATACCGGTTTCCAGGTAATGCCGTTGTTTTGTGTTTTCCATACACCACCACTGGCCATGGACACATAAAACATGTGCGCCTTGTCCGGGTGAAACGCGAAATCGGACACCCGGCCCGATGTCAGCGCGGGGCCGATGTTACGCAACGGTATGTCGGCCAACGGGTGTTCCTCCGCCATTGTGACGGCAGGCAGGGAGAGCGTAACGAACGTGAGAATTATGGAAAGCAGTTTGAGGCGCAGCATATCGATATCCCGTGCGGAAAAAAGACTTTTATTTTACGCAAATCAATGCACAGAAGCACCCGTCCATCCAAAGTCCTTATCAACCGGCACGTTGCCAACGAAGCGCATCAAGACGATTGGTGGGTGGCAGTTGAAGTCATCGTACTTGCGGCGCAACTTCAAAACGGCAGGTTAGAAGTTCTTTACCTTCTCGTTACCGCCAACGGTGATATCATCGCGCACCAGCGTGTCCGTCCCCTTGCCGCCATCCAGTGAGAGATCGCCGGCAAAGTCCGAAGACTCCAAGACAATCGCGTCGTCACCGCCGTCACCCGTAATACGTGTGTTTCCACCAACCGAGCCTCTGGTGAAACCGAAGCTATGGAAGGACTCGAAGATCACAACGTCCAAACCATTACCGGATTTGATGCGCAGGTTTTCACCAACCTGCAGGCCTTCGGTATAGAACAGGTCTGCACCTGCCCCGAGATCAAATTCAGCTTTGCCCTCGATTTCCAGACGGACTCCGGTGACATGATCCTCACCATCGCCCAGCTTGACTTTCACGTTGCCGATTACGTAGCCGTCTGAACTGAGGTTGAACGAGTCGCTATTTTTTCCCTTCCCCGCCTCGTATTTGACATTGCCACGAACCAGAGAGGTCGAGATACCCAGACTGCTGTCACCCCGCCGGCTCTTCATCGTGACATCTCCGAATACTTCGGCGGCATAAAAACCGAGGAAGCTTGTGCCATCACCGGCCGCAACGCTGACCTTCCCCTTGATATCTACCACGTTCAGCTTGAGCCAGTCGTCTCCGTGCTGTCCCTTGAGCGATATATCGCCATGTATCGTAGTTCTTGGACTGGCAACATGATTGACCTTAGTTGTATCGTTGCCACCCTTGTTGTGGATCGCAAGACCACCGGGCAGGTCGGTCTTGATGCTAATACTGTCGTCACCCAACCCCATTTTAAGCTTCAGATTTCTTGAGTAGCTCAGGACAATCGGATCAGGCGCCCCATTCAGAGTGGTTGCGATACCCAGAAGCTTAATCATTCCGGGGCCAGCCGCCATGATGTCGACGGCGTTGTCTGCAGCATCACCTTTTAGCTCGACATCGCCATGCTTCTTCACGGTCACTTTGACGTTGCCGTCTGCATAAACCGTCGAGACGGCCAGCAGCAGCATTATCACCAACAAGTATTTGCTTATTTCAGTCACGGGATTCTCCTTTGTATTTCCATGGCAGTGACCTCCGGAACCACGGGAGATCCTGTGCATTCAGAAATTAATGGATCACACTCATACGTGCAGGCGGCAGCGCAGCCCGCAAAGGTAAAGGAGCGAGGTCTTCCTGTGACCTTCATTCGATGGAATCAGGATACACCAGGGCAAAAACCGGGTTATTGATCCAAGTCAGATTGTGGAAACAAATCATTTCGTTGAACAATGATGGCTTCAGGCCGAAGGCCGGTCTACGGGCTCTCCAGATTGTTGTCGTTGAGTTTCCTGAAGACGAAGGAGGGCTATGATGGTGACCCTCCTGAAGGTACCATAAACCGGACCTGGATAATCTTTCTCAAAAGCCATGTAGATGACGTATCCGGTCGCTTCATTCCGCGAGGCCCGGGGAGTCAGAAGAGCTTATGAAAAGTACTGATCGGCAGTTAGGAATGGACAGGGCAATAAGCCGCCGGGATTTTCTGAACGGTGTCAGTATCGCAGTTGGCGCATCACTGTTTCCGGGAATAGCATCCGCGCAGGATATTGGAGCCCAGGATGTACCAGGATACTACCCTCCCGGCCTCACCGGCATGCGCGGTTCTCATCCTGGTTCCTTCGAGACAGCACACCTGCTACGTGATGGTGCATCGTTTGCCGGTCATGATACGGGTGAACGCTACGATCTTGTCGTCGTCGGTGGTGGTCTTAGCGGCTTGTCTGCGGCATATTTTTACCGACAGAAAAAAGGCGACAACGCCAGGATACTCATCCTGGACAACCACGACGATTTTGGCGGCCACGCCAACCGAAACGAGTTTCAGATCGACGGTCGACGGATTATTGGTTATGGCGGAACCATGTTGCTCGAAGCGCCCGCTGGCTTCCCGGATGTCGCGAAAGAACTGAGCGATGACCTGGGTATTGAAACCCAGCGTTTCTACAAGTACTTCGACCAGGGCCTTTATTCATCGCTGGGACTTTCCCGGGGTCTCTTTTTTGACAGGCACACATTCGGGTCGGACCACCTGACTGTTGGTGACATCACTGACCCGTCAGTTCTCAGGCATTCACCACTGTCAGCAAAGGCCAGGACCGACCTGGTACGGTTGTACAAGGATGATCAGCACTATCTGCATGATATCCCCGCTGATCAACGTGGCGCAGCCCTCGAAAATATGGACTATCAGACCTACCTCAGGGATCGCGCCGGCATGGACGATGAGGTGCTGAAGTTTATGCAGTCTGCTGCCCGAAGTGTCTGGGCAATTAACATCGATGCTTATCCGGCACTGGCTGCCTGGAGACGACGTTATCCCGGTTTCGGCGAACTGGATCTCGGCGCCGGATACTTCGACCGGGAAGCAGATCAGCAAGAACCGAATATTTTTCATTTCCCCGATGGCAATGCATCTGTCGCAAGACTGCTGGTTCGCAAGCTGATTCCTGCCGTCGCAGCCGGTGACAATATGGAAGACATCGTGACCGCACGTTTCGACTACAGTCGGCTGGATAATCCAGAGTCCCCGGCAAGAATTCGTCTCAACAGCACGGTTGTGCGCGCACAGCACGCCGGTGACAATTTATCGAATCCGGTTAAGATCACATACCTGCGGGACGGCAAGGCGCATGTTGTAGAATCGAAGCAGGTCGTAATGGCCTGTTACAACGCGATCATCCCGCGTCTTTGCCCGGAAATGTCCAAATCGCAAAAAACCGCACTTTCAAATTGCGTGCGCGCCCCGCTTGTTTATTCAAACGTGCTCATTCGAAACTGGAAGAGTTTTGCCAGGCTGGGCATCCACCGGGTCAGCTGTCCTGGCAGCTACCATCATGGTGTGTCACTCGATTACCCGGTCAGCATGGGCGGATACAACTGCGCAAAATCACCCGACGAACCCATCGTACTGCACCTGACGCGGGTTCCTGGTGAGTCAGGCATCAGCGCGCGTGAACAATTTGCCGCTGGTCAATGGGACTTGCTTGGGACTTCATTTGAAACATTTGAGAGAAATATCCGGGATCAGCTGTCCCGTATACTCGCGCCAGGAGGCTTTGATGCAGCGCGGGACATCGCCGCAATCACGGTTAACCGATGGCCACATGGTTATGCGTACGGCTATGATCCGGAGTCTGACCGAATCGCCTTTGAGCCGGAATCGTGGCCAATGGAAAAACGCCATTGGGTAACCGGTAGCCGCCCATTCGGTAACATCAGTATCGCTTCGACCGATGCGGCGTCCAATGCGATGACGGAATCCGCTATTGAACAAGCGCACCGGGCCATAAAGGAATTGCTCTGATGGTCCAAAAAAATGGCACGCCCGACAGGATTCGAAGCTGTGGCCCCCAGATTAGGAAAGCGTAGCTTCTTCGTAGAATAATTTCTATATCAATGATATTAAACAATTAAAAACTTCATTTTTAACTGAAAATGCTTGCAAAGTCTTGCAAAGACAACCTTTCCAAACAAAGTGTTTAATGCGGTAGTGAATCACTTGATCAAATAAAAAAGATTCTCTGAGTCACAGACCACGGTCTGGTAAAGGTTTCGGAATCACTTCTCAGCCAGAATCCAGTCCATCCAATTTTGCTCTCACTCTCTTTCACGCAGTGCATGGATCGGATTGGTGCGCGCGACTTTAAACGCATGACCACCGACTGTTAAACCGGCAATCGCCAATGCAGCCAGGCCCGCGCCAATAAAGAACACCGGCCCCAGATCGATCCGGTAGGAAAACTGGTCGAGGTATTGTCGCGAGCCGAACCAACCCAGGGGGCAGGCAATCCCGATGGCGATAACCACCGGAATTGAGAACTGCCACAGTAATAAGGAAATGATGGTGGAGATGGAAGCGCCATGCACTTTGCGGATACTCACTTCACGGGATTTCTCGGTGGCCGTGAGCGCGGATAGTGCGTACAAACCCAGGCAGGCAACTAAAAGGGCGAGCGCCGCGAGAGTGGTAACCACCGTCCCCTGCTGACGATCGTTCTCATATAAATCTGCAATGTTCTGGTCCAGGTATTCAAGCGTAATTGGGTCGCGAGGAATAAAATCCTTCCAGATGGCGGTGATATCCCTCACCAGAGCCGGTACATCAGTGCCTTCGCGGAACCTGATGGTGAGATTGCCGAAACCACCGCTGTCCATGTAAAAAATGGTGGGCATTTTTTCCTGCCGCAGCGAGGTGAAATGGAAGTCGCGCACGACGCCGACAACTTCGGGCACCAGCAGCGGTTCCGAAAGATCCACAGTCACACCGAGCGCCGACTCTGGGGAATCAATTCCCAACAGGCGTACTGCGCTTTCACTGAGAACGACAGAGAGTTCTATGGGATCCTCCTGTTCGTCCAGATCAACACCTACCAGCGCGTTGTCCTGACCAAATTCCCGGTTCAAAAGACGCCCCGCCAGCAGTTCAAGCTCGTACACTTCGAAAAACCCTTCGTCGGCATTGATCGGCCGCCCGCGAACAGGCTCCTCCCCGGTATACCCGGGCACCCTCATGTTGGCGTTGCCGAAATACAGGTCGCCGGGCACAATATTCGAATAGGCCGTGCTGATGACATCTGGATGGGCGCGTATCCTTTCGTTGATGACCTCGGACTTTTCGGCGAAGTGACCCCAGTTCATCCAACGCAGGACCACTTTGTCCTCGGTGGAAAACCCAAGGTCACGGGTAGCCGTGTAGTGACGCTGCGACTGGATGACGGTGGCGCCTATCCCCAGGGCGATGGAGATCGTGAATTGAAACACCACCAACGCGGTACGCAAACGATGCCCCTTTCCACCTTTGCCATGTAAGCCGCTGAAAATAACCGCTGGCCGGTAGGAAGAAAGCACCAGGGCCGGATAAATCCCGGCCATGATGGCTACGAAGCTGAGTAATGCAAGCACAGCTGTAATCATCTCTACGTTCAGCAGGGCGTCCAGGACCAGATCTATGCCGATAAACGCGTTGAGAAAAGGCAAGGCCACAGAAACTGTAATGATGGCCAGCACCAGGGCCAACAGTGCGAGGATGACCGTTTCCAGCAGATATTGACTGAAAAGCTGACGGCGCCCCGCGCCATGTACCTTGCGTATGGAAACTTCCCGTGCCCGGCTCAGCGATCGTGCCAGTGAAAGATTTGTGAAATTGATGCTGGCAATCGCCAAAATCAGCACCGCAATGCCCATCAGCGCATATACAAGCCCCCAGTCACCCCTGGGCCGCATCGGCTGCACATTGCGCTGGTTCATGTGCAGGTCGGTCAGCCGCGTGAGCGAACCGGTATACATTTCACTGCCGGTGGTACCTTTTTCGCGGCGGGACGTATCTACAAATTCATCCAGGATGGCCGGAAGCTCTGCCTCTATCAATTCAGGCCTGGCGCCCTCGGTCAGCTTCAAATAGGTGTGGGCCTCGAAATTGTTCCATTCGCCTTTTTCATAGAACCCGAACCCGTCATCATCAGTTTGGTTACTCAAAATAAAGTTCAGGTCGATATGGCTGGTTTGCGGAATGTCACGAAATACGCCGGTGACTTTGAAATCACGCTTTTCACCACCATCGACCGTCTCCACGGTCAATACTTGCCCCATGGCCGGCTCATTACCAAAATACTTGAGCGCCATGGCCTCTGAGACGATTACCGAGGATACACCCGCCAGCGCGGTTGCCTTGTCTCCTTCCAGCAGTGGAATGTCCAACACTTCAAAGAAGTTCTGTTCCGCAAATGCCATGTCTTCGTAGTGCACCTGATCTGGCCGGTGCAGGGAATGAATATTGATGTGGAACCGTGTGATTGCCTCGATTTCTGAAAAACGCCTACTTAGTACACTGGCAGCGACCGGTGGCGCTTGCGCCAGGAAGATCGATCCACCGCCGGATTGGTGTATTTCATTTTCATAGCGATAGATATTCTCCGCATTCGGGATCCAACGGTCATAACTGAGCTCATGCTGTACAAACAGCATGACGATCAAGGCTACAGCCAGGCCAATTGCAAGGCTCAGTATGTTGATTCCGGAGGTGAACTTATTGTGGTCCATCTGCCGGATGGCAGCGACAAAATAGTTTCCAAACATTCCAGTTTTCCGAGTGGTCCATTGATAGAATTTCGTCAGCATTGCCAGGATTCTCTGTTTACGTGTTACGCCCGTATTTTTCCGGGCCTCATGATCGGGTCGCCGGCATTGAACTGCGCGCCATCCTCTACGAACACCGCTTCTGCAAAGCCGCCTTCAATGGCATCCAGGAAAATGGTTTTCACTGGAGCCACCTTCCCGCGAACCGGAATGTGATCGTCAAATTCACCGCTGGTGAGGTTGATATTACCACCCGGTCGTTTTGTATCTTCAACGCACGGCCGCTGTGGGCTTGAAGTACCAGAAGGCCAGCAATGCCTGTAGAGAGATGTACGCCCAGGTCAGCGGCCTACGGTATTGTTGCCACGGGGGCTTTTCGGTCATTCGGTCCTTGCTGGATTGAGGCCCTGGTCTTTCAGTTGAATTGGATGCCTGTGGCATTTTTGAAACTTGATGCATGCTTTTTTACTATGCAAGAATCAAGCCGACATTGGATCAAAAATATTCCTTCTATGATCAACCACCAAACTTAAGGGGCATTTTTTTAGAAATCCGCCTGACGGTGGTCTTTTTGTTTGGCGCGCATTGTACAGGGATGCACCGATTCCGTAAGGCACAGGGATGTGCGAGAACGGCCCCGACATGACTACTCGGCCCTTCCATGGGCCTCGCCCTCCGGGTTTGCTTCGCCTCGCGCAGTCTCATTTATTGGCGCTCTCGGCGTAGTGTCGAACCTTGTCTCTTGCCTGCGGCAATTCGACTGAGAACCGAACCCCTGAATCAGACGCACTAGCCAATAAAAAACGGCCACCATTCGGTGACCCTTTTTTTATTGGATGGCGCGCCCGACAGGATTCGAACCTGTGACCCCCAGATTAGGAAAGCGTAGCTTCTTCGTGTGGTGCTTTCTAACATATTGAAATTAACTATAAATAATTTGATATATTGAAGAAATCCTCTTGCAAATGAAGTTTACTCTGGCACCTGACTCTGACCTCTTAATTTCCAGATTGGAAATTCCTTGTCTTGTTCGTAGGTATTTTGCAACACTATGTGTGCGATGAGTACATAATTCTGCAGTCAGCGAGAGAACAATTGGCACAGCTTACACCCAGAATAACCACAGGCACGCGCCGGGCTTACGGCGTCGGCGGCGCGGGGTATGGCGTACTGTACAACGCCCATTACTTCGTCCTGATCTTCTACAGTCAGGTACTCGGGCTGGACCCGGGGCTGGCCGGCCTGGCGGTGGGTATCGGCCTGGTGTTCGACGCCATCACCGACCCGCTTATCGGCTACCTGTCCGACTGCACCCGCTCAAAGTGGGGTCGACGCCACCCCTGGCTGTACGCTTCGATTCTGCCATTGGGTGCTTCGTTCTATTTTCTCTGGCACCCGCCGGGTTTTATTGAGGGCGACACGCTGTTGTTTGCCTGGCTGGTTTTCTGCAACGTTTCGATGCGTACCGCGCTCACCATGTTCCTGGTGCCGGCCTACGCCATCGTGGCCGAACTTACTTCGGACTATGATGAACGTACCCGTCTGCTGACCGGTTTCCATGTGATCTACTCGGTATTCAACAACGGAATGTCGGTGCTGATGTATGCCTTCTGGCTGGTGCCCACCGAGGAGATTTCCGATGGCGTCATGAACCCCGAGGGTTACCAGAATGCCGGTCTGTTTGGCACAGTCGTCATCGTGGCATCCATCCTGGTGTTCACTATCGGGCTGCGGCGGTTCATACCCAGGCTGAGGCAATACCAGGTCGACAAGTCGCCCAGCCCGGGCCAGTTCTTTCGCCAGGTGGGCGATGTGTTCAGAAGCGCATCCGCACGCGTCGTTGTCGTGGGTGGTGTGTTGTACTACGCGGGCATCGGCACTTACGTGGCGCTTTGGGTCTACATCTACAGCTATTTCTGGGAGTTCACCAGTGAGCAGATTTCCATCATCGTCATCCCCATGGCGCTGGCGGCCCTGTTCCTGCCGCCAGCCATGGCGCGTTGGGCGGCCGGGCGCGAAAAGAAAACCGTGGCCATTACCGGCCTTTTGGGCGCCATGGCCATCAACGTGATTCCTATCAGCCTGCGCCTGTTCGGTTTCTTCCCTGAGAACGGCAGTGAGGTCCTTTTCTGGATCATGCTGGTGGCCGGTTTTTTCGAGACCATTTTATTCCTGGTGTTCGATATCTGTTGGCGTTCCATGATCGCGGACCTGACCGAGCGAACGGAACTGAAGACCGGTCGTCGCAACGAAGGAGTGATCTCCTCGACCATTACGTTCGCCACCAAGTGCGCCGACGCATTGGGTACGCTGATCGCCGGTATTCTGCTGTCGCTGATCGCGTTCCCCACCGAGACTGCCGTCGGAGACGTGTCGCCGGACATTATCGCCAAACTGGGGTTGATCTACGGGCCGGTGGTATTCCTGATCTGGATGGGGGTGATCATATCCATCAGTCGTTATCGTATCAGCCGTTCACGTCACCAGGAAATGCTGGAACAACTGGCCGGGGACTGAGCCCTCAGAATTCCACCCAGGAGCCGTCCGGGTTTTGCCAGGAGCCCAGGGAACCGCCCGGACTGACGTGCCGGCAGTAACCCATGAGGCGTTGGATTGTCGTGGAATGGGTCTTGGACACTTCACGCGGCACGTTGAGGTATTGGTTTTCTTCCTGGCGCAGCCAGCCAAGAGCGTAGGTGTTGATCAAACCGGCGCGTGGCATCTCGCTGCGATTGGCGCCGCCGCCATGCAGCGTAGAGCCCATGTACAGCAACAGCGATCCTCGGGGCATGACAGCTTGCACGATTTCGCCGACGGACTCGTCCATGCGGTAGCCTGTATATACAGGGCTGTGGTGACTACCCGGCACGACGCGGGTTGCGCCATTTTCGACGGTGAAATCTTCCAGCGCCCACATGGCGCTGATCTGCAATTGCGTGGCTCCCAGACGTAGCGGGTAAATGCTATCGTCGACGTGCAGCACCTGCTCGTCCTCGCCCGGTAAGATCTCAATGCCGCTCAAACTTCCGACGCGGTAGTTCTCGCAGTTGGGTAGCAGTACCGCGTCTGCTGCAGCCAACACCCGGGGATGCTCGACCAGGTCCGCCGCCGCGCGCGAAATGCCGAGTACGCCGGCAATGCGCAAGGTCTTGTAGCCGTTGAAGTCGTCCTCGTCGAGGTGCCCAAGCTCATCAAACGGAGCCCGGAAGTCGGCGTTTACAGCATTAATGGTCTCCGCTCGTGCCTGGTTCAACACCACGCAAGCACCATTGCGCTCAAGGGCTTCGATGACATCCCGGTCGGAGGCATTACTTTCAAAGTACTGCAGTTTCATTATTGAACCTCATCGGCGATCCTTGTGATTCAAGTATAGGCTAAGTCTTGGAGTCAGAGTGATGCGCCCCAGTATAGAATGGCGCGCCCGACAGGATTCGAACCTGTGGCCCCCAGATTAGGAAAGCGTAGCTCCTTCGTTTAATATTTTATATATAATTGATATGTATAACTATTATTTCATGAACTTTAAGTTAGATGCTTGCAAAGTATTGCAAAGAACTCGTCAAGCCACAGAACTGGATCGGAAGCAGAGATGGGACTTGATCAGAACTGGCCCAAGTCAATCTGCTTATCTACACCCCTTTTTGTCAGTTAAATCGAGAAGTGCTATGCTACACCAATAGTATGACTATCTACGCAAATTACGGAGAACCCAATGGCAACTGTCCGAAAAACAATCACCTTGACCGACAAACAGGATGAATGGATCAAATCACAGATAAGCAATGGCGACTACACGAATGACAGCGAGTATTTTCGGGATCTCATTCGTCGGGACCAGGATAAGTTTCGAGTCTTGAAATCTGCGCTCGAAAGTGGACTGGCGAGCGGCGTAAGCAACCGGACGGTGGATGAAATTTGGGCCGAGGCCGAAAGGCATTACCAGGCCACCAATGAATAACTATCGGCTGTCTCGACTGGCAGTTGCTGACCTCGAAGAGATCGCTGAGTACACAATTAAACGTTTTGGTATTGAACAGGCCCGCCGGTATCGTGACAGCCTGAAAACTTGTTTTGACCAGCTTGCAAATAATCCAGCACTTGGTAGGAGAGTTGAACAATTGATACGTGGTCTGCAACGATTTGAACATCAATCACATGTGGTCTTCTATATAAGTGAACCGGAAAACTTACTTATTGTACGCGTACTGCATTCAAGCATGGATGCGCCAAGACACTTTTGAGAATGACGCGCCCGACAGGATTACTCGTCTCATCCATGAGACTCGCCCCTTCGGGGTTTGTCGCTTCGCGACTGCATTCGTTGTCGCTCCCGGCGAATTTGTCGAACCTTGTCTTGCACCTGCGGTGCTTGACTGAGAACCCAATCCCTAAGCCAAACACACAATCCAACAAAAAAGGGCCACCATTCGGTGACCCTTTTTTTGTTGGATGGCGCGCCCGACAGGATTCGAACCTGTGGCCCCCAGATTAGGAAAGCATAGCACTTTGACTTGATGCTTTTTAACTAATTGAAACATATAAAAATAAAATATTTTGAATCAGCAAAAATGCTTGCAAAGTCTTGCAAAGTGAATATCAGGTTCATTTTTTGAACACTTAAATATGTATGACGGTGACTCCAGTATGAAACGTGGTTTGCGGTTTACAACAAGGGCAGTCCTATTGTGAACCAGAAATATCCCTGTAACCATAACTGGTCTGCTGACCATCCCGCCAGATACACAGGTCGTACTCACCGGTTTGGTTGGTAAAGAACTCAACCTCCATTTCGGGTTCAATAAGTGAAACAAATTTATTCTCACTCACCGGGACCAGGCTCGCCCCGACGAACCGGCGTCGATATTGTAGCGAGCCCTCATCTACGAAAATTCGGATTTCATGGTTGTTGCTGCGGTACGTTCCCACAAGACGTTGGAACTCCGAATCCTCCATTGGCATGGCTGAATCCAGCAAAGTTTGCTGCTCATCATCCGGGCGCCAAAGATGATCACTGTTAATGTCGGTGGGAAACTCGTCCAGCTTCAATTTCTTGAAGTAGATTGAATAGTAAGGTTCACGCAATGGACCTGTTGGACCGTACATCAGCCAGTAAAATGGTTGCCCCTGGCGTTGACGCTCGGCGATGGCCAGGGCTTCGGCAAACCGGTCGCTGGGAATATAACTCCAGCCCACCACCATCGGTTTTTCCTCCATCTCATCGACCATCATGCCGCCCAGTACCTCCGCTGCCTCGTGATCCCCTCGCAGACGGAGCAACTCCGATCGGAATGTTCGTATCGCATTGTGGTTTGAGCCGACATATTTTTCGGCCTTACGAATATTCTTGTCCAGGTCTGCAACATCACCGGTGCGCCAGTTCACGATCACACGATTGATCGCTGTAAAATACGGCCAGTCATCCGACTGCAGCAAGTCGAGGGCGTCTTGCTGGCGGCCAACAATTGAATACAACCAGCTCAGGACAAACTGGATGATTGGTGAAGAGGGATTAAGCGCGTAGGCCCGTTCGGCGAGTTCGCCTGCCCGGCTGTGGTCATGCATCGGCATGTAGAGCACGGCAGCAACCAAGGCAAGCGCTACTGCGTCATTCTCGATTTTTGGCAGCGCCCTGGCGATCTCCTCCAGCCCTTCTTTCCAACGGTATTCGTTCAGTGCCAATGCAAAACCACGGTACAAGGGAATCCTGGGATGGCTGAAATTATATTGTTCCGCTGCATCCAGGAATCGATCTACGTTTGACCAGACCTGGCCTGGAGTTAATAGCAAAAAGTGAACCGATGTGGCGAGGGATTGTGATTCCAGCAACGCCAACCAGGCTTCCTCAAAACCGGGCTCCAGGCGAATAGCCTCTTCGAACAGGTCGATCGCTGTACCCAGTTTATCCGGAAGCAGTCTGCTGCGGAGCGCAAGCCCCTTCAGGTAGGCCTCGTAGGCTTCTGGTTTGATTTTGCCACGGGGAATGATTTCGCTGTAGGTAAAAGCACCCTGGATACGTTCTTCGCCCTGGGCGCTCAACTGGCGCTTGATTTCATCCACGATGCTGGTTGAGATTTCGGTCTGAATCTCAAAAATATTGTCGATCAGCCGGTCATACTGGTTCGACCACAGGTGAATGCCGGAGGGCGCATCGATCAGCTGTGCGGTAATGCGCACACGCTGACCGGATTTGCGTACGCTGCCTTCCAGTAGATGAGTTGCTCCCAGTCTCTCACCGATATGCTTGCCGTCCACTTGCTGGTTTTTGAACTGGAAAGAGGAAGTTCTGGCAATGGTAGGCAATTTGGTCTGCCGAACCAGGGTGTTGATGATTTCCTCTGAAATACCGTCGCCAAAAAACTCGTTATTTGGATCCTCGCTTATATTGACAAAGGGCAACACCGCGACGGTGGGGCCTTTCAACAAATCAATTCGAGGTAGTTCGCCTACGGTTTTGGCGACAGCCTTGTTGTTGGGGGTATTGTCCGGTGCAGTAAAACGCTCGGATATAAACCAGGTGAGCAAGGCAACCACAGTCGCAACCACCGACAAGCCGAACAAGCGCCTTCGGTTTTTCGAGGGTGCCGTGACGGACGTGCTTGTCGGCTCCGCTGCAACCGCTTCGACATCGGGCAATAATCGAAAACCCTGGCCACGCACGGCTTCTATGTATATGGGTTGGTTCGCATCATCCCCCAGGGCCTCCCTGAGCACCTTGATACGCTGGGTCAGATTTTCCGGAGTGATAACACGATTTTCGCCCCAGACCTGGTCAATCAGTTCATCGTGCTTGAGCAGGCCAGGTGCAGCCTCAACCAGCGCCCTGAGGACCTTGAAATTTAGTTTGGTTAAATGGATCGGGGTGCCATCGCGGCTTAGTTCGCGGCGATCGAGATCGAATTGCAGGTCAGAAATTAAGCGAATCATAAATCCGCTTCTTTATTCATGATCGTTACAAAGGAATTTTGGACAAAAGTTGGTCAAATTTTGGCTGCCCCTCACGTACTTCTTGGAATTACTCCTTAGCATATTGTAACTCAACCAAGGAGAGACCCATGAAAAACGTATTAGATAACTGCTCCAGAATTGGCACATTCGCAAGCCTGGCCCTTTTTCTCCTGATAGGTATGGCTGTAGAAACACATGCAGATCTGATCGTAGTCGATACAGTTGCAGATCCAGGGTCTCCCGGTGAATGTTCGTTGCGAGACGCGATTAAGTCAGCAAATGAGAATCCAGTAGACCCACCCAGTGCAACCAGCGGCTGTGCGCCGGGAAACGGTCCGGACCGGATTGAATTTAGCGGCGTTCCCGGGTTTGGTGTAGCGCCAGTGGAACTAAATCTGATCGCAGGCTTACCCGCCATTACCAGCCAGGTATCAATTGACGGTTCTATTACTGAGCAACGCGTGCTTCCTGGCAGCCCTGGCAGGCGTCCGGGTGTGGTTATCCTTCCCACTACGGTACCGACAATCAAACTCGTTCCAGGATTTGGTGAGATTCCCTACTGGCCGAATGGTTTTTATCTGAAAGGACCAGATGCATCAGGCTCGGAGATACGTGGGATGGTGGTAATTAATGATGGCCGATCTCTGCTCTTGTGTTCCAGTCCACTCTTCAATCCGGACCCAATTGACCCGACCGTACCTGAAATTGAGTTATGCGGGACCGGAGTTATGGTGTTCGGTGCCAATGAAACAACGATAGCCGGTAACTATTTCGGCCTGACAGCGGATGGACTGCAACTGCCAACTCCATCGCCAAGTGACGGATTTGGCCTGATGCTTGACAACGGCACTACGGCTATCATGGTATTCGATGGCAGCAACAATATCATTGGCGGAGATACTTCAAACGATCGGAATATCGCCAGGGCCGCACGGGTTGGCTTTAATGGCATCAGTGCGACTATCTGGATTGACCTCAGCGGTTGGGCGAAGCCTGCTTTTGGAGCTCCCAAAAAGACTAACCATAACAAGGTTCTGGGAAACTATGTCAACGTTGATGCTGAAGGGACGCGCTTAAACGAGGCCAGTTATGGTATTTGGCATTTTAGTAGTCGCTGGGCTGACGACACTGTCTTTCCGGGCAGGGTTGGCTACGGTCCGGAATGCTACACCTCGGATTCAGATGACCCCGAACACTGCGAGATGATCGGAACCGTATTCAAAGGCAATACCGTGGTAAGTACAGCCACAAATCTGGATTTTTTTGGTTACAGCGAGGACGTTCTGGTTGATCAGAATACGTTTATGACAACTCCGGCCGGGGCCTTCGCCTATGTGCTCACCGTTAGTGAGGATCCAGGATTCAGAGAAAGCCCAATGCCTGCTATTCCGATCAACATGGTGGTGACCAACAACCGAATGGGAATTGATCAGAATGGAAATCCGGCAGGTTCACCTCTTTCCTGTGTGAATCTTATTGTTGGTGATGGAATTCTTATTGAGAACAACATCGTGACAAATTGTGGATTTGCTGGAATCCTTCTTCAAGATTTACGTCAATTTGGCAGACCCAGTGTAGCGACGAATGTAACAATCAGCCGAAACTCAATTTTTAGCAATGCTGTGTTTGGCTTTGATGATGATCCAGCTATTGATCTGCGTGAATATGGAAACCTGTGGGGTGTCACGGCCAATGATCTGGAAGATGCTGACGAAGGTGCAAACAACCTACAAAATTACCCCGTTTTGACAGATGTCAGGTTTAATCCCGCTGTAAGTTTTATCAATGGCACGATGCACGGCAAGCCAAAGAGTTTGTATGTGATTGAGCTTTTCAGTAATGATGAGTTGAGTCTATCTGGATATGGAGAAGGGAAAAAATTCCTGACTGACAGAACAATAAAAACAGATAAAAATGGCGATACTGAGTTCTCCATTCCTTACAACCAGGTTCAGGGTGGGTTTCTCGCTGATCAATTTAACAAGACGTACTTGACTGCCACAGCAACGGCCAAGTTCTGTGAGAAGGGCAACTCCACGTGCAAACCTGGTGCTACATCTGAGTTTAGTGCGGTTTGCGAACTGGACCTAACGGATCTGGGGGGTCATGGAATAGCATCGTGCAATACGGATTAAACCGTGCCGTGGGCATCCCCTCTTAGCGTTAGTATTCAACAGAATAGCCGCCCACAAGGCGGCTTTTTTGTGGGCGCGAATTTACGTGCCGCACCCAATGGGGGGTACAGTTACACGCTGTATTTTTACCGTTTAACTAAGCAATGAAACCCAACAGGGTTATAAACAGGGGTAGGGTAATTCTATCCCCCCACTGTAGGCCACATCTTTACAGGGGTGTTTGGTTGGAAATGGCGCGCCCGACAGGATTCGAACCTGTGGCCCCCAGATTAGGAATCTGGTGCTCTATCCGACTGAGCTACGGGCGCTTATGGATGCGGCATTTTAACTGTTTTATTGTTGTGTGTGTCACCTTGGCTGGTCCGTTTTAACCCGGAGCATTCTTTTGGTATTTCACAGGGTTTTATGGCTTATGGTCACTGACCAGCGCGATTTTATCATTTTCCGGGCTTATGGCCAGACGGCTGATGTTGTGGATGCCGTGGGCGCTCAAATCGGCCATCAGTTCCCACCTGTTGTCAGTGGGCGCTCTCCGATAGAGCTTGCCGTCATTTCCGGTCCAGTAGCTGCCATGGCTGTCCACGGTAAAATCTTCGCTGCCAGGGAATAGCGGAATCACGCTGCGGATGGCACTGGTCACAGGGTTATAAGCGGCGATTTGCCACGGTTCACGGTTCTTGTCGACGAACAGGAGTTCGCCGGTCTGTGGATGCCTGCGCAATGTACGGCCGATATTGTCGGCGATAAGCCTGGCCCCGGTTTTTCCAACTGTGGCGGTTTGAAGGGTAAACCTTTCACCAAGAATGAACATGGCGACCTCGCGCTCATTGAGCCAGGCATGGTATCCAACCGGTTCAATATCTGTCAGCAGTAATTTCATTTTGCCACTGTGAATATCAATGGCCCACAAACGCTGTTTCTGGTCTGCCTCGACCTGGATAACGGAAAGGGCATTGCGGCCAGGGATTGGAGTAGGTGAATATTCGCTCTCATTGCTGTCACTCAGCATGATGGTAGTCGTCATGCCTATGTTGAATGCTGCTATATCGGTCTGAGATCCCTTCTCGGCATCCGGCATTTCCCGGGTATAGTAAATAACGCTGCCGTTGCCGGAAAAATACGGCTGGTTGTTATAGCCGCCGCTGGTGTTGATCCTGACCATTTGTCCGGGTCCATCGGTACTCAAGCTTGCCAGCCATATATCAGTTTCAGGTAATGCTTGTGCGATGCCCTGGCCGGAACATGTCAAGGCGAATACCGTTAAACCCAGCATCATGGTTCTACTCATTTGAACTCCTCTTTCAAAGCCATCAATTCATCGGTAATCAGTCCTTTTCGCCAGCCCAGGAATTTTTCTGGTAAGCGGGCGTCACCGGGTAAGAAGATCAGGTTTTCCAACTCCCGTCTGGATGCGAGCAGCGCCGGTTCCACTGAATGTTCCGCCGCTCTTTGCTGTACCCGTTTGCGCATGACACCCAGCAGTCTGCGTTGCTTCGACTCCAGGACAGGCAGGGGTGTGGCCTGTATGTCCTGTTGCCGGGCCTGTTCAATTGTCGAGAGTAGTGATTTTGCGTACCGTCGGATTGCGATCGGGTGCAATACGTCCAGCGCGGACAATTCATCCAGGCTGGCGGGTTGTACCCTGGCGATGGTCAGCAGGGCATTATCGGGGATGACAAAGCCGCGTGCCCGGTTGCGTTTTTCTGCTTCCAGGTCCCGCCACGTGGCCAGCAGTTTCAGTATCGCCAAGGCCGACCCATCCATCCGGCCGTTGCCGTTTATTCTCATCCAGGCTTGCTCGGGGTCTACGGGTTTTCGCGCTTTTCTCAACATGCGTTCACAGTCTTCTGTCAGCCAGCTTTCCCGTTCGAGGATTTTCAGGCGGGTGAGCAACTGCTTGTGCATGGCAGGCAACAGGCAGACATCAAGTGCGGCGTAGAGCAATTGAGCGGGCCGCAATGGCCGTTTACACCAGTTGGATCGCGTTTCCCCCTTGTCAATCGCTATGCCCAGCAACCATTCGACCGTTTTGTGGTAACCCATCTGCAATGACTGGCCCAGCATGGCACAGGCGATCTGGGTGTCAAATAACGGCGTTGGACAGGTATTGGTGGCATCGAGGAGGACGCCAAGGTCCTCTGACGGTGCGTGCAAGATTTTTACCTTGCCATTGGCATCGAGCAGCGTTGAAAGGGGTTGCAGGGAACCGGTTTTCTGGGGGTCGACGAGCCAGACCCGTTTGCCGTCCGAGAGTTGTACCAGGCCAAGATCAGCCCGCCAGGTTCGTTCACGGACAAACTCTGTGTCGATACCAATCACGTCACAATCCAGCCAGTCTCCAAGCGACCGTTGGAACTGTGCGGCAGTTTCGACCATTACGGGCTGCTCTGCAGCAGCAAGCGCTACATCGATTTCGCTTTGTCTAACCATTAAAATATTTGATAATTTTCTTTTTAAGCCTATGATTATTGGTTGTTTGTTCAGGTTTTTATCATATTTTCTTGTACTTGTTGTTATAGAATTTCTGGGTTATGGTTGCAGGCTGCGCACGGGCAGGATATTTCTGCAGCAGAAACCATAACATGACGGGGGCTACAGGCAAGGGAATTTGCATGTCTGCCGATAATAACAATTTGACGACGCGAACTACAATTCCAGTTCTGCTGACACTGCTCAGCATACTTATGTGGGCAAATGACTCACCTGCACAGCAGTCAGCAGGCCAGCCAGACCCGGCCAGGGAATCCTCCGAGCCGACATCCGAAAACCGGGATTCGACCGATAGCCGCCACATAGAACGCCTGGGTGAAGTCAGCACCCAGGAGTGGGAAATGGACCTCGCGCTACCCGGCGCAGCGACCGGTATGCCATCCGCTGATGGCGACTATGCGTTATCGGATGAAGTGCAAAACCAGAAACTGCAAAAGTTGTTATCCGCGCTGGCACGTAATCCCGGCAATGGCGCTGTCCTCACGGAGTTGAACACGATGCTGGCGGCCCTGTTAGGTCAAGCCGATACCCTGATGGACGCCGGTTCCCTGGACGAGGCCACGCAGATAATGGCAGTAATTACTTCCATAAATCCCAACCTGCCGGGGCTTGGTCCAGCGCAGCAAAAAGTACTGCGCCTGCGTGCGGCTGCTGAACTGTTGTCCGCAGGTAATACAGCGTTGGAGTCCCGACGCCTGGTAGAGCCTGAAGGCAACAACGCGGCTTACTTTTACAACCGTGCGCTGGCTGAAGACCCGCGGAGCCGTTCTGCGCAATCCGGTCTGGCGCGGGTGCAGGAAGGATTGGTACAGCGGGCGCTGGAGTCTGCCAGGGAGCTGGATTTCGAGATGGCGGGGGAATGGTTGCAACGCGCATCCGGTATCCGGGAGAGCCAGAGCCTGGTAGAGGATGGACAAAGGGCTGTGATCGCATTTAAACAGGAGTATGCCCGGCAACTGGAGCAAAAAGCGATCGAAGCAATGGATTCCGGAAATTTCACCCTGGCGGATTTTTATATTATTGATCTCATCGCCCTGGGTGGCGAGCAGGCCCGGGTTGAGTCTCTCCGGATACGGCTGGAAGAAGCACGTTTATATGGCGGGTTTCAGCCGGGGCAGGTCATCAGCGATGCTTTCCTGCGGTCACAGGATAAGGCACCGGATATCGTGATCATCGCGGCCGGCAGCTTTTTGCTCGGTTCAGATGATGATTCTGAGGGTGCGCATGACAACGAACAACCACGACACCGGGTGAACATCGAGCGGGGGTTTGGTATGGGTGCCAGGGAAGTCACGGTTGCACAATTCCGGCTTTTCATCCAGCGCAGCAGGCACCTGAGTGACGCTGAACGTGCCGGTGAATCAAGCATTTATGACGAAACAGCCGGGCGGCTCAATAGCCGCAAGGGGATAGATTGGGAATATGACTACCGTGGCAAAAAAGCCGGGGAGGATATGCCGGTCATGCACGTGAACTGGCATGATGCCCAGGCTTATGTGCAATGGCTTGCCCGTGAAACCGGTAAACGCTATCGTTTGCCGTCCGAAGCCGAGTATGAATATGTCGCCAGGGCAGGGGGTACCAAAGCCTACTGGTGGGGCGATGGCACCCCAACTGAAGTGGTCGAAAACCTTACGGGGCAACGTGACCTTTCACCCGGCAAACGAAGCTGGGGCACATCATTCAAAAAGTATGGTGATGGCCATTGGGGGCCGGCCCCTGTGGGGAGTTTCAGCGCCAACCCGATGGGTATTTACGATATTGCCGGTAATGTCAGCGAATTTGTGGAAGACTGCTGGCATCAAAATTACATCATGGCGCCAGTCGACGGATCAGCCTGGGTCAATCCCGGTTGCAACCGCAGGGTCGTGCGGGGCGGTTACTGGGCCAGCGCGCCGGAAAAAAGCCGTGCGGCCTACCGGATCGCCGCCAAACCCGAAACCTATGGGCCGGTGGTGGGCTTCCGGGTCGCCCGCGATCTTTAACCATCCTCTCCGGGTGGGTTTAGCACCGTATTGACGATCATGGCCAGGCGTGAGGCAGCCGTCGTGATCCGTTGTTGCAGCATCTCCCAGCTTTGTTCCTCGTAATCTTTGCCGATGACGTCCGCCGTCGTGTAAACCCAGCGTTGCACCAGTGCGTGTGATTCATTGGTCCAGTCGTCCACCATCCCGTCGGTCCAGTGACTGCCGGGGGCCACAGCCGGAAAATCAGCCAGTAGCCTGACCAGTGTTTGCCAGTCGCCGGCACGGGTTTCTATCAGTGAGTGATCCCAGAACGAGTGCAAATTCGTCGCTTCACCTGCAAAGGTAATCTCGAAGTTGTTACCACCCCGGTCATCCGCGAAACCGGCGTGTAAGGGCTGGTGCAGGTCTCCGGTCACATGGCACAGCCATGCAAATGCCTGCCGGCGTCGTTCCTGGCTTGCCCGCCGGTTACCCAATTCTCTGGCGTATTTCTTGATGGCTTCGGTGGCGCATTGCTGTTGTGGACAGTCGCGTACTTCCGAATAGCTTGATATGCCGTGAGGAATATTGATGTAGTGCAGCGGTGCGCTCCATGCCCATTCATCCTTTTCGCGTATGGTGTCGGGCCAGTTACAGGCCTCGACCATGGCCTGGTCGTCGATTGACCCGAGTATTTTACCCAATTCATCCCGGGCGCCGGGTTGCAGTTGGCGTAACGCCAGGATGCCGACGGCGTTGTGTCCCTCGGCACCCCAGGCATGGACGGCGGTGCTGATACCAAATGCTCCCAGGATAAAAAATGCGATGAATAAATAACTGCTTAGGTGCAAGCTGGAGTTGCGTTTCATGGATTCACGATGCCTGGGTCCGGACTCCTTAAGCCTATGTTTCCGAACCTGTCTCACCAGGTCTTGATCGGATACGCCTGTATATCCGCATGATATTATCAAAAACCCCGGGTGCGTCAACACGCCAGGCGGCTAAATCAGGTCAAGACGTTTGCAAAGAACGACCGCTTCAAGACGGGTATGGACGTTCAGCTTGCGCAGTACATGCTGGATATGATTGCGGACCGTTGGGACGCTGATGAGCATGACGGCGGCGATTTCACGGTTGTTCTTGCCGTCTGCCAGAAGTGTCAGCGCCTCATGCTCCCGCCGCGTCAGAGTGCTGGCATGGACTTTGCTCGAAGAAGTGGTGATGGCGTCGCCGTTCTCATCTTTCGGAATATTTTTTTCAGGGCGGCAGATGTGCAGTAACAGTTCATTATCGTCGTTATCGAACACGGCCAGACAGCTTATGACAAATTGTTTCCGTTCATCGGTAGCCGTTCTGTAGATCACTTTGAAGCCGTTCACCGACCGATGCTGAAACGCCATTTCCCTGACCGGGCAGTGTTCGCCGCAATACCGGTTGCCATAGGTATCGGTGCCCCGCAACAATTCCCAGCATTGTCGTCCCAGCGCAATGGCGGCGGGATAGCCAAGCACTTTTTCTGCGGCCGGGTTCCAAAGCACAATCACACCATCGCGGTCGACCGCGAATGCGGAGTCACCTGTCATAAAGTTTGTGCTTTTAGCAGCCATGGTCTCCTCATGGTCCTTAATTCCAAGACCTATAGCAGCAGGTGGTTTGTTTCATTTGCTTACGCTGTCTGAAACGAGTCCACACCTCCCTAAACTAAATCTAAACCATTTGGACGCTTAACAAATTGATCTGGATCAAAAATCATCAGGATTTACCGGCATGCAGGTTCTGCGAAATGAGACTTCAGTAATATGCTCTACAAGCGGGAACGTTCCTGGCCCAGGCCCTGGTCACGGTACTGTGTGAAAGAAAATACAGGCAATTACTCATATAACGACACGCATCTCCGGTGCAGTCCTTGTTGGCATCTTCCTGCAGGGGGTTAGGGGTCATCGGGCAATTGTCGCAGCTATTATTGATACCATCGCCATCGGTATCCGGACCTGCCATGTGGTGTGCCGGTAGCACGCCATGACGAGTACGTTCTGCCTCCTCGATAGCAAGAACACATTTCGAGAGTCCCGTAGCCGGATTGTTGGTGACACCGACCTGGAAGTTTGGTGACGTCGGCGGGACGTTCACATTCCCTCCCGGACCCAACTGTAATGGATCCGTGATCTTGACCAATTCGGTACCGTCCCGGAAGAACGGCGAGAATAGCCAGGGTTGATCCCTGGTTGTTAATTCGATTTCGGTGCTGCGACTGCCCACAAACTGACCAGTGCTTGCATTGACGAAGAAAAGATTCGCATTAACCGGTAGTACGGCGTCAAACGTGCCGCCCTCAAAAATGTCGTGGTTAATACTCATTTCGCCCTGCGGCTGCGCCGCCCCGAACGGTAATTGTACTTCAACGTGGAACGGCATTTCCTCCCCATCGAAGGTCACGTTGATTGGCTCCACGCTGACGAGGCTAAGTGCGATGATCTCTATTGGCGTTGTGGCTGTGTCACCCGTACGGTCGAGCGACATGTCCTCCAGGCGTCGTACGATCGTGTCTGCTGTACCCAGGAGATTTGTTCCCTGTGGCATCAGACCGGGGTTGTCCTGGAATGGAAGCCA
>Ga0255052_10000052_pt1 | contig 77247 bp, 68 predicted proteins | sample JV7_2_21_MG_FD_188632 | JGI IMG/M metagenome (GOLD analysis project Ga0255052, IMG submission 188632) | Seawater microbial communities from Jervis Inlet, British Columbia, Canada - JV7_2_21 | ecosystem: Environmental > Aquatic > Marine > Inlet | place: Canada: British Columbia | collected...
TTGCGCAGAGTTTCGCCAGGTCTTTGTAAATCTTCGGTGTTCCGCAAAGTACATGCCCGGTATCGAGGAAGTTCTCGCTGCCATCGAGGCCGCTGATGATGCCGCCCGCTTCACGAATCAACAGGCTGCCAGCTGCCAGGTCCCACGGAGCCAGGCCGGTCTCCCAGAATGCATCGAGACGTCCCGCTGCGACATAGGCGAGGTCCAGTGCGGCCGCACCCGGACGTCGCACACCTGATGTACTGCGTACGACCTTGCCGAGCATATTGAGATAGGGTTCGATTTCCTGGTCCGCCTGCCGGTAAGGAAATCCAGTGCCAACGAGCGCGCGCTCCAGCTGTTTCTGTCCGCTGACGCGGATCTTGCGGCCGTCGACTTGCGCACCCTGGCCACGGGATGTCGTAAACAACTCCTGGCGCATCGGGTCATAGACGACGCCGTGTTCCATGCGGCCTTTGACCTGTACGCCAATGGATACCGCGAAGACCGGGAAACCATGCAAGTAGTTGGTTGTACCGTCGAGTGGATCGACGATCCAGACGGTATCCGACTCGCCCTGAATACCGCTTTCCTCGGCAAGGATGGCATGGTCAGGGTAGTGCTTGAAAATGCAGTTGATAACGGCCTTTTCCGCCGCCAGATCCGCGTCACTAACGTAATCGTTATGCCCTTTAGCCTCGACATTGAGTTTCTCGAGGTTGGCCATTTTCTTGATGAGGGTGGCGCCAGCACGTCGTGCTGCCATCACCGCCACATTGAGTAATGCGTGCATTGAACGATTCCGTCAGTGTGAAAGAACTCGGCCCCAGCGGGCCGCGGCGCTAGAATAGCGAACTTTAGGGAAGCTTGGCCAGAAATGTCGATACGAATCGTGCTTGTTGGAACCACCCACCCGGGCAACATCGGCGCGGTCGCCCGCGCGATGAAAAACATGGGGGTATCTGACCTGGCGCTGGTCGAGCCCCAGCACTTCCCACACAAGGATGCGACCGCGCGCGCCTCCGGCGCCGTCGACGTGCTCGAAAACGCGATGGTCGCGGAGTCGCTCGATGAGGCGCTCAAGGATTGCGTCTACGTCGTTGGGGCAAGCGCAAGATCGCGCGCCATCAACTGGCCGACCCTGGAACCGCGCGAATGTGCCGCCGAGTTGCTGGAACAGAGCCAGGCAGGGCCCGTGGCTGCCGTGTTCGGACCCGAAAAATACGGGCTGACGAACGAACATCTCGATCTGTGCGATGCATTGCTGACCATTCCAACGAATCCCGATTTCAGTTCGTTGAACCTCGGCATGGCCGTACAGGTGCTGACCTACGAGCTGCGCGCCGCGGGCGTCGATCGCAGCAGTCCGTCGAGTTATGGGTCCGGTGCGCCACTGGCGACGAGTGGCGATATGGAGTACTTCTACACACATCTCGAGGACGTGCTTACGGACCTCGAATTTCTCGATCCTGACAATCCACGGCATCTGATGCGTCGTTTGCGGCGACTGTTCATTCGTGCCCGACCGGACCAAAACGAACTCAATATCCTGCGCGGCTTTCTCGCCGCGGTTGAACGCAAAGGCGGCAAAAATGACTGATCGCGGCCAGATGATCTACCTGGACTATGCAGCGTCGACGCCAGTGGACCCCTGGGTGGTGGAGGCGATGACGGCGTTAATGACGGCGGATGGCAATTACTCCAATCCGTCATCGACGCATGCAGCAGGCAGGCGCAGCGTGGAGTACATCGCGCACGCGGCCGGGCAGCTCGCGTCCTTGCTGAATACAACCGAGGACACGCTGGTCTGGACGTCCGGAGCAACCGAGTCGGACAATCTCGCGATCCTCGGCGCTGCACACTATCGACGTGAGCGTGGTCAGCATCTGATCACGATGCGTACCGAGCACAAGGCTGTAACCGATCCGTTCAGCGAACTCGAAAAGCAGGGTTTCGAGGTGACCTGGCTGGACCCGGACGCCAGCGGTCTGCTGGATATTGAAGCGCTCCGTGCGGCAATGCGTGAGGACACGCAGCTTGTGTCGATCATGCACGTCAACAATGAGACGGGAATTATCCAGGACATACAGGCGATCGGCGCGCTATGCAGGGAAAATGACACTCTTTTCCACGTCGACGCGGCGCAGTCCTGCGGCAAGTTGCCGATCGATCTCGCGGCATTGCCTGTCGACCTGATGTCGGTAACGGCGCACAAGATGTATGGGCCCAAAGGAATCGGAGCGCTCTACATCGCGGATCGCAAAGGCGTGCACGTCGAACCGCTGCTGTTCGGTGGAGGACAGCAACGCAAGCTGCGGCCCGGAACATTACCGGCGCAGCAGATCGTTGGACTCGGCGCGACGGCCGCCATCGCTCAATCTCGTATCAACGATGATTTCGCTCACCTGACTGCGCTGCGCGATCGGATGTGGGCGGGCATCAGGGATATCCCCGGCGTCATGGTGAATGGCGACATTGCCAACTCGTTTCCCGGCATCCTCAATGTCAGCATCGAGGACATAGAGGGTGAAAGCCTGTTGCTCGCACTGGAGCCGCTTTGTGTCGCGACCGGATCGGCCTGCAATTCGAAGAGCCAGGAGCCGTCGTACGTGTTGCGTGCGTTGGGTCTGAGCGATGCACTGGCGCAGAGCGCAATCCGCTTCAGTTTCGGGCGGCTGACCAGAGCAGCAGATGTCGATACGGCGATTGACCTGTATCGAAACGGAGTCGACAGGCTACGGCGCCTGGCTCCAGGGCATGCAGCGTGAGCTCGGACCCGTATAGCGCGGAGGTGCGCGCCCTGTTCGCAGCGCCCGAGCATGGCGGCGCGCTCGACGATGCATTGTGCGCCGCTGTGGAGGACCAGGGTGTTCGCATCAGCCTGTTCGCGACGGTCGCGGAGGGCATCGCGACAGAGCTGCGGTTCCAGGCCTGGGGCTGTCCGCATGTCATCGCCGCAGCCGAGGCGTTTTGCGCTGGGTTCGAGGGCCGAGCCGCGAGTGGCTTACTTGAATTCTCGGCATCCGGCCTTATGCAAAGTCTCTCTGTACCCGTGGAGAAGAGGGGACGTATACTCGTGCTTGAAGACGCGGTTCGATCACTTGGGAGTGTCGTCCGCGGGGCTTCGGATTATTGAAGAAGACTGAACTATGGCAATTTCGATAACGGAATCGGCAGCTGAGCGTGTGAGTTCCTATCTCAGGAAGCGCGGTCAGGGCGTGGGCCTCAGGCTGGGCGTCAAAGCGACGGGTTGCTCGGGCTATTCGTACGTCATTAATTACGCCGATTCGGTCGACGGCGAGGATGTCGTTTTCGAGGATCGCGGCGTCAAGATCGTTGTAGATCCGGAGGCGCTGAAGCTGATCGACGGTACCGAAGTCGATTTCGTCAAAAATGGGCTCAACGAGGCGTTCAGCTTCAGAAACCCGAACGTCACCGGCGAATGCGGCTGTGGCGAAAGCTTTAACATCTAGCTCCGAACTCGTATAAAATTAGCAACTTACGACTATTGTCCATGGGGTCAGAGCCCTAGGGCTCTGACCCCTACCTAACCCGATACACGATAAAGGAAAACCGTATGGCCGTTGAGCAAACGCTCTCCATCATTAAGCCGGATGGCGTGCAAAAAAACCTGGTCGGCGAGATCTACAGTCGTTTCGAGAAAGCGGGACTGGAGATTGTGGCAGCAAGGATGATGCACCTGACGACTGATCAGGCTCAGGGTTTCTACGCTGTTCATAAGGAACGGCCGTTCTACAACGACCTCGTCAACTACATGATGTCGGGGCCGGTGGTCGTAACAGCCCTGCAGGGCGACGACGCCATCTCGAAGCACCGTGAGATCATGGGCGCGACGAACCCGGCCGATGCCGATCCGGGAACGATTCGCGCTGACTTTGCCGCGAGCATCGAAGAGAACGTCGTACACGGCTCAGACGGTCCGGACACGGCCGCGGTCGAGATCGCATTTTTCTTCGGCGACGACGGCGTTTGCCCCAGGACACGATAGGGCTCGCATTTGTCCACTGACGCCACAAACCTGCTGGGCATGCCGCGAGCTGCGCTCGAGGCGCTTTTCACGGAACTGGGTGAAAAGCCGTTTCATGCGCGCCAGCTAATGCGTTGGGTTTATCAGCGTGGGGTGACCGATTTCGACGACATGACCGATTTGTCAAAGTCACTGCGGCAAAAGCTGAAAGAGCGGACCTTTGTCGGTGTGCCTGAAGTGTTGTCGCAGCATGACTCGGCAGACGGTACGGTCAAGTGGCTGTTCGAGAGCGGCTTCGGCCAGGCGGTCGAAGCTGTTTTCATTCCTGAGTCAGCTCGCGGCACGCTGTGCATCTCGTCGCAGGTCGGCTGCGCTCTCGATTGCGCATTTTGTGCGACCGGTGCGCAGGGATTTAATCGCAACCTGACTGCCGCCGAAATTGTCGGGCAGGTATGGCACGCAAATCGTGTTCTGCCGCGTCGTGATAATGACGATGCAGACTTTGCCGTTACCAATGTCGTGTTCATGGGCATGGGGGAGCCGCTGGCAAATTATCGCAATGTGGTTCCGGCGATCGAGATTCTGATTTCAGATCTGGCGTACGGCGTTTCAAGGCGCCGAGTCACGGTCAGCACGAGCGGGCTTGTTCCTACCATCGACCGGCTGGGTGACGAGTGCAATGTGTCCCTGGCTGTCTCCCTGCACGCCCCAAACAACGATTTGCGCGACCAGCTCGTACCCATCAACAAGATGCACCCGATCGAGACCCTGCTCGACGCGTGTTGGCGTTATGCGGAAAAGCGCGCGAATCGCTTCATAACCTTTGAATACGTGATGCTGGATGGCGTCAATGACAGTGTCCAGCACGCGGATGAGCTGAATGCCCTGCTTGAGGGCAAACCGGCGAAGGTGAACCTGATCCCTTTCAATCCGTTTACTGGCAATGATTTTGCCCGTACACCGGCCGATACGATCATGCGGTTCCAGAACCGGCTCAGAAATCACGGTCTCGTTGCCACAACACGCAAGACGCGGGGTGAGGATATCGATGCGGCATGCGGGCAATTGGCTGGTAAAGTGAGCGATCGGGTTCGAAACAGATTGAGCGAGAAGCGAAGAAGGGTGGCAGCAATATGAGAAAGAGCGAGAATCTGTTGGCTATGCTGGTGGCCGGTCTGCTAATGGCGGGCTGTGTAACAACGACGACCACGACAAACAGTACTCCAAGCCCTGACGACGCCGACAAGGTCAATGCGGCTGACCTCAACTACCAGCTCGGTGCGCGTTACTATCGCAACGGCAACTACGAGCTGGCACGCGACCGACTGCTAGGCTCGATCGAACTCGATCCAAGAAATGCCGTGGCGCACTACACGCTGGCGCTGACCTATGAAAAGCTTGAGAATCTGCGGCTTGCGACGGACTCCTATGAAAAGGCAGTGCAGATAGCACCGCGTGATTTCAATGTGCAGAACGCTTATGCCGTGTTCCTGTGCAATTACCGGGAATTCGATGCGGCACGCGAGCAATTTGATCGCGCCATCAAAGTCACCGAAAACGACTATTCGGAATCGACGATGACCAATGCTGGTGTGTGCATGATGCAAAAGCCCGACCGCGCGCTTGCAGAAAGCTACTTTCGCCAGGCACTGGCGCGCAAGCCGAATTACGGTGAAGCGCTGCTGCAATTGAGTGTGTTGAAATTTACGACCGAGGATTACCTCGGTGCCAGGGCGTTTCTGCAACGCTACCTGGGTAGCAATGTGCCCAGTGCAGACGTTTTGTATCTTGGTGTGCGCATCGAAGAAGAGCTCGGTGACGATCGTGCCAGGACAGAATATTCGGATCAGATCTTGCGTGAATTTCCCACATCGCCCGAAGCGCGAAAAATTCTTGAGTCGGGGTAGGCATGAGCGACGAGCAGGACAAGCCAGTAGAGGAACAGCCTGAGGCGGAGCCGAAAGGCCCGCGTTGTGGCGAGCGGCTTGCCGAAGCGCGCCGTGAGCAGCAGATCAGCGTGCTCGAGGTTGCCAAGGAGTTGCACCTCGACGAGCCCAAGGTGCGTGCGCTTGAACGCAACGATTTTGACATTCTGGGTGCGCCCGTATTCGCGAAGGGGCATCTGCGCAAGTACGCGCAGCTGGTTGGTGTCGATGAAGGCGACGTTTTCGCCGACTACTACCAGATGACACGGCAGGAAACCGTTCCACCCGTCATCATTGGCAGGAAGCGTATGCGCCAGGAACTGTCCCCGGGTCCCTGGATCGCAGTCATTGTTGTAATTATTGTGGCGGCTGCATCGTACTGGTGGTTTGCCGTTTTTTCTGATCAGGCTGCACTACCGGCGACGACGCCCGAAGAGACGCCGATTGAACAGCAGGGCGCCGCGATCGAGAACACAACCCAGAACGCCGACTCGGAAATTATCGCTGAGCCAGTAGCGGAGTCCGTCGCCAGCGAGCCCGAGCCACAAATCGCTGCTGCCGCGCCGCTGGCAGATGGTGAAGTCAGCTTGTCGCTCAGCTACACCGGTGATTGCTGGACCGAGATATCGGACGCCACGGGCCAGCGGCTATTTTTTGAAATGGGTCGCGATGGCAACTCGGTTGAGTTGAGTGGCGTGGCGCCATTTGCGGTGCTGTTTGGCAATGTCGACAACGTCGATGTCCGCATTAATGGCAATCATTATCCCGTGTCATCGAATAACCCAGGCAGCCGCACGGCTCGCCTGACCATCATGAACCCCTGAAACGAAGCACCGTGAAACCAAGAGCCATTCGCGGAATGAACGACATCCTGCCGGACGTGTCTGGCACATGGCGTTATCTGGAAACTGTCGTCCGTGACATCGTGCAGTCCTACGGCTATACGGAAATAAGACTGCCCCTCCTCGAGCAGACGGAGTTGTTTCGCCGCTCAATTGGCGAAGTCACCGATATTGTCGAGAAGGAGATGTATACCTTTGATGATCGCAATGGGGAAAGCCTGACGCTGCGACCCGAAGCGACGGCCAGTGTGGTCCGGGCCGGCATTACCAATGGCCTGTTGCACAACCAGCGCCAGAAGCTCTGGACCACGGGTCCCATGTTTCGCTATGAGAAACCGCAGAAGGGGCGCTACCGGCAGTTCTATCAATTCGATGTGGAGGCATTGGGGTTTGACGGTCCTGATGTCGACGCTGAGCTCATTATCATGTGCGCGCGCATGTGGCGTGCGCTCGGAATCTCGCGCCTGACACTCGAGATCAACTCCCTGGGGACTCCTGAATCCCGGGCCAGCTATCGCGTCGCGCTCGTCGAGTACTTTTCCAGCGTGAAAAGTAAGCTTGATGACGATAGTATTCGGCGCCTTGAGCAGAATCCGCTGCGGATTCTGGACAGTAAGAACCCCGACATGCAGGTGATCGTTGCGGCGGCGCCGCTCATGCTCGATTTCCTCGATGAGGAATCTTCTGAGCATTTTCAGTCACTTAAGGGGCTGTTAGACGCAGCGGGCGTTGCATATACGGTGAATCCGCGGCTGGTTCGCGGACTCGATTACTACAGCCGCACGGTATTTGAGTGGGTAACCGATGCGCTGGGATCGCAGGGCGCGGTCTGTTCGGGCGGCCGCTACGACGGTCTGGTCGAGAAACTTGGCGGCAAGCCGACACCCGCAGTTGGCTGGGCGATGGGTATCGAGCGCTTCGTGGCTTTGTATGAGGCCTGCGGCGGAGAAGCACCGGCGGACGATGCGGACGTTTATATCGTCGCGGTAGGAGATAACACGCTTGAGCAGGCATTTGCGATAGCCGAGCAGTTGCGCGATGAGGTGACCGGTATCAAGGTCGAGTTAAACCTCGGTGGCGGCAGCTTTAAGTCGCAGCTCAAGCGGGCGGACAAGAGTAATGCTGCATTCGCACTAATTCTGGGCGAGCAGGAAATTGCAGAAAAAAGGGCAGGTTTGAAACCTTTACGCAGCACTGAGGACCAAAGCAGTGTTGCATTTGACGAACTGCCAGCGACGCTGGCAGGACTATTAAGAAAGGCGTAGTTCGTGGACGATTTACAGTCAGAAAAAGAACAGATTGATGAGATGAAAGCATGGTGGGCTGAGAATGGCCGCTACGTGATTGCCGGCGTGGTTATCGCGGTAGGCTTGCTGATTGGATTCAATCAGTACAAGAGCAGCAAACTGGAGGCGCAGATCGAGGCGTCCGAGCTGTTTGAATCATTGGCCGAGCATGTTTACGAGGGCAGCCTCGAAGATGCACAGTCCGTCGCGGACGAGCTCGCTAACAACTACGCCAATACGGCCTATGCCGCGCAGTCGAAGCTCGCGATGGCGCGACTGTATATGGATAAGAACCGCGATCAGGACGCTGCAGATGCGTTGCACGAGTTACTGGCGATGCGCGGCAACGGAGCGCTGAAGCGCATCGGGCGCCTCCGCCTCGCGCGCATACTGTTGTACCAGGACAAGGCACAGGACGTCATTGACCTGCTGGCGGACCAGGACAACGTGGCATTTACCGGGTTGTACGCCGAGATGCGTGGCGATGCCCACGCGGCACTTGGCCAGGTTGCAGAGGCTGGTGATGCGTACCGCATTGCCATGGCGGATACCACGCAATCGGTCAATCGTGCCCTCGTACAAATGAAGTTGCTCGACCTCCCCGAGGTCGTGGCGGCTGTCGAGCCCGCGCCGGAAGCCATCGTCGAACCGCCAGTAGAGCCTGTAGCGGAGCCGGAGATGGAAGCCGCGCCGGAAGAAGAGGCCGGAGAATCCGAGTGACCACTGCGTTACGCACATTCACTCTCGTCGCGGCCGTTTTCATCCTGTCGTCCTGTGCGGGTGAGGAGGAAAAGGAGCTCGAACCTACCAAACTCGTTGACATCGAAACCAAGGTCGATGTGAAACGGCTGTGGAGTGCGAAGATCGGCGATGGTGCAGAATTCCTGCTGGTCGCTTTGCAGCCGGCCAGTGATGGAAATCGCCTCTACGCCGCCAGTCGTGATGGCAATGTCGTCGCTCTGGATCCGGCTACAGGCAAGGCCGTCTGGCGCACCGAGCTCGAAATTGACCTTTCTGCCGGGCCAGGTGTTGGCGAAGGCCTGGTTGTGGTTGGCTCGGCTGACGGACTGCTGATTGCGCTGGAAGCCGATTCGGGTGTCGAGCTCTGGCGTGCAAGCATGAGCGGCGAGATGCTGGCACGACCGGTAATCAAGGATGGCACGGTCATCACGCTGACGATCGACAATCGCTTGCGTGCTGTGTCGGCGTTTGACGGTACCGAGCGATGGACTGTTGAGCAGGCTACACCAACGTTGACCATGCGCGGCTCGGCCTCGCCGGTTCTTGTTGGCACGTCTGTCGTAGCGGGATTTGATAACGGACGGCTTGTCGCCGTAAATATCGCGACCGGAAACACGGAGTGGGAGGCGATGCTGTCGCCACCAACCGGACGATCAGATCTCGAGCGGCTCTCCGATGTGGATGGACTGATCAGTGTAGTAGGGCAGGATATCTATGCGTCTGGCTATCAGGGCGCGCTCGCGTCGCTCGCGTCCGAGTCCGGGCAGATGCTCTGGTCGCGCGAAGTGTCATCGTTTGAAGGTGTCTCGGCCGACTGGAACAATCTCTATACGGTCGATGAAGAGGGCGTTGTTATCGCGCTTGTACGCCGTACTGGAGACGAGAGCTGGCGCCAGAACGCGTTGATTCGGCGCGAACCCACCGTGCCCGTTGCTTTCCAGACAACGGTTGTCGTGGGCGACCTGGAGGGTTATCTGCATTTCTTCAGCAATTTCGACGGCAATCCGGTTGCCCGTGTGCGTGCCGGCAGCAAAGCGGTATCGATAGAACCGGTCGTTGTAGCTGATCGTCTGTTCGTGCAGGGTGACGATGGCAGCGTTACGGCGTATGTCATTCGACAACCGAAGCGTCCGGGCAACGCGCCCGAAATTTCAGACGAAGACGCCTGACGTCACCGCAAAGGTGCGCTGCCATGCTTCCCGTCATTGCCCTGATCGGCCGACCCAACGTCGGCAAATCGACGCTGTTCAACCGGCTTACGCGATCGCGTGACGCGCTGGTCGCCGACTATCCCGGGCTAACCCGCGACCGCCAGTACGGCTTCGGCAAGCTCGGCCCAATCCCATACCTCGTTATCGACACCGGCGGCGTCGCCGGTGGTGAAGAAGGTATTCACGAGCTCATGGTCGATCAGACCGTGCATGCACTCGAAGAAGCCGATGTAGCGCTGATCATGGTCGACGGGCGCCAGGGCCTGACTGCCGCTGATGAACACGTTGCGGACCTGGCCCGACGCAACGGCAAGAAAACATGGCTCATCGCCAACAAGGCCGAAGGCCTCGATAGTGCGATTGCCGGCGGTGAGTTCCACGGACTCGGACTCGGCGAACCGATCGCGGTTTCGGCAGTTCATGGTGATCGCATCAGTGCGCTGATGGATGCCGTGCTCGCGGACTTCGAGGTCATCGAAGAGGACGAGGAGGTGCCATCTTATGATGACGATGAGCACGCGCTGAGAATCGCCGTGGTCGGTCGGCCGAATGTGGGCAAGTCGACGCTGATCAATCGCATGATCGGTGAAGATCGGCTTGTCGTCTTCGACCAACCCGGTACGACTCGCGACAGCGTATCGGTTCCGTTCGAGAAAAATGATCGTAAGTACGAACTGATCGATACGGCGGGCATTCGGCGCAAGTCGAAGGTGCATGAAGTCATCGAGAAATTCAGCATCATTAAGGCGCTGCAGGCGATCGACCGTGCTGAAGTGGTCATATCAGTACTCGATGCTCACGAAGGGGTGACGGAGCAGGATGTCAGCTTGCTCGGTTTGATCCTTGAACGCGGGCGTTCGCTCGTCGTTGTGACCAATAAATGGGACGGTATGTCGTCGGAGGACAGAAAGCACGTTCGCGACGAGCTCGACCGCCGACTGCCGTTCCTGGATTTTGCGGAACGCATGACGATCTCGGCACTACATGGCACTGCCGTTGGCGACGTGCTGCCGGCCGTCGAGCGCGCGTTTAAAGCCGCGGTCATTGATATGTCGACCCCAGACCTGACTCGTGAGCTCGAAAGTGCTGTTACGGCGCATCCACCGCCGCTCGTGAGTGGCCGCCGCATACGTCTGCGCTACGCGCACCAGGGTGGTCGCAATCCGCCCGTGATTGTTATCCACGGCAACCAGACAGACAAAACCCCGGAAGCGTACAGACGCTACCTGATCAATCGCTTCCGCAAGGCATTTAAGCTCAAGGGCACTCCGGTCAGGCTGGCATTCAAGTCAGGCAAGAACCCCTTTGAGGGCAAGCGCAACAAGCTGACGCCGCGGCAGGAGCAGAAGCGCAAACGCCTGATGAAGCACGTCAAAAAATAGAAAAGCGTGCTATAACAACGACATGGGACCAGCCACCAAAAAAATAACGCTAAACGGGCGCTTCCAGATGCACCGTGCGGGCTACCTCGAGTCACCCACCATGGCGTACGAAACGTGGGGCGAACTCAATGAAGCTCGCGACAATGCAATCCTGATTTTCGGTGGCCTGTCGCCGTCTGCACACGCATCATCATCTGCTGAAGACCTGTCGGACGGCTGGTGGGAAGAGATGATCGGTCCGGGCCTGGCGCTCGATTCAGATCGCTTCCACATCATTTGTGTCAATTCACTGGGGAGTTGTTTCGGCTCGACTGGCCCCGCGTCAGTCAATCCGGAAACCGGCGAGGTTTACCGGCTGACATTTCCGGTCCTGACCCTCGAGGACATCGCAGAGGCGGCGTACGGTGTCGTTCGCGAACTCGGCATTGAACAACTGCATACCGTCATAGGATGTTCGATGGGCGGTATGAGTGGCCTGGCATTTTGCGTGCGGCATCCTGCGGCAAGCAGAAATTTCATCTCGATATCGTCGGCCTCACGCGCGGAACCCTTTGGGATTGCCGTGCGCTCATTACAGCGCGAACTGATTCGTTGTGACCCGAAATGGCAGACAGGTAACTATGATCCTGACGATCCGCCCGTAGCCGGGCAGCGCCTGGCACGCAAGCTCGGCATGATGACCTATCGTTCACCCGAAGAATGGGTGCAGCGATTCGGCCGGCAGCGCACGACCGCAACCGAAGAGAACGTCAACGACCCGTTCAAGATTACGTTTTCGGTCGAGATGTATCTCGAGAATCATGCCAATAAGTTCAGCGGTGGCTTTGACCCAAATTGTTACCTCTATTTGTCGCGTGCTTCCGACCTGTTCGATCTTGCTGAGCACGGCGGATCACTGAAGTCCGGTTTCAAACGCCTCAAACTCGAACGAGCGGTGGTCATTGGCGTGACGACGGATATCCTGTTTCCGTTGCATCAGCAGCAGGATCTGGCCGAAGGTATCTCCGCGGTTTGCGATGACACCCAACTCATCGAACTCGATTGCATCCGCGGACATGATTCATTTCTCGTCGACATGGATGCGTTTCGTCCAGTCCTTTGTGACTTCTTCGAAGGCGACTGCGCGTAGGTCTAAGGCCCATGATCATAAAACGCATGGCACGTTTCATTCGCCAACACGACTGGTCTGCGGTCATCGTCGAGATCATTGTCGTTATCGTCGGCCTGATGCTCGCATTCCAGATGGATCGGTGGTGGGAGCAGCGCGGAGATCGTGCACAAGAGGCGGAGTACATAGCACGCCTGATCGCTGATGTTGCGGACGATTTGGAGGCCCTTGGTTTTGCAGTAGAGTTTCAGACAATGCGCCTCGACATGGCTGACCTGCTCATGGCCGTGGTGGCGGACCCGGAGGAGGCGACACGCCGGCCTGTCGAGTTTCTCGGTGCTATTGTGCAATCGACGTATCTGTATACGCCGATCCCCACGTCGCATACGTTTGAAGACCTCCGCTCGACAGGAAATATGCGCTTGATCCGGAATCCGGAGATCAAGGACCTGTTGCACGACTACTATGGCTACGATGCCGATCAGCGACAGTTCCAGGTGATCTGGTTCGGGAAAGAACTCCACCATCTCAAGCTCGCCGCCGGAATCACGAGCCATGAGCAAGATAAGTTCACCCAGGATACATGGATGAATTTTCAGCCCGAGGAGATCGAGGAGGTCAGGGCGGCCAAGATCGACCTTGATGGTGTTCGAGCCACGAGGGATCGATTCCTGGCTCGCCAGGACTTTATTGATTGGCTGCCGCAGACGAGAGCAATGCAACTCGAGCAAGTCGTGAGAAACAAATCAATCCTCGAGAAAGCCAACGCCGTTACGGACGCGCTGAGCGAGTACCTGGAGTCGCTAGAGCGCTAGGGAATTATGTTGCTGCTCTTATCAGTGACATACAGTCGGCGGCGCAGCAGCAAACACAGGAGCAGCACTGTACCGTAAACAGCGAGCTCGGTGCCAAACACGCGGCGGTTGTGCTCGCTGAACGGTGGCCATGTCAGCGTCTCGAACCACGGGGTCGTCAGGACCAGGTGGGCGTCCGAGAATGGCCAGAAAATTCCGATGCCCTGACCGTGGTTATACATTGCGTCGAGCGCCATGTGACCGAGCCAGGTAATCGACCAGAACAGCACAACCTTTGCGCCCACCTGTTCATTGAATTTGGGCAGGAACAGGAGCAGAGCCATCATCGAGGCGAGCAGGCCAGTCAGGAAGATGCTGTGGCTGACCTGGTAAGACGCATGGCCCCAGCCAGGCAAAGGAAAATCAGGCACGTTGGCGAAGAAGATGAAGAAGTGCCCGACCAGCAGGTACCACATCAGCGATTTGCCCTTGGGCAACGCCAGGGCCGCTATTGAAAGTCCGGCGAGGCTGTGTCCGACGGTTGTCACCTGGCAATAACGCCCATTATTCGATGGCACCTAGCGTAATCTTTATTGCCTCGCCGCTTATGCCACTCGATTCCTCGCTGGCAAGGAACGCGATTGCCTCTGCGACCTCATCAACGGTCACGACCCGACCCGGCGGGTACATTGCATCTCGTTCGTGCCAGACCTGATCGACCGTCATGTTGCGGTCTTTGGCTTCCTGGGTTGCAGAACGTTCGGCCATCTCCGTGCGTACCCAGCCAGGTAGTACGGCATTCGACGTAATGCCGTAGGCGCCACCGTCGACGGCGACAGAGCGCATGAGTCCCAGCAACCCGTGTTTGGATGCGTTGTATGCGCTGCCGGCGTGCTCGGCGATTTCACCTGCAGTCGAACTCGTGAATACGACGCGCCCGTATTTCTGCTCGACCATACGACCAACGATCAAGCGAGACAGGAAAAACGGCCCGTCCAAATTGATGCGCATTGTCTCGGCCCAGAGCTCTGGGTCCTGTTCCCAGATCACCCGTTCGTGAGCAGAACCGATGCCGTGATTGCAGACAAAAATCGCGATCGGGCCGAGCTTCTCTTCGGTTGCGGCAACAGCGTCCGCGCATCCATCCTGTGTGCCGAGGTCCGCGACCGCGTAGTCGAGTCCGACGTCCGCAAGCTCCCGTTCGCTGCGCGCAATGCACATCACCTTGGCACCGCGTTCGGCCAGCATCTCCGCCGCTCTGCGGCCAATGCCGCGGCCGGCGCCAGTAACCAGTGCTACGCGCCCCTCAACTCCAGCCATCCTAATTTGTCTCCGTGAGCAACAGCGCCGGATCCACTGCGTTGCCGTTCAGGTAGGTGCCGAAGTGCAAGTGTGCGCCCGTGACGCGGCCCGTCTTGCCGACGAGACCGACGGTCTCTCCAAAATCGACTGTCTGACCCTTCTCGACGCCAATCTCGCTCAGGTGGCAGTACATCGTGACGAGGCCCTGACCATGATCGAGAAACACTGTGATGCCGTTAAAGTAGAGATCACCAGTCTCGCTAACAACGCCGGCACGTGGTGCCGCGATCGGTGTGCCCTCAGGTACGGCGATATCCATGCCGGTGTGAGGATTTCGCGGCTCGTCATTGAAAAAGCGACGCTTGCCAAACGACGAACTGCGCGGACCTTCGACCGGCGTTACCAACGAAACTCCGTCGACCGATACATCGCGCCAGTTATTCAGTGCTGCATCGATAACCTTGCGCTCGCGCTGGTAGCGAGCGAGGTTTTCCTCGCTGAGCGAGACATAGCTTTGCGCGACTTCCAGGTGTTCTTCGAGGTACTGGTGCTCGTTGACATCGAACGCCAGTGTGGCGCCATCGCCAATGGTGATACTCGCGCTCCCGGCCTTTGCGCTCAACGGCACGCCCACGACAGCATGCCATCGTCCGCCGTCTTCCATGACAAGAACACGCTTGCCGTCAAACTCGGCAACAGGTGCCGTTCCTTCGGCCGCACCCAGGTCGAGTATTGCGACGCCACCGGGCCAAGAGGCATCATCGGCCCAGGTCAAAACGGGCAGTAGAAGCAGGAATAATCTTTTCATGTCTCTTTCTTGGACTTCACAGTAGCGGTTAGTTCGCCGTTCGCAAGCCGCGCCCGAATATCAGTGCCTACTTCGGCGTCGGATGCGCTCATCAGTACCTTGCCGTTCTCAGCATTCTCGACGATGGCATAACCACGTTCCAGTGTTGCAAGTGGGCTAACGGTGTGGAGTCCCCGCATCGCAAGTTCGAGCCGGTGCTTGCTGTCCGCCATTGCGTCGCGAGTGCCGGAGCTAAGGCGTCGCTGCAAATCAGCGAGCCTGGATGCCGAGCGCTGCAGTGTTGCCATCGGGCTGCTCTGCGCCAGCCGTCGGGCCAGCCAGTCGAGCGTCTGGCCACGGTCCTCAACGCTGCGCTGTCCGAGCCGGGCGATGCGCGTGGCCAGCGAGTTAATCGAGCGCAGCCAGTCATCCCGATCGGGCACGGCGAGTTCTGCCGCACCGGATGGCGTCGGAGCGCGGACGTCAGCGACAAAGTCGGCAATCGTGAAATCGACCTCGTGTCCTACAGCGCTGATGACAGGTATGGGGCAGTTCACAATCGCCCGGGCCAGTTTCTCTTCATTGAACGCCCACAGGTCCTCCAGCGAGCCGCCACCGCGCCCGATGATCAGTACGTCGCACTCGTCGCGACGAATTGCGGTTTCCAGCGCGGAGATCAGCTCGGGTACCGCAGCATCGCCTTGGACCGCCGCCGGGTAGATGACCACCGGAATCGACGGAAAACGTCGACCCAATATGCTGACAATGTCGCGAATAGCGGCGCCGGTCGGGGAGGTGATGACACCAATGCGTTCGGGCAGGGCAGGTAAGTCCTGCTTGCGGTCCTCGTCGAACAGGCCTTCGGCAGACAGCATCTTCTTGAGGACTTCAAATTGGCGCTTGAGGGCGCCTTCGCCGGCTGGCTCGACCTGCTCGAGGATCAGCTGGTAGTCGCCACGTGGCTCGTAGAGACTGACACGCCCGAAGGCCAGAACCTGGTCGCCATTCTTGAGACCGATGGTCGGTCCGCGTTGGCGCTGGCGAAAAAAGGCCGCACGGATCTGCGCAGAATCGTCTTTTAGCGTGAAATAGATATGGCCCGAGGCGGGTTTGGCGATATTGGATATCTCGCCCTCGACCCAGAGGCGCGCGATTCCCTGCTCGAGCAGCGTCTTGACCTGGCGGTTGAGCTGGCTGACGGTGATCGCGGCTGCCGTCGCATTCGCTTGGCCCGCTTTTTCCATGCTCGCGAGTATAACGAAGCCTGCAAAGCTTTTGCCGAAAATCTGATCGGCGTAGAATTGTCCGATTAACCTCTCTACAAGGATCCCGGAATTCTCATGCGTATCGCCAAGGAAGCCCTCACGTTCGACGATGTCCTTTTGCAGCCGGGTTACTCGTCGGTGCTGCCTCACGAGGTCGATCTGAGCACGCAGTTGACCCGGGAGATCCGACTCAATATCCCGTTGGTCTCTGCGGCGATGGACTCGGTGACCGAGTCGCGACTCGCTATCGCGCTCGCCCAAGAAGGCGGCATCGGCATCATCCACAAGAACATGCCCATTGAGCAGCAGGCCCGCGAGGTTGGGCAGGTCAAGAAATTCGAGAGCGGCATCGTCCGCAACCCCATCACCGTCTCGCCCGACATGACGATCCGCGAGGTCATCGATCTCACGCATTCCATGGGCATCTCCGGCGTACCGGTTGTCGATGGCAAAAGAACGGTGGGTATCGTGACGGGGCGCGATTTGCGCTTCGAAACACGTATGGGTGCACCGGTCTCCGAGGTCATGACGCCGAAAGCGCGACTGGTTACGGTGGCTGAAGGCGCCAGCGACGATGAGGTGAAGTCCTTGTTGCACCAGCATCGCATCGAAAAGGTCCTGGTCGTCAACGACGAAGACGAACTCAAGGGCATGATCACGGCGAAGGACTTCCAGAAGGCAAAAGACTTCCCGAATGCCTGCAAGGACGGCAGTGGTGCCCTGCGTGTCGGCGCCGCGGTCGGAACCGGCTACGACACGGACGACCGTGTGGAGGCACTGATTGCTGCGGGAGTCGATGTGCTGATCGTCGACACCGCACACGGTTTCTCGAAAGGCGTTATCGAGCGAGTACGCAAAATCAAGGATGCGTATCCCGATATCCAGGTTATCGGCGGCAATATTGTTACGGGCGAGGCTGCCGAGATGCTCGTGAAGGCCGGTGCCGATGGCGTGAAGGTTGGTGTCGGACCGGGGTCGATCTGCACGACCCGAATTGTGGCAGGCGTTGGTGTTCCGCAAATTTCGGCCGTTGCTGACGTCGCTGCGTCGCTGAAAAACGCGGGTGTACCGTTCATCGCGGACGGTGGTATCCGCTACTCTGGCGACATCGCCAAGGCGCTCGTTGCAGGCGCATACTCGGTCATGATTGGCGGGCTGTTCGCCGGCACCGAGGAATCCCCGGGCGAGGTTGAGCTGTACCAGGGACGTTCTTACAAGTCGTACCGCGGCATGGGCTCTATTGGTGCGATGGGTCAGTCGCATGGCTCCTCGGATCGCTACTTCCAGGATGCCACTGAAGAACTCGAGAAACTCGTGCCCGAGGGTGTCGAGGGTCGCGTCGCCTACAAAGGTGGCCTGATCGCGATCGTGCACCAGCTCATCGGCGGTGTACGCGCGGCTATGGGTTACACGGGCAGCAGCAATATCGAGGAAATGCGCACTCGGCCGCAGTTCGTGAAGATCACCGGTGCCGGCATGAAAGAAAGCCATGTGCACGACGTGACGATTACCAAAGAACCCCCTAATTACCGCACCAACTGACGGAACCTGCTACTTGGATATCCATGCCCACCGCCTGCTGATCGTCGACTTCGGCGGCCAGTACACACAGTTAATTGCCCGCCGCGTTCGAGAATGCGGCGTGTATTCGGAGATTCATCCCTGGGATATGTCTGATGACGATATTCGGGCGTTCAACCCGTCAGGCGTGATCCTGTCGGGTGGCCCGGAATCGGTGAATCTCGATGAACCACCAAAAGCGTCGCACGCCATTTTTGAACTCGGCGTACCCGTGCTCGGTATCTGTTATGGCATGCAGACGATGGCCGCAGAACTCGGCGGCAAGGTTGAGGCATCGGAGCATCGCGAGTTCGGCTATGCCGAGATCACGCCAGGCGACTCTGCATTGTTCGGTGGGTTCAGTGACTCAGAAAGCGCCACGCCGATGCTCAAGGTCTGGATGAGCCATGGCGATCGCGTTGAGGACGTGCCGCCAGGCTTCAAGATTTCGGCCAGCAGCCCGAATTCGCCGATCGCGGCGATGGAAGATGCGGATCGTCACTACTACGGCGTGCAGTTTCACCCGGAAGTCACACACACATTGCACGGCGATGCGATCATGCGGCGCTTCGTGCGCGAGATCTGTGCTTCCCCCGGTGACTGGAACGCAGGCAACATTGTTGCGGACGCGATCGAGCAGGTGCGTGCCCAGGTCGGTGAGGGCAAGGTGCTGCTCGGCCTGTCGGGCGGCGTTGATTCATCGGTCGTCGCGGCGCTGTTGCACGAAGCGATTGGTGATCGACTCACGTGCGTGTTCGTTGACCACGGCCTGTTGCGCCGCAATGAGGGCGACCAGGTCATGGAGACCTTTGCGGAAAACATGAATCTCAATGTCATCCGCGTAAACGCAGCGGATCGCTTCTTCGACGCTCTCGCGGGTGAGTCCGATCCCGAGAAAAAGCGCAAGATCATCGGCGGTATGTTCATCGAAGTATTCGACGAAGAATCGCACAAGCTTGAAGGCACAGACTGGCTCGCGCAGGGCACGATATATCCCGACGTGATCGAATCAGCCGGCAGCAAGACGGGCAAGGCGCACGTCATCAAGTCGCACCATAACGTCGGTGGCCTGCCGGATGACATGCGCATGTCCCTGGTGGAACCTTTGCGTGAGTTGTTCAAGGACGAGGTGCGCAAGATCGGCATGGAGCTCGGGTTGCCGCGCGAGATGGTCATGCGTCATCCATTTCCTGGCCCGGGTCTCGGTGTGCGCGTACTGGGCGAGGTGAAAAGAGACTACGTGGAGAAACTGCAGTTCGCCGATGACATCTTCATCGAGGAGCTTCGCAACCACGATCTGTACGACGAGGTCAGCCAGGCGTTTGCTGTCTTCCTGCCTGTGAAGTCGGTCGGTGTGATGGGTGATGGTCGTCGCTACGAGTACGTGATCGCGTTGCGCGCGGTGGAGACCATCGATTTCATGACCGCGCGCTGGGCGCGATTGCCGTATGAGTTTCTCGAGCATGTTTCGTTGCGCATCATTAACGAGGTCGACGGCGTCTCACGAGTGACCTATGACATCTCCGGTAAACCGCCGTCGACGATCGAGTGGGAGTAGATACCGACTTCATGCAGCATGCGCTGCGCCAGGCGCACGAGGCCGGAAATGCGGGTGAAGTTCCGGTGGGAGCAATCGTTGTCGTCGGTGACGAAATTCTCGCTGCAGGGCAGAATCGTTCAATCCGCGACTTTGATCCCAGCGGGCATGCGGAAGTTGTGGCACTGCGCGCCGCCTGCCATGCGCAAGGCAATCATCGCCTGAACAACGCGACGCTATTCGTAACTCTCGAGCCGTGTGCGATGTGCATGGGCGCTATTGTGCAGGCACGCGTAACACGAGTTGTCTTTGGCGCCTACGACCCAAAAGCAGGTGCTGCCGGAAGCGCTGTGGACCTGAGCGATAGCCCGGCCTTCAATCATCGCTTCGAAATTCAGGGCGGTGTGCTGGCCGACGAGTGCGGGACGGTCTTGCAGGATTTCTTCAAAGAAAGACGTTCGTAGGAGCGCCGCTTGCGGCGCGATCGCGCTGCAAGCAGCGCTCCTACCGCACAATCGACAGGCAGTGCATGACATTCTTCGTGATCATGTAGTTGTGCAGACCTTCGGTTCCGCCTTCGCGGCCATAGCCACTGGACTTCACACCACCGAACGGTGTCTCAGGTAGCGACGCCTCCAGCGTATTGATCGACACGTTGCCGGCTTCGATGCCCTCGACCATGCGGTCCACATAGTCGGCCCGGTTTGTGAATCCGTAAGCAGCGAGACCAAACGGCACAGAATTCGCCTTTTCGATGCCTTCATCCAGAGACGCGATGGGGTTGATGATCGCCAGTGGGCCGAAAGGCTCCTCCTGCATGACGCGGGCGTCGTCAGGCACATTGGCCAGCACTGTCGGCTGAAAGAAATAGCCTTTGCTATCCAGCCTGTAGCCACCGGTTTTTAGTTCTGCGCCCTGAGCGACGGCGTCCTCGACCAGTCCAGCGAGTGCTTCGACTCGACGGTCATTGGCGAGCGGCCCCATCTCAACACCAGGGTCGACGCCGTTACCCACGACAGTTTTGAAAGCACGGCGTACGAATGTCTCCGTGTACTCATCAAAAATACTTTCGTGCACGAAGAAACGTGTGGGCGAGGTGCAGACCTGGCCCGCGTTTCGCATTTTGCGTACGGCGCCGAAGATGGCAGCCGCTTCGACGTCAGTGTCTTCGCACACAATGACGGGTGCGTGCCCGCCCAGTTCCATCAGGACCGGCGTCATGTGTTGCGCTGCCAGCGTGGTGAGATGCCTGCCGACAGCGGTAGAGCCGGTAAACGCCACCAGGCGCACCTGTTCCTGCCTGATCAGGTGGTCGGAGATCTCGGCCGGTGTACCGAACACCAGGTTCAATACCCCAGGTGGCAGGCCGGCATCGTGCAGTGCCCTGGCAATGTGCAGCGCACCAGCCGGCGTTTCCTCGGCTGCCTTGAGAATGATGGAACAACCCGCGGCGATGGCACCCGCCACCTTGCGGCACGGTTGGCTCATCGGAAAATTCCACGGCGAAAACGCGGCTACGATGCCGATCGGCTGGTGATGCACGATATATCGAACACCCTGTGCGCTCGGAATCACGCGCCCGTATGTGCGAGTGGCTTCACCCGCGTCCCATTCGAAAAACTCGCAGCCGCGTATGACTTCAAGCCGGGCCTGGGGGAGCGGTTTCCCGTGTTCTGCCGTGATGGCGGTGGCGATTTCCTCCTGGCGCTCGCGCATGATGGCCGCGGCTTTCAAGAGAACGTTGGCCCTTTCAACCGGAGCCACCTTGCTCCAGGCCCTGAATCCTGTCTCGGCTGCCGCAAGCGCGTCGTCCAGGTCGCTCTTATCCGCATGAGGCAGGCGCCCAATTTCCTCTTCGGTCGCCGGATTCAGGACCGGAAGGTCATTGGCGGTCTTGCGCCATTCGCCATTGATATAGAGATGTAAGTCTGGATAGGAACTCATAGGAGCAGTCAGATAGGATATAAAGAATCATAATACTAAACAGGTGTATGGCCATTAACTACTCAAAGAATGACGCAAAAGACTACGCGCGCGAAAACATGCGCGGAATCTGGGCGGCTGCACTCAATCCGTTTAACGAAGACCTGTCGCTAAACGAGGCTGGCCTGCGCTCGAACATTCGCCACTGGATTGATGATCTCGATATCCAGGGGCTGTTCATCGCCGGAAAGCAGGGCGAGTTCTTTTCGATGAGCCTTGACGAACGAAAGCGCAATTTCGAAGTTGCGGTTGAAGAGTGTGACGGCAATGCCGGGGTCATCGTTTCGGCTTCGGATCAGAATTTCGACACGGTCCTCGACCTCGCGCTGCATGCACAAAACTGTGGGGCTGACTACGTTGTGGTCCATGCGCCGGTACTGAGCTTTGTGCATGACCGCGGTGAGGTGCTCTTTCAGTATTACAAGGCACTTTGTGATCGTCTTGATATTGGCATCGCGATGTGGAGCCATCCGGATTCCGGCTACCTGATGCAGCCCGAAGAATGCGCGCGTATCGCCGACCTACCCAATATCGTCGCCATCAAATACTCGGTTCCACGCGAGATGTATGTGCGACTGACGCACATGGTGGGTGACAAGATCCAGGTTTCCACATCGTCAGAGGACGAGTGGCTGGACAACATCGAGGAGCTGGGATGGCAGCTCTATCTCTGTTCTTCGCCGCCGTACCATTTGCAGACGAAGAACGACAAGCGCATGGATGAATACACACGCCTGGCCTTTGACGGTAAGTTCGAAGAGGCTCGGCGTGTTCGCGACAGCCTCAATCCTGTACGCGATGCGATGGCGCAGTCGAGGCCAGCGGACAAGCCACAAGCGTTTGGCAAGTATTGGCAAGAGTTACTTGGCCAGGTTGGCGGGCGAGTGCGACCGCCGATGCTGGAGCTGACAGAAGCGGAGAAGGCGACAATCCAGGAAGCATTTGAGAGCTGCGGATTGAAATTGTGACTTCGAGCCGTCGACGCTCAAGTCCCCTCGAAAAAATTGCGGTCATTGGCTGTGGCGCGGTCGCAAACTATGCCGCAGAACACCTGGGCGACAGCACCCGTATCACTGTCGCTGTCATCGAACCGGGGTGGGAAGACCGGGCGAGGGAAGTATTTGGCGATGATATTGCAATCGTCCATTCAGTCGGCGAACTCCCTGAGCTGCCCGATGCCGTCTTTGATTGCGCAGGCCACGGCGCGCTGCGGCAGCACGGGGAACAGGTCTTGCGGTCAGGTATCGATCTGATCTCCGTGTCGTCAGGCGCGCTGGCCGACCAGGTGTTATTCGACAATTTGATGAGTGCGGCACAGGACGGGGGTGCGCAGCTCAAAGTCGTGTCTGGCGCCATTGGTGCACTCGATGCGCTATCGGCAGCCAGCATCGGTGGCCTCGACCGTGTCGTCTACCGCGGGCGCAAACCGCCACAGGGTTGGGTTGGCTCGCCTGCTGAGGACAAGCTGGAGCTTGCCAGCCTCGCGGAGCCGGCCGCTGCCGGGCAACCCGAAGTCATCTGCGCTGACGGCGATGAGCGTAGTGCGCGAATCGCGAAACAGGGTCGCGCCACTCAGTATAAGATGACGCGCGAGGAGATCGTCATGAGCCAATTGTTATGAGCAAATTATCATGAGCAAGTTGTCAGCATTCAATTTCCAACAGTGGATCGACGAATACCGTCACCTGCTGAAGCCACCCGTTGGCAACAAACTGATCTGGGAGGATACCGGGCTGATGGCATTCGTTGTGGGCGGGCCGAACCAACGCACGGATTACCACGACGACCCGGTGGAAGAGTTCTTCTATCAGCTCGAGGGCGACATGGTGCTGAAGATTCACGATAACGGTGATTTTTACGATGTCGTGATCAAGGAGGGCGAGATCTTCATGCTTCCAGCGCATGTTCGACATTCACCGCAGCGACCCATGGCAGGCAGCGTCGGGCTCGTCATCGAGCCCAAGCGACCACAGGGTGCGCTGGATGCATTCGAGTGGTATTGCTTTGACTGTGGAGCGCTTGTGCACCGCGCAGAGGTACTGTTGCAGTCAATCGTCGAAGACCTGCCGCCTCTTTATGAGTCCTTTTACGCGGATCAGGATGCAAGGACCTGCCCGAACTGCAGTGCCGTGCACCCAGGCAAGGAACCACCCGAAGGCTGGGTAACCTTGTTGTGAATTATCTCGCATCACGTGAGTTCGCCCTCGAGCAGGACGAACTCGATTCGCTTGGCAGCTACCGGGACAAGTTTCATTTCCCGGACTTCGGCCGTGCCAACTCGGTCTATTTCACAGGTCACTCTCTCGGCCTGCAGCCCAAAACTGCCAGGAAGGCCATCGAGACCGAGCTCGAAGACTGGGCGCGCTACGGTGTTGAGGGGCACTTCGAGGGCCGCAACCCCTGGTACAGCTATCACGAGCTGCTGAGCGAACCGATGGCCGGCATTGTGGGTGCGAAGCCGTCCGAAGTGGTCTGCATGAACTCACTGACGACCAACCTGCACCTGTTGTTCGTATCGTTCTACCGGCCGACAGACAAACGGTACAAGATCATCAGCGAAGGACGGATGTTTCCGTCGGATCGCTACCTGCTCGAGACACAAACGCGATTCCACGGGCATGATCCTGACGACGCCATCATCGAAATCACGCCGCGTGACGGGGAGGGCATGATTCGCGAGGAGGACATCTTCGCGGCGATCGACGAGCATGCAGATGAGCTCGCGCTGGTTTTCTTCGGCGGTGTTAACTACCTCACGGGCCAGTTGTTCGACATGCCCGCGATCACCAGGGCGGCCCACGCGGTTGGCGCGGTTGCTGGCTTCGATCTCGCGCACGCCGCTGGAAATGTGCCACTGGCGCTGCACGATTGGGACGTCGACTTTGCGGCCTGGTGCTCGTACAAGTACCTCAATTCGGGTCCAGGCAATGTTGGTGCAATCTTCGTGCATGAAAAGCACGGCGAAGAATTCGACCTGCCGCGTTTCGGCGGATGGTGGGGGCATGACAAAAACACTCGATTCAAAATGGAGAGCGGCTTCAAGCCAATGCCAGGCGCGGAAGGCTGGCAGCTCAGCAATGCGCCGATATTCGGGATGGCTGTCATGAAATCATCGCTGGAAATTTTTACTGAAGCCGGCATAGCGGAGCTGCGTCAAAAGAGCGAGAAGCTGACCGGATATCTGGAGTTCATTATTAACGAACTTGCGACCGAGTTTTCCGATGCGGGTATCGGCATCATTACGTCGAACGATCCGGACAAGCGCGGCAGCCAGTTATCTCTGAACTTTGCCGGGCGCGACCGGGAGTTCTTCGACAAGATGACAGCGGCTGGCGTGATCGCCGACTTCCGGGAGCCTTGCATGATTCGTGTGGCGCCAGTGCCGTTGTACAACTCCTTCGAGGACGTATACACATTTGGCCAGGTCCTGCGGGACGTACTGGTGTCGGGGTAACGATGAGCGGAAAGACAAAATTTACAGTTGCAGGCGGCGGTCCAGTGGGCTCGCTGCTCGCCATCGTGCTGGCCCGGCACGGCTACCAGGTCGACCTGTTCGAGGGGCGGCCGGATTCTCGGCAGACGAACATCTACCAGGGCAAGTCGATCAATATCGCGCTGTCCGATCGCGGTTGGCATTCGCTCGACAGGACAGGTATTAATCCGGCCGTGAAAGACGAGGCCATCCCGATGTTCCGGCGGACCATTCACGGTAGGGACGGAAGCCTCACTTACCAGCCCTATGGCAAGGAAGATCAGGCAATCTGGTCGGTGTCACGCGGCCGGATCAACGAGCATCTGCTGGACCTCGCCGAAGCAGAGTCGGGAGTCCAGACATACTTCGAACACAAACTCACAGACGTTGATTTCGGGACCGCGGCAGGGACGTTTCGTGTAGCCGGCGACACAGAAGTTCTCATAAAGAACGATTTCCTGTTCGGTGCCGATGGTGCGAATTCGAAGGTTCGGCGTCTCGCCCACGACCTGCCACGGTTCAGCTACAGCCAAAACTATATGCCGCAGTGCTATATCGAGCTGAATATCCCTGCCAACGCTGATGGATCTCATCAACTCGAGAAAAACGCGCTGCACATCTGGCCGCGCAAGCATTTCATGTTGATCGCGTTGCCCAATCCCGACGGCAGTTTTACCTGCACTTTGTTTCTCAATTATGCCGGCGAGCCATCATTCGAATCACTGACCGAACGCAAGAACGTCGAGCACTTCTTTGCATCCGAATTTCCGGACGCGATGGACCTTCTTGATAGCCCGATTGATACCTTTATGGCGCGCGAGCCGGCGCCGCTATTTCTCGTGCACGTGTTTCCCTGGTCGTTCAACGACAAGGTTGGCCTGATCGGCGACGCTGCGCACGCGATTGTGCCGTTCTACGGGCAGGGCATGAACTGCGGCTTCGAGGATTGTGCGGAACTGAACACGCTGATCGATGAGCACGATCGTGACTGGGGCAGAATTTTTCCGGCATACGAGAATCGGCGCAAGCCCAACGCGGATGCCATCGCCGAATTGTCAAAACGCAACTTCGTGGAGATGAGCGACTTGTCGGGTGACGCCTTGTTTCAGCTGCGCAAAAAGATCGAGGCAAGGTTTCACGAAGCCTATCCTGAGCTGTGGACTCCATTGTATTCAATGGTTACGTTTTCGCCCGATGTGCCCTATGCGAAAGCCCTGTCACTCGGTGACGAACAAAATGCAATCATGGGGAGAATCATGCGAATGCCGGGCATTGAAAAGGATTGGCAAGAGCAAAAGGTCATGGATGAAATGTATGCACTTGTCGTGAACGGCTTTGGAACAGAATTATGAGTGAGAAACAGAAGAATTTCCGAGAGCTTGAGTCAGGTATCCATACCGATCTCAAGGATCGCCTGACTTACGGCGAGTACCTGAGTCTCGACACAATCCTGGATGCGCAGAACCGACTGTCGTCGCAACACGATGAGATGCTGTTCATCATTATCCACCAGGCCAGCGAATTATGGCTCAAGCTTGCGGGACATGAGGTGGAGGCGGCTATTGGCAACGTAAGAGAGGACGACTACCGGCATGCATTCAAGGTCATCGCACGCGTCAAGCTGATATTCAACCAGCTCGTGAACTCGTGGAACATCTTGTCCACGATGACGCCCGTCGACTACCTGACGTTCCGCGAGATGCTGGGGCCGGCATCAGGGTTCCAGTCGTACGCCTATCGCAAACTCGAGTTCCTGCTCGGTAACAAGAATGCCGGGCTGATCGAAGTGCACCGACACGATGACAAGGTGTACAACGAATTGTCGGCGGTTCTCACTGCGCCGAGCCTGTATGACGCTGTGATCGCGAAACTGGCCGATGCCGGTTTTGACATCGATGCTGAAAAACTGGAACGGGATTTCAGCCAGCCGTACGAGCCGAACGAGTCAGTGCAAAATGCGTGGCTGGAAATCTACCGTAACGCGGACGAGCACTTCGAGCTGTATGAATTGGGTGAGAAGCTTGTGGACATCGAAGATGCGTTTCAGAACTGGCGCTTCAAACACATGCTCACGGTGCAGCGCATCATTGGTAATCGCAAAGGTACCGGTGGTTCATCGGGTGTGCCGTTCCTGAAGAAAGCCCTGGAGACGAGTTTCTTCCCGGAACTGTTCTCGATTCGAACGGATCTTTGACGGGCCTCAGGTTCGCTCGACCTCAGCTGGCAGTTCTGTAGCCGGTTCGGCAATGTCATCGGGCAAGTCGAACTCGCGCATCTCGGCTTCCTCGTTGGCTGTAAGCCACTGCAGGATGTTGTAGTAAGCGCGAATATTGTCGACGTATAGCACCGGCTCCCAACCGCGCGCGTAGCCGAACGGTACGCGGCTGTACCATTCGCGTTGCGACAGCTTGGGTAGTGCCTTGCCGATATCAACCCAGGTGTCCGGGTTACCGCCCTGCCACTCGACGATCTGGCGCGCGTCCTTGATGTGATTGAAGCCGACGTTGTACGCCGCGAGTGCCATCCAGGTTCGATCGGGCTCACCTACGGTATCAGCGACGCGTTCTGTCTGGCGTGCGTAATACTGGGCGCCGCCAAAAATGCTGTTTTTCGGATCAACGCGATCCTCGATGCCCAGGTACCTGGCCGTGTCCTCGGTCAGCATCATGATGCCGCGGACGCCGGTCGGCGATACGGCGCCGGAACGCCAGTGCGATTCCTGGTAAGCAATGGCGGCCAGCAGGCGCCAGTCGAGGCCCCACTCGGCAGCGGCTTCCTCAAACATGTCGCGATAACGAGGCAGGCGGCTCTCGTAATGGCGGATGAAATTGCGAGTCCCGACGTAGTCGAATTTGTCGGTATGACCGTAATAGCGGTCCTTTACCTGTGCCAGGCTGCCGGTGCGGTCGTAGTCGATCAGGAAATCGTCAGCGCGACTCAACAGAGTGTCACCGACTTCCTTGGGAAAAGCCCAGGCCAGCGGATCGTCAATCTCGAGATCGAGTGCGACGCGCAGGTCCGGGTAGAAATGGCGCTGTATATTGAATTCCGTACTGTCCGCAATTGTAAATTCGACGTCGGCGGCCGCGACCTTGGCCAACAAATTGGCGACTTCGACGTCTGCATTCTCAGTCCAGGTCAGGTCGGGATACATTTCCTGCAGTGACACCAGCATGTCGGCGTGGCTTGTTCCGGCGACGACCTCGACCGAGCGGCCGATGACATCGTCGATCGAACGGGGTTTGCCAGTACCAAGCTTGTAGATCAGGTGCATGTCGACCATCTCGTAGGGATGGCCGAAATTCACATAGTCACGACGTGATTCGGTTATGGAGAGGCCCGCAGCTGCCATATGAGCCTTACCTTCGATCAGGTGGGGCAGCACTTCGGACACGCTTTGCACGGTTTCGACAACGAGCGCGACGCCGAGGTCATCGGCAAATGCCTGAACGAGGTCGTATTCGGGGCCGGATGGTCCGTCAGGGCCATCCACAAATGCGGTGGGGCTATCGCGCGTAACGACACGCAGCTGACCGACCTCGAGGATCCGGTCGAGAATCGACGGTTGCGAAGAGCAGGTGCCGAGCAGGCCCGCGAGGGCAATGTAGAGGACTAGCCGCAAAGACTTCTCCGATCTCTCTACTTTCTAAGTACTGATTTTACCCGAAAGAGTTGGTTGCGGCTTCTGGTATGGCCCCCCCGCATTGCGTACAATCCACGCCCCGCGACCGGAGAGGTGCCGGAGTGGTCGAACGGTCCTGATTCGAAATCAGGTGTGCGCTTACGCGTACCGTGGGTTCGAATCCCACCCTCTCCGCCAGTAACAAAAAGAAGCCCCCTTTAGGGGGCTTTTTTGTTACCGGGAGATACGTGGTGTTCGAACCCATGGGTTCGACCAGTTGCGAAGCAACTGACGAGGCAGCGCCGAAGGCGCAAGTCAATCCCACCCAGCCGCGCAGCGGCATGTTGGCGAGGCAGCGCCGCAGGCGCAACTCAATCCCACCCTCTCCGCCAACAAGTCAGGCATTCGTTGAGTCTCCGATCAGAGACTCCCGAATGCCTTTTGTTTTCCGAGGGTTAGACCGGCTGTCGGGCGAGCAAGTCGTCCCATATGGCGCCTATCAGGCCACGTTGCAGTGATTTCTTAAAGAGAGTCTCTCTGGCGTTTTATCGCAGTACCAGTTCAGGCTGAAGGGATGCCCAGCTATCGACGCTGACCTGGCCAATCGATGGGCAGATCCTCACCCTTCGGGCAGCTGCGTTGTCCTGATTCACTTCGCAAATCGGTCCGCTCCTGGCCACCGCTTCCTTTCTGTATTAAGCCGTCGCTGTACGGTAAAGTCTCGATCAAGGATCATCCTGGCGGGAGCACTCCGAACAACATTCATAATTAGCTACGTCGAGGATATTTCCATGGCTCAGATCAATGAACGGCGGTTGTTCGTTGCCAGCTGCATAGCGCTCGTGCTTACCGCCATGACATTCGCAATCCGCGCAAGGCTCGAGACCGTATTTGGCCCCGCCGGCGTTGGCCTGACGCTCGAGCAAATAGGCTATGCGTTCATGCCGGCATTCTGGGGTTTCACACTCGCGATGATTGTCGGCGGCCCGATCGTCGATTACCTTGGAATGAAAAAAGGCATGTGGATCGCCTTTGTTCTTCACGCCGTAGGGATCGTTAGTACCTTGGTCGCAACCGATCTGACATCGCTGTTCTTTGCGACAGTTTTCATGGGTCTTGGTAACGGCATGGTCGAGGCAGTCTGTAATCCACTCGTTGCCAGTATGTATCCGCAGCAAAAAACAAAAATGCTCAATCAGTTCCATCTTTGGTGGCCGGCGGGAATCGTCATTGGTTCGATACTGGGCTACCTCCTTATGGATTTGGCCGGGCTCAGCTGGCAGGTTCTCGTTGCGACACTGTTTGTGCCGCTTGTCATCTACGGCTACCTTTTTAATGGCCAGTCATTCCCGCTGACCGAGCGTGTTGAGATGGGTATCAGCACCGCCGACGCGCTGAAGAGCCTGGTCACACCGCTCTATTTGTTCGTTGGCGTATGCATGATGTTGTCTGCAGCGACCGAAGTAGGCACGACGCAGCGTATTGAATCATTATTGGCGTCATCGGGCGTCAATGCACTGCTCGTGTTGGCCTTCATCAACGGCATCATGATCGTTGGCCGCGCCTATGCAGGGCCTATTCGAGAGAGGACAAGCACGGTGGGTATGTTGTGGTTCTCAGCAATATTCTCATTCATCGGCATCCAAATGCTGGCCGCCGCGTCTGGCTCGCTCGTGTTTGTTGCTGCTGCGGTATTCGCCATCGGCGTTACATTGTTCTGGCCGACGACCCTGGCATTCATATCGGAGAATATGCCCCAGAGCGGCGCATTCGGTCTGTCCATCATGGGTGGATTGGGAACGCTTTCGATCGCGGCGGTATTGCCGGTTATGGGCCGCATCCTCGACAACGCGGTTGGCACTGAGGCCATACGAACCATGAGCATACTGCCCGCGATTCTGATTGTTCTTTATGGTGGATTGTTCTTCTTGCGTCGCTCAAGCGTTTCACGCATCACCGAGTAAATGTGCGTGTTTGGATAAATTCCCCTCAGTTTCTCAGCACCCGGTCCGCGCCCGTAGGTCGGGACGGGGTCACTCGTGTGCTCTCCCGTCGACCACACAACATAGGTATGCTGCGACAGAGCCAACCCAAGCATCGCGGCGGCACTGTTATCGGCGCTACCGTAGTAAGAACGAAATGCCGTGGTGCCAGGGAGGCCCTGTTCATCTCTGGCCAGAGCCCCGCGGGCCTCATCCGTCGTCATCTCGAGGCCAGTGTGTGCAAAAACGAGTTCGACGAGTTTTTCCGGATCCATGCCGGCCTGCTTCAAGATATATGAGTAGGATGCATTCTGCCGGAAGAGAATTTCCAGATGGTCCTTGGTGGGATATCGCCTACCCGGCTGATAAACGATCCCGCTATCGAGCGGCAGGTCCGCGACCGGACCCAGGTGAGCATCGTTGAACGAAAATCCGCCAGTGCTGTGATCCCCGGTCACAATAACGAGGGTGTCCGCATGGCTTCGCTGAAATTTCAAAGCCTTGCCTACGGCTTCGTCGAAGTCCAGAATCTCGTGCAGCAAGGCGCCCGGGTCGTTTGCATGCCCGGCCTGGTCGATACGCCCGCCTTCCACGAGCATGAAGAAACCTCCGTCACGTCGCGACAGAACGTCGAGCGCTGCAGTCGTCATCTCTGCCAGAGTCGGTACGGTCGAGAGATTCATCTGTCGACGGTCGACGACATACGGGAGGTGGCTGGCCGAGAACAGGCCGAGGAGTTTCGTCGCGTGGCCTGCAGCCGCTTGCAGTGACAGAGCATCTGAAGCGATGGCATAGCCCTGACCCGTCAATTCCTCGAGCCAGTTTAACGTGTCATCACGAATTGACTCGCCATCCAGGTCCTTGGGAATACCCGGAAGAGCCTCAGATACCAGCGATCCGGCGGGTACCAGCGCCCGCGCTCCGCCGCCGAGCAAGACGTCGACATCACGCTCCTGCAAAAGGTCGTCCATCAGCAACTGCTCGCTGTCATAGCGCGAACGTTGATGAACGGCGAAAGCAGCAGGGGTTGCGTGGGTAACACGCATGTTTGTGACGAGCCCGGTCCCGAGGCCGCGTTCGTGAGCCCACTCGAGGATCGTCTCAATTGGATAGCCGTCGGGATTCAGCCCCAGGGTATCGTTCCGGACTGCCTGCCCGGTTGCCAACTGTGTCGCAGCAGCGGCGGAATCGATTACGATGCTTTCGAACGGCAGCGTCTGTGAGTAGCCAGTGTTTCCGTCGCGCATGAGTAGTTCGATGTTGAGCATGCGCTTCTCGACAAGGCTCGCATACTGGATGCCGAGCGACGTTTGGGCGGTTCCGAAACCGTCACCGACTAAGAGAATAACGTTGCGAGCGCCGGCCCGGGGCTGTTTCGTGTCCTGTGCCGGGCCGCACGCGACGAGCAACATGATGCTAAGTAGCAATGGGACGGTTTTCATCGAGGTGCGTCAGGCGATATCGGCGATCCGTTCGGCCCGCACTTCGTACGTCTGTCGACCGGCTGCGTGAGTGGTGACTTTAAAAACACTTGAGATCCACAAGTTCCTGCCTGCATTGGAATGGATCTTCGAACTTGATCGTTTGGATGCCGATCGAGGATGCTGCAGCAAGATTTTTGCTCATGTCGTCAATAAAGACTGTTTCAATAGCGTTCAACTGATGCACGGCCAACAAGTGCTCGTATATCTCGATTTCGGGTTTAACCTTCTGTATTCGACAAGAGATGACGATGCCATCGAACAGATTCCAGATGTCGTGGGTCGCCTCGAGATATGCGATAGAGGCGAATTGCATATTGGACAGCACGAAAAGTTTATGCTCGGAATAACTAAGCGAACGAACCAGCTCGATCGTGTCGTGGATCGGAGTGAGAGACGGTGGCACCGCATTCAATAGTCTCTCGATCTCGCGTTGCGGCAGGCCGGTTCTCTCTGCACCTCGATTTACAGCATCACTGAACTCGAGCGTGCCGCGGTCAAGCGCGACCCAGTCGGAATGTTCAAATATTTCTTTCTTTACAAGACTTTGTGTAGCCGGATTATCGAAGACACGGTTGACGATCTTGTCGGGATTCCAATCGAATACGACGCCGCCGAGATCAAAGACGATATTCAACGCTGTTATCCCTGATCCTACTGGGCCAGCGCGATATAGCAGGCGATGGTGGCAACTGAAATAAACGCGCCTGCGGCTTTGGCGTAACGCCAGGGCGTCAGATCAAGACTAACTGCGCCCGCAGCTTCAACCGGAGCGGGTTCCGCACTTCGGCTGCTCAGACTAAGCCCGACAAGAAGTGCCAGTGTGAGCACGAACACGACACCCAGCGTATGCAGGAAGTGCAACGGTTCGCTCAGTCCGAAAAGATTCATCATGAACGCCTGATAGCTGTCACCGAACGCGAAGTTGAGAAGATAAAACAGCAATGGCCCGATTAGCAGACTGATCTTCGCGGCTTTCGCATTGATAAAGCGCGTCATCAGACCGCACAGGATGACGGCAAGCATCGGACCAAAAAATGTTGCATTGATCTGTTGCAGGTAAATATACAGGCTGCCTGATGTGTCAATCGTCGGCGCGACCAGCATGGCGGCGATTGCGAGTATCGTGCTAACCAGTCGCCCGACGCGGACCTGGTTACGGCCGGTCGATGACTTGTTGATAGTGGAGCGGTAAATGCCTTCGCTGAACAGCGTTGCCGCGCTGTTGAGAACACTATTGAATGTACTGAGAACGGCGCCGACCATAACGGCTGCAAAAAAGCCGGTGAGCGCGGTCGGCAGTACTGTTCTAATCAGCATCGGGTAGGCCTGAAGGTACTGGTCGCTGGTCAGCGTATCCTTAAACATGTGATATGCAATAACACCAGGAAGAACGATCGCGATCGGACCAAGGAGCTTGAAGGTTGCCGCAATCAGCACGCCCTTCTGGGCCTCTTTGAGATTCTTCGCGCCCAGCGCACGCTGGATAATCGACTGATTGGTGCACCAGAAAAAGACCTGATTGACGATCATGCCGGTAAACAAGACGCCGAAGGGAAGAAACGAGCCCGGTTCGTTGCCGGTGACATCGAACTTTTCATTCTCTTCGGTGTAAACGATATCGAGCCCGGCCAGAACATCACCATTACCAACCATGCTCAATGCCAGAAACGGCACCAACAGGCCCGCAATCAGGAAGCCGACGCCGTTAATGGTGTCCGAGATCGCTACGGCTTTGAGCCCGCCGAAGATTGCGTACATTGAGCCGAGAACGCCTATGCCCCACACCATGAACCACTTCGACTGTGCCGCGCTGATTCCAAGTGACTCTGACACTTGAAACAGGCTCTCGAGCCCCTCGGCACCGAATAACAGGACGACCGGCAATATCGCGATGGCGTAGGAAAACAAGAACAAAGCGGTGGCGATGATGCGCGTTTGATTATCGAACCGCCGCGCAAGGTACTCCGGAATCGTCGTCAAACCAATCTTCAGATACTTCGGCAGAAAGTAGAGTGCGGCGAGCACCATTGCGAGTGCTGCGGTTGTCTCCCATGCCATTACCGCAATCGTATGATTAAAGGCGTCGGCGTTCAGGCCGATCAAATGCTCCGTCGACAAATTGGTTAGCATTAACGAACCGGCAATGACCCATGCCGTTAAACTCCGGCCTGCCAGGAAGTAGGCTTCCGAAGAATCCATGCGATCCTTGCGTGTTATCCACCAGGAAATGCACGCAACCGTTGCGGTGAACGCGAAAAATGAAATGACCGCAGTCATTTATTCGCTGGTGAGGTGCGAGCGCCGATTAAACTTGTAGACGTGCATTGTGGAAATTTCCGATGAGCCATCGTCAGGCACTGTCATCAAAGTGACCTCAGCCGAGTCGCCTTCCAGCGTCATGTGCGCGAAGCCCCACAGCAAACCGTCAGCGACAATCGTCTTATGCTCCGGGTATTTTGCTTCCTGGTGGCGCATGAAAGCACTGTTGATTGGTCGCTGCTTGGATGCTGCGCCGGACACGATTTCCACAAGTGGTTCGACCGATGCGTCTCCCAACGCAGCGGCGCAAGAGTCTGTGTGAATCTCCAGTGTATGTTCATGACCGACAATATAGGCATCGGCGTAGCGACACATGGCGGGCAAGATCAACTTGCGCAACGCTCTAGCCTGTTCGAATTTACTGCCCGCCGATGACCAGATCGGATGATGCGCAACGACGAATTTCCATTTTGCGGTCGACGCGCGCAATGCCTCTTCCAGCCATTGTGGTTGATTTCGCTCGGCTTCGCTTAGCGGTTCAGTGTAATAGTCCGGCAGGTCGAGTTCTTCGGTGGCCGCTTCGGAACCATCATCATTCAGGTAGTCCTCATATACCGTAGTAGAGGCGAGGATTATATTTGTATCAATAATGAACAATTCAACGTCGCCGTTCGCGGCAGGAGGCTTAACGGAATAGAAAGGCGCCTCGATGTAGAAGTCATCGGTAGTTTGGAAAAAATCGATTTGAGCGAATCCACCCTCGCGTGACGTCTCGAAATCATGATTGCCGAGTGTTACGTAGGTTGTGTACGTTTCCGGTACGCTAACGAGGTCGCCAAAGGGTTCGGTAAACATGTGTTTGAAGCGTTCGGCGTCGTCGAAGCCGTCGGTGCCGAGTGTCGCGCCACTGGGATAGATGTTATCGCCCAGCATCAGACCGAAGTCGCAGCTCCGGACATTCGCGCAATAGTGTTTCATCGCTCCCGCGACCGCGTTCATCCCGGTCGCTGGCACGACCATTCCGGTAACCGGGGAGATCGAACTTGGCCGCGCTTCGAATTCATCGCGCGGTCGCTTGTCCTCAATCCAGTCGTTCAGTTCGGACTGATAGTATTCCTCAGCGGTAAACAAGTCGACGTAGTCGTCCTGGTCAGGGTAGTCCAGGTGGTAGCCGCTGTCGCCAAACATCAATATGTTGATTGGCTGGAACTCGGCGGAGATGTTCTCCGCCGGCGGTGTCTTCGAACAGGCCGGTAAGGCCAGGCTCGCGATCAGGAGCAGGGTGCCGAACCCTGGCCGAATGATTGTGTTTACCATGCAAGTAACCTGTTGGAATAACTATTCTTATTATAAACAAAAGTAGAATATTTGTTTCAAATTCTGAGATAATACTCCCCCGATGTCGATCTCTACGGGGTCGCAGGCAGCTGGATGGATGATTAATCTATGCAATACAAGAGTTTACTAATTTTCATTGGTTTTGGCCTGGTCGCATGCCAGTCGCATGAGACGCCAGAGCCAAGTGTCGAAACAGAGGATAGCGGGGTTGTCTTAGTGCAGGCAACTGCCGCGACCACTCCGACCCGGACCGATAGTGCCAACGACGCTGCGATCTGGGTTAATGCTGAAGACCCTGCCGCTAGCTTTATTATCGGTGCGGATGCGACGGGAGGTCTGGAGGTCTACACGCTGGATGGTGAACGCGTCGCTGAGATGACCGAACGGGCCATCGGGCTTGTCGACCTGCGGGACAATTTCAGTCTTGGTGGACAAGATGTTTCGCTCATCATCGCTTATGACGTCGCGTTGGCCGAGCTTGTTGCTTATACCCTGGACGCAAGCGACGGGTCGCTGAGCGAAGTGACAGCGACTGCGATCAGTGTCGAATCAGAGATAGAAGGTCTGTGCATGTACAAGAGCCCGATATCGGGCAAGCACTACGTTTTCGCTGCAGGTGACGGAATACTTCAGCAGTGGGAGTTATCGGATAGCGATGGCCAGGTTGTGGGACGGCACGTCAAGAATATTCCGGTCGGGCTGGGAGCGGGGCATTGCGTCGTCCACGATAGCAACTCGACACTCTACTTCTCGCAGGAAGTTGTTGGGGTCTTCAAGCTAAGCGCCGAACCGGAGTCCGAGGGCGAGAAAGAGATTATTGATGCAGCCCAGCCGCTCGGGAGTTTTTCCGGAGACGTAAAAGGTATTGCCATTTATGAGCAGCACGGTGGCGGCATCCTGATCGTTTCGGATGCTGACGTGAGCCGCCTGCAGCTCTACGATCTCGCGACCGAGGAAAAAATTGGCACCATTGCCGTAGAAGGAGTCGATGAGTCTGAGGGTATCGTAGCGACGAGCGCTGCTTTGTCAGCAGGAATGGACTCCGGGTTGATCGTGGTCAGCGACGATATCAACGAGCCAGAGCACACCAACTTCAAGATCGTCGCATGGCAGGGCATCGCTGACGCGCTTGATCTCGAATTGACCGGCCCACCGAGCGGGCCCGGCGAGCCGCTGGCGATCACCGTAAAACCAAGTGTCGAAACCGAGCCGGTCGTCAGCTTCGGCGACGCTGCAGACGATCCAGCAATCTGGGTGCATCCGACAAACCCGGAACTCAGCACAATCATTGGCACGCAAAAGCGGCACGGTATTAATGTGTATGACCTGGGCGGCAATATGCTGCAGTCTCGTCCGGATGGACGCATCAATAATGTCGACCTTCGCTATGACTTTGCGCTTGATGGAGAACAGGTCGCGCTGGTAACCGGCAGCAACCGAACCACTGACGGAATCAACGTGTGGATGGTAGATGTGCCGTCCCGAAACCTGGTCGATGTTGCAGACGGGCACATCGACACCGGCATGATCGACCCCTATGGCTTGTGCATGTATCGCAGTAGTTCATCGGGTTTTTACTACGTGTTCGTAAACAGTACAGACGGTCTTTTCAGGCAATGGCGGCTTGAGGACAACGGCAGCGGGCGAGTGGCGGCGCAACAGGTTCGCGAATTCCAAGTAGCCTCACAGACCGAAGGTTGCGTCGCGGATGATGAGACCGGTGTGCTTTTCGTTGGCGAAGAGGGCGTCGGGATCTGGCGTTATTCCGCCGAACCTGACGGTGGCGAGGATAGTGTATTCGTGGATGGCGTCGGAGAAAATGGCAACCTGACGGCGGATGTCGAGGGGCTTGCGATCTTTTTCGGTGAGAATGGATCCGGGTACCTGGTCGCATCGAACCAGGGAGCTGACAGCTTCGCGTTGTACGAACGCGCCGGCGATAATCGCTTCATCGGCATATTTCATGTCGTTGCAGATGAGGCGACAGGGATCGACGGAGTATCGGAGACCGATGGCCTGGACGTAAATAGCGCCTACTTCGGGCCCGACTTCCCGGGAGGTGTATTCGTCGCTCAGGACGGCCGCAATATTTCACCAAATGAAAACCAGAACTTCAAACTGGTGCCGTGGCAGCGTATAAGCGATGCCATGGGACTCGAAACAACCGTCGACGAATGACCGGAATTCACATTTGAAGTCGGTCCTGCGCTTTTTTGCGGCGGGACCGGATGCGCCGCCAATTACTGATGCCGCGCAGGTCGATCAGCTGTATCGCCATCACCGCCGTAGCGTAATCTTCATTATTGTCTTTGCGTATGGTCTGGGCTACGTCTGCCGGCTTGCGCTGAACGTCGTCAAGAAACCGCTAATGGATGCGGGTGTATTCACACCCGAGGAAGTGGGTTTCATCGGTTCGATGCTGCTGTACGGCTACGCCTTCGGGAAATTCAGCAATGGATTCCTGGCCGACTACAGCAATGTAAAACGCTTTTTCGCCGTCGGCTTGTTGCTGTCGGCATCACTGAACTTCGGCATGTCGTTCTCAACGGTCGTCGGCCTGTCAGCCATACTCTGGTTGCTGAATGGTTGGTCCCAGGGTTTCGGAGCGCCTGCCTGTGCCGTCGCGCTGGCGAGCTGGTTCAGCAACCACGAGCGCGGGCGCTACTACGGCATCTGGAGTACGGCTCACTCTATCGGCGAAGGTATGACCTACCTCGGTGTTGCGTTTCTGCTCGCGCTGCCGCCCAAGGGGCTCGGCCTGTCATGGCAATGGGGGTTCTGGATCCCTGCAATTGTCTGTGTGTTCGCGGCACTTCTCGTACTTCGCATGCTGCAGGACCGGCCGCAGACACTCGGGCTGCCCGCCGTTGCCGAGTGGAAACATGACGGCCGCGCTGTAGCGAGGCCAGGCAGTCACGTCGCCGCCAGCATCTGGAAAGACCAGCTCAAAGTACTGACGATTCCAGCGATCTGGGTAATCGCTCTCGCCAGCTCCTCGATGTACATCACCCGCTACGCGGTCAACAGCTGGGGCAACGTCTATCTGCAGGAGATTCGCGGTTTCGATCTATTCGATGCGAATCTGTTCATTTTCATGAATACCGCGGCAGGCATTCTCGGCTGCGTTGCATACGGGTATATTTCTGACAAGTGGTTCGATGCGCGCAGACCGCCAGCAAACGTGCTGTTCGGACTCATGGAACTCATACCGCTGTTCGTCATTTTTTACGGGCCTGCGAACAGCGTTGTGCTGGCGATTGCGCTGGTCGTGTACGGATTCGGACTAAGTGGAATTCTTGCCTCGCTCGGCGGCTTGTTTGCCATCGACATCGCACCCAAAAAGGTGGCAGGAGCCGCAATGGGTTTCATCGGTGTCTTCAGTTATGTTGGCGCCGGAATGCAGGACTACATCAGTGGCAAACTGATTTATGACAGCGAAATTCGTGTCGTGTTTTCCGCCGGTGAATACACTCCCACCGTCTTCTTCTACGACTACACCGTTCCCATCATGTTCTGGGTCGGAGCGTCGGTGGTTTCGTTCTTGCTCGCAGCAAGTCTGTGGAAGGTGAGAGCCAGTGATTAGCTCACAAAGTTATCGCGCGATCCGTCATGCGCTGCTGTTGGTCGTCACGGGCATCGTTGTCAGCGCCTGCGTGCAGGACAACGGCACTGACCTCTGCAGGCACCATCATCAATTTCACGCCGATCATCTTGACAGCATTGGCAGGCTTACTATCAGTCTCTCGGATGACGGGCAATTGGTGCATGACCTCGAGTTGCCGATAGGGATCCGTAGCTCAACAGTTGCAGATGACTTCGTCGCACTGCAGTTTGAAGATAATGATCGTCTACGCCAGATTGACATATCGCTATTCGACCAGTATCCCGATCTGGATGAAGTCGAAGTGTCCATGTCAACTCACGTGACACAGAAACGATTCGCTATCAGCCGGCAATGTGAGAAACCGATCTTCAGACTGGACTGATTTCCAACGAACAGCAGGAACATGTAATGCCATCTATAGATGACCGCTTTGAGTTTTCGCACGCCATAATTCGTGAGGCCGGGGCGCTTGCGCTCGGCTATTTCGAGCGCTTCGAAACACTTGAAGTCAAGAGCAAGGGCGTGCAGGACATGGCCAGCGAGGCTGATGTCGAAACTGAAAAACTGATTGAACGCGCGGTACGATCAAACTTCCCCGAGGATTCGTTTCTTGGCGAAGAAAGCGCTGACACCTTCGTGCTGCAGCCCGGCAAGGGGACATGGATCATAGATCCTGTCGACGGAACACAACCGTTCGTTAATGGCATCGCCAGCTGGTGCGTTTCCATCGCGTTTGTTGAGGAGAACCGGTTTGTTTTCGGCGTCGTCTACGACCCGAATCTGGACGAATTGTTTGCGGCCAAGGCCGGCGGTGGAGCGACGCTGAACGGGCGTCCTATCAAGGCTTCGAACGCGAGCAGCTTGCTGGATGGGCTCGTTAGCGTAGGGTTTTCAAACAGGGTGCAGCCCGAAGACACGCTCGAGCCGCTGTCGCGATTGATCCATGCGCAGGGTATGTACCATCGCAGTGGCAGTGGCGCTTTGAGTCTTGCCTACGTCGCCGCTGGCCGATTGATCGGCTATTTCGAGCCGCACATGAACTCCTGGGACTTCGCCGCCAGTGTGCTGATTATCAAAGAAGCGGGCGGGGTGATTAATGACTGTTTGCCAAACGAAGAGGCGCTAATCAAAGGCAGCCTGGTGCTGGCCGCGGCGCCCGGTGTCTACGACGCGCTCGAAAGAGCCGTGTCAGGCCCCGACTAAGGTTCCTTTTTACGCCGCGAGTTCGCGCAGGTTCTTGCAGCCAAGTCCGGCGTAGATTGACGGCGTCGCGACACTGGGATCCTGTTCGGCCTCGACTACCGCCCAACCGTCGTAGTTAAATTGGCTGAGCTCCGCAAAAACGCCTGGAAAATCAATACAGCCGTCGCCGGGGACAGTGAAGACGCCGTTCAGAACGGCCTCAAGAAAACTGCTGTCCCGGTTCAAACTTTGCCGCATCACTTTTTCGCGCACGTCCTTGCAATGCAGGTGACCGGTTCTAGCCGCGTAGTCGTGCGCGAGAGCGACAGGGTCGGCGCCGGCGAAAAAGGCATGCCCAGTGTCGAGTAACAGGTACACCTCATCCGAGGTCTCCTGCATCAAAGCATCGATGTCGCTACGAGTTTGTATAACAGTGCCCATGTGGTGGTGGTAGCAGAGCTTGAGCCCGCGATCCCGGCACGCGTTGGCCACTTCGCTGAGTCGCTTGCCAAATTGTTGCCACTCAGCTGCCGCAATACGCGGCCGTGATGACAACCTGGCATCTACATCGGAGTGTATACAGCCCGTGACCTCGGCGAAGATAAGCACGTTGCAACCCATGGCCTCGAGCAAGTCGGCATGCGCAGTCATTGCTTCGATCTCGTCGCTTGCGCTGCGTTCGAGCAAGCGGCCGCTGTACCAACCCGACACCAGTGACAGACCATGCTCGTCCAGCAGTGGCTGCAACGTGCTGGCGTCGCGCGGAAATTTGTGGCCGAGCTCAATGCCATCGTATCCGGCAGCCGCAGTCTCAGTGAGACAGGTCTGTAAAGAGACATTGCCACCGACGTATTGAAGGTCGTCGTTGCTCCAGGTAATGGGATTTATGCCGATTGAGATGGTCATCGCTCTTTTTGCTTTTCCTGGTATTGAGCAGCAGCGTCACTGACGCTGCTGCTGGTCGACGTCTCGGCAACCGGAACATCCCACCACGTGCCGCCGGCCTCGGTCGACGGCAGCGGATCGGTTTCAATGACGACGACAGCCGTACGGGTCGCTTCTTGTGCCCGCTGTAATGCAGCGTCCAGGTCGCCAAGGGAAGACACTTTCTCAGCTTGTGCGCCGAGCGCGGCAGCGTGTTGTGCGAAATCAATGTTCGGTGCTTTATCTGCTGCACCGTAACTGGACTGCATCAGGTTGTTGTAGCCACGACCGCCGAGGGATGTTTGCAGCCGGTTAATGCAACCAAAACCGCGATTGTCGAGTACGACGATGATGATCTTGGTATCGAGCGCGACTGACGTGGCGATTTCGGAATTCAACATCAGGTAACTGCCATCGCCGACCATAACGACGACGTCACGTTGCGGGCGTGCCATTTTTGCGCCGATGCCGGCCGCAATCTCATAGCCCATACACGAGTAGCCGTATTCCACGTGGTAGCCGTCAGTGTCCGCGGCGCGCCAAAGTTTGTGCAGCTCGCCGGGCAACCCGCCTGCGGCACAAACGACGGTTGCATTGTCAGAGAAATGCCGATTAACAACGCCAAGTACCTGTGCATCTGACGGCATCGTGCTCTCCGCCGGAGCCGTTGCCGCATCGACTGCGGCATTCCATTCGTCCCGTGATTCGGCCGCTGCCGCAACCCAGTTCGAGTCTGTGCCAGAGTCGCCCAGCGCCGCGTCAAGGTCCTGCAGGCAACGCAGGGCATCGCCGCGCAAGGTAACGGCCGATCGTTTGACCAGATCGTGCCGAGCAACATTGATGCTGAGAATCGTCCTGTCGGCATTACCAATCAGGGTGCCGGAGCCGGTGGTGAAATCCTGCAAGCGGGTGCCGATCGCGATGATCAGGTCGGCATCGTTGGCGAGATTGTTGGCAGCACTGGATCCGGTTACGCCAATAGCGCCGACATTGCGGTCGTGGTCCCAGGGGAGTGCGCCTTTACCGGCCTGAGTCTCCGCAACAGGAATGCCGCGATCTGCAGCGAAGCGGGCGAGCATGTCGGCGGCACCGGAATAGTGAACACCACCTCCGGCAACAATCAGTGGTTTCTTTGCAGCTTGCAGAACCTGCACGGCGCGCTCCAGTTCGGAGGCGTCGGCGCCCGGTCGCAGGCGACGATGGGTTACCGGCTCGAAAAATGACTCGGGATACTCGTAGGCTTGCGCCTGCACGTCCTGCGGCAAGCACAAAGTCACAGGCCCGCACTCCACCGGGTCTGTCAGTACTGACAAGGCCTGGGGAAGTGACTGCAGCAATTGTTCGGGACGCGTAATGCGGTCCCAGTAACGAGATACCGGTCGAAAACAGTCGTTGGCCGTAACGGTCGGGTTGCCGAAGTCTTCAACCTGTTGCAGTACCGGGTCCGGCAGGCGATTCGCAAACGCTTCGCCCGGCAATAGTAAAACCGGTAGTCGATTGACGTGCGCGACAGCAGCGGCAGTCACCATATTGGTGGCGCCGGGCCCGACAGACGTTGTGCAGGCCATCATGCGTTGCCGCCGCATCGTTTTCGCGTAGGCAATTGCAGCATGGGCCATCGACTGTTCGTTGTGGCCTCGATAAACAGGCAACGCATCGCCAATATCCTGCATGGCCTCGCCCAGACCGGCGACGTTGCCATGTCCAAAAATTGCGAACACGCCATTAAACAGTCTTTGCGACTCGCCGTCGATTTCCGTGTATTGCGCGCAGAGATAGCGCACGAGCGCCTGCGCCATGGTGAGTTTGACCTTCGCTGCCACGTTCTTCTCCGTTCCCGCTGTAGTCTGACTAAGCCGTCGTGGACCGGGCTTTGTCCTCGCCTGTGCCAGCGGATGACTCCTGCCAGAAGCCGATCATCCTGCGATAGTTGCCGGCAATCAATTGGATTGCGTCGTTATCATCGATCTGACTGTCGAACCAGCGCCTCGCCGCATCGCCGAAAATGCTGCGCCCAACAGCAAAACCTTTGCATATCGGGAAATGCGCAGCGACCTTGAAGCTACGACGAAGCTCTTCTTCAGGCGCGTCGAGCCCGAGCAATAACACGCCGTGGCAGCGCGGATCGTAGCGTTCAATCACGCTTGAGATTTCCTGCCAGCCCGCCTCGCTTTGCGTCTCAAGTTTCCACCAGGCCGGATAGACGCCAAGGTTATAGAAGCGGCGCAGGACGTTCGCGACCGTATGCTCATCGCAGTGATGATCTGTAGATGTTGCAATAACTTCGAGAAGGAGTTGGCGATCCAGCGCAACACAATCCGCGTGCAACTGGCGTACGCGATCTTCCTGTTCGAGGCGCATTTCAGTGTTGTCGTCGGGATGATAAAAAATCAGACATTTAACGACGTGCGATGCGGGCCACTCGAGCAAGGGGAGGCCCATGCTGTTGCGTGGATCGAATTCGACTGGTCGTGATCCGGGCACCTCCACCGGTCGACCAATCCACCACTTTTCGGCGCTTAATGTTGCCAGGACGGACTCGCCGTATCGGTCATCTACGATCACGCCAACGTTCGTGTCAGGTGACTCAGCCGCGACTTTCTGCACCGCAGCGCCAACCAGCGATTTGAATGCGACGATTTTCGCTCCGGCCGGTTCGGTAGAGACGACCAGTTCCTCGAGCTGGCGGCGGTGATCAAACGCAAGCACGCAAAGATTATCGGGGGTGGCTGGCCTGGTGGTCGTGCGGTGTAACAACTCGATACCAGGATCCTTGTCAGGACGAGATACAGAATCGGCACGAGAAAGGTAATCGTCGAGTTCGGCCTTTGTCGGCATTGCGGGCGTACAACCATGACGTGATACGACTAAACCCCCACACGCATTACCGAATCTGGCACAAGTCTCCCAGTCCTCGCCCTCGATCCAGCCATGCAGAAATCCACTCAAAAACGCGTCGCCGGCGCCGAGCGTATTAAGGACTTCGACTTTGACACCAGGTGCTGAGGCACCGGCGTCGAGATTTTCGGGAATGGCGCCTTCATAGACGACACACCCAATCGGGCCTCGTTTCATGACCAGCGTGGCATCAGTTTTCTCACGAATGGCCTGTAGCGCGGCCCTTGCATCGCTGTGTCCACCGGCGATGAATATTTCTTCCTCGGTCCCAACGAGCATATCGAAATCACTAATGATGGACTGTATGCGTTCGGTAACGACATCCGATGCGATGTAGCGTTCTTCACCGCTGCCTTGCGCAGTCAGGCCCCAGAGAACCGGTCGATAGTCGATATCGAGAATGACCTTTGTGCCTGCCTTTTTTGCGTAGGCGATCGCCTGGCGGGCGACCTCGAAAGTCTGGTCGGTTGAGAGGTGTGTTCCGGTAATTGCCAGAGCCCGGCTCGATGCGATGTAGTCTTCGTCAAAGTCGGATGTTTCGATGCCCATATCCGCACAATTTTCACGGTAGAAAATATGTGGAAACGAGTGCCGGTCCGCTATGCCGAGAATGACGAGAGCAGTCAGCCGTTGCGGGTCGGTTGCTACGTGGCTTGTATCGACGCCTTCTGCTTCAAGTGCTTCACGAACGAAGCGGCCCATGTGCTCGTCACCAACTCGAGTCAACATCGATGAACGGGATCCCAGTCGTGCGAGGCCTGCGGCAACATTGCACGAGGAGCCGCCAAGATACTTGGCGAAACTCTGCATATCCTCGAGCCGGCCGCCAAACTGGTGACCGTAAAAATCAACGGCCGCCCGGCCGAGGCAAATGACATCAAATTTCCTGTCCATCTTTCCGGCTAGACCTCCGGGTCCCAGTATTGGCTGTCAGGCTGCATGATCCACACATGTTCTTCCGTGAATTCGGGAACGCTGTAACGATCGGCCGGCAAGTGTCGAATGACCCATGAGTAGTACATGCCGTAACCGGGCGCCGCACATTGTGAATGGTCGTTCAGATCCAGAATCTTGACTGTGTCGAAGTTACGCACTTTCAATACGTCATCGCCCAGTTCTGCGTGGCCGTACCCTTGCGGCTCGGTGAAGCGATAGTGGTAGACCTCGGGCTGCGGATGATGGTGCGGCGGATAGCTCGACCAACCGCCTTGAAAGGTGATGACCTCACCGAGAACCAAGCCGGTGTTGGGGTCGGAGTTGGTGTCGTCAAAAATGGTACGGACATAGCGCAGGCAACGATTACCCACCTGGCCTTTGCCGCGCGGTTCGTTCGCAACATCCTTTGGCAGATAAATTCGTGCTTCGAACAGTAGTTGGTTGTCGCAGGAATAGACGGTGAATTCGGTGTCTTCCTCACAACGCAATTCAACTTCGGTACCTGCAGATACGTGCAAGCAGCTTGGTGACTCGTCAAACAGGGACTTGCGTTGGAATTCGAATCCCGTACCACCAACCGAACCGCTAAGCTTGCCACTCATCAGTAGCCAGGCTGTCTCGTACTCCGTCGTTAGCGTTTGGCTGTCGCCAGCAGCGAGTTTCAGGACATCGAGCGATATCTGAGTATTGTCTTCCGTCTCGTCATAGCGAGTGATTTCGGTTTGTCCGGTCGCAAAACCGTCACGATGGTCCTTAATGTGCAATGTCATGTTGTCTCATTTCCTGTTTGTACCCATTCTCGATGCTCGTGGGATTGTTCGATTGCATCGACAATCGTCTGTACGCGCCAACCGTTTCGGAAATCCGCATAGACCGGTGTGTTGTCTGCAATGCCACGGATCAAGTTGCGAACTTCAATAATCTTCAGGTCATTTATTCCAAGGCCATGACCGGGGGCAGGGCAGAAGCTGCCATAGTCGCCATGTTCGGGCCCGCTCATTATTGTGCGGTGACCGCGACGACCCTTCGCGTCACTGCTCAGATAAACTTTCAATTCGTTCATGCGTTCCTGGTCGAAAATCAAGCTGCCTTTAGTGCCGTGAATTTCAAAAACCAAGCCGCACTTTCTACCGGTCGCGATGCGGCTGATTTCCATCGTGCCGCGACAGCCACTGTCGAAACTGACCAACACCTGGGCAATGTCCTCATTCTCAACATCGCGCAATTCACCGCTGAAAACATCGCGTCGCTGCGAAAATACCGTTGTCAAAGTGCCGTAAACAGACGCGATCGGACCAAGGAGAAACTCAGCCATCTGGAACAGATGCGTGCCCAGGTCGTTGAGCGCGCCGCTACCGCCCTGACTGCGCAGGCAACGCCAGCTAAACGGTGTTTGTGGGTTGCTGAGGTAATCCTCCTGATAGCTGCCGCGGAAGTTATAGACCTCACCGATTTCTCCGCCGGCAATCATTTCCCGCGCAAGTTCGAGCATTGGATTACAGGTGTAGTTGAAACCCATTGCCGTGCGCACGCCAGCGGCCTCAGCTGCCTGCCAGATCTCATGGGCCTCTCCGCCGCTCAGGCCGATCGGTTTTTCACAATAAATATGTTTTCCGGCTGCTGCCGCGGCGAGTGCCATCTCTTTGTGCAGGTGATTTGGTGTGCAGATATCGACAACATCAATGTCAGGCTCGTTGCAGACCGATTCCCAATCATCGCTGGAGCGTTCAAAGCCCCAGGCCTTGGCATCGCTCGCAGCTTTATCGGCGTCAGCATCAACCAGAGAGCTCAGCACCGGCGCCGAAACTCCGGGGAATACGGTAGCAACGGAACGTAGCGCTATTGCATGCGCTTTCCCCATGAAACCGGTACCCAAAAGGCCGAATCGCAGACTAGTCACCGCCGAAACACTCTCGCTGATTGGTCAGAATCCTTAGTGCACGACGCATGCCGCAGGATCCCGGAAAGCCCCACAGTACTGGATTGGAATAAATATTTCAATCGTTTAGTTTTTGAAATATTTTTTCGAATTCAGGTCTTGAGGGCGACAGGAGAGCCTTGCTGCATAGATTGTTGGGCCGCCGTGGCGATTTGCAATACGCGCAAGCCGTCGGCGCCGGATGGCAGGTCGATCATCTCGCCGCCGACGAGGCGTAAGAATCTATCGAGCTGGATTCGGTAAGCATCGGCGTAACGCTCAAGAAAAAATGGCAGTGCCTTGTCGCGGCAGTAGCCGTTGTCGCCCGCGGTTTCGACAAGCGTTTCGCGATGATTGGAGGCTCTCGCCATGCCGCGGGAACCAAACACTTCAATACGCTGGTCATATCCGTAGCTGCAACGTCGCGAGTTCGTGATCTGGCAGAAACGTCCACTGGCGGTCCTCAGAACGGCGACCGCAGTGTCGATGTCGCCGGCTTTGCCGATTTCTTCGTCGACGAGAACACTACCTGTCGCGAATATCTCCACGGGTTCTTCACCCAACAGCCAACGACCCATATCGAAATCATGAATCATCATGTCTTTAAACAGCCCACCGGATTTCGCAACGTATTCGGCCGGTGGCGGTGCAGGATCACGGCTCGTAATACTGACAACCTCGACATTGCCAACGTTGCCGTTCTGAACTTCCTGTTTCAGCCTGTCGAAGGACGGATCATGGCGACGATTAAAGCCGAGACACAGCGGTACTTTGTGTTGTTCAACAATGCTTAGACTTTTCGCGGCAGTGTCGACGTCGAGGTCCAGTGGTTTCTCGCAGAATATCGCCTTGCCCGCAGTTGCCGCGGCAACGATAAGCTCGGCATGCGTATCGGTGGAACTTGCAATCACGACAGCCTGAACAGATGGATCATCAAGTACCGCCTCGACAGAGGCAGTTTGCGCATTGCACTTCGCGGCGAGTTCGCTCGCTGCCGCTGCGGAGATGTCAACGATGAAACTCAGATCGGCGTCCGGATGTTGGTGCAAGTTTGCAGCGTGTATCTGGCCAATACGGCCGGCGCCAATTACCGCAATTGAAATCATGGCTTACTCCCTGGTCGCCCGGTCACGATCCAGCCCGAATTTGTAGGCGTAACTAATGACCAGCGTCTGGGCAAGGCACATTGACGCAGTCAAGGATCGGAACTGCCGTACTTCCGCATCCTTTATCTCGAAACACACCTCGGCATCGCGAGCGACGGGGCTAAGGCGACTATCACTGATTGCAATCAGAGGAGCGCCATTTGCTGCAGCCCGTTCGACAACGGCCAAAGTTTCACTGGCATAGGGTTTGAACGAAACCGCGATAACCAGATCTTGTGGGCTCAGCATCGCGCTTTGTTCCGCCGTCATTCCGGCGACGCCGTCGAGCAAAAATGAACGTTTTTCGACATGACTCAGGGAGTAGGCGAGGTAAGCGGCCACTGGAAAAGCGCGCCGCACGCCGGCCATATAAACGGTGTGTGCGCCCTGCATCAACTCAATTGAACGATCCAGATCCTCCTTGCGAACCGCTTCTCGGAGGTGCTCCAGGGCAATAATATTGCTCTCGGCGAACTCCCGCATGACGTTATAAGGCGACTGCCAGTCGACTGTGTCGGACCTTTCACTGTATTGACGAATTCGCTCCGAGTAGCTGGGGCTTGGGGCCGCCGTCAAGATCTCGTCACGAAACAGACGCTGCATTTCGCTAGCGCCCTTATAGCCGAATGCCTTCGCAAAGCGCACGATCGTCGACGGCTGCACCGCACAACGATCGGCGATTATGGCGAGCGTCTCTAATGCAATATCATTCGGATTATCAAGCACATACGATGCTACCTGTTTGAGCCTGGGGCTCAGTTCATCGTACTGCCTGGCTATTTCGGAGCGTAAGATCTCCAGATTGTCGGGTGCTTCGATCGGCATGCCGCGAGGACCTTCTCATTGTGTGATTCGCGGCTCAGTGAAACATATTTTTCAGCTATGGAACAGATGTTTCAGTCATTCGAACGGGTTATTTCGGATTTTGTTGTAACGATTTAGAATAAATTTTCCAAAATATTTACGTTTGAAAATTTTTGTTCTATACTTCCAAAACACTGATGCTCAAATCAGGGGGAGACTCACCGTGAACACACCTATTCAAATCAATGCCGGCACATTCGGATCGGCGCTCAGGAGAATAACAACGCTACGAAAAGCGTTTGCTGCAACGTCTTTGATACTCGTAGGACTACTATTCGCGGCGGCGGCTTCGGCGCAAACAGTGACCGGCGAAGTGACGGATGCGAATAACACCGTTGTATTCAAAGGTGCGAGAGTCAGGATTTCGGAACTGAATCGTTCTGCCACCACCGATGATCGTGGTCAGTTTCGTTTCACAAACGTTCCGGCGGGTGACTATACGCTGGTTGTTGCCTATGTGGGCGCGGCCGACAAGAGTGTTGCTATTTCAGTGACCGATAGCGGTCTGGCAGTCGGCGCCATTGCAATTGGCTCTGGTGGTGACGAATTTGAAGAGGTCATCGTATATGGCCAGGCAGCTGCGCTTGCTGGTGCGCTGAGCCAGGAGCGCTCGGCGGGAAATCTGGTTTCCGTGTTGGACACCGATGCTATGGGGCAGTTTCCGGATCAGAACGTCGCCGAGTCGCTGCGACGGTTATCCGGCGTTTCGGTCGAAAATGACCAGGGCGAAGGTAGATACGTTGTCATTCGTGGCATGGACCCCGACCTGAACTCCACCTCGATTAACGGTCTGCGGGCGACGACGGGAGAACCGAGACGGGCGCTGCAGCTGGACGTCATACCTTCCGACGTGCTTGACGGACTCGAAGTTCACAAGACCTTGACAGCTGATATGGACGGCGACGCTATCGGCGGATCGATCAATGTGAAAACACTGAGCGCATTCAGCCGCAAAGGCGCGTACGCAAAAGGCAGGGTCGAAAGTTCCTACAACGAATTGGCGGAATCCTGGAACCCGAAGGTTTCATTTGCAGGCAGTAATATTTTCGAGCTGAATAGCGGACGGCGGCTAGGTGTCGCCGGCGCAATAAGCTGGAATGACCGGGATTTGCACATCGACAACAATGAGATGGACGACTGGGAGGTGGCGGATAACGGTAGCGATTTCGGCGAGACTTTCGAAACGCGACTCTATTCGGTTGGACGCGAACGAATTGGTGGAGTTCTGAATCTGGATCTCGACGTTTCTGATTCGACAAGATTGTATGCCTATACGCTCTACAGCGAATTCACCGATACCGAGTTGCGTAATCGCACGACCTATGGTCTCGACGATCTTGACGAAGCGACGGTTTCCGCAACCAGCGCAGACTACTCCTTAGTTGAGATCGAGCGAGACACCAAGGGACGATCCTTTAAAGGTCAGATCGCCGAGAACTTGTCGATCGCTCTTGGCTCCGAAACGCAGCTTGATGAATGGCTGATCGAAACACGACTAGGCTATTCCTACGGGCGGGAAAAGACGCCCGATCAGGTCAGCGGTGTATGGGTTGCTGAATTCGAGACGGGTGACGGCAATATCACGGATGGATCGCCGGTGCTGACGCTCGACCGCAGCAACCCACAGATACCGGTTGTCCAATCGGACTTTTGGTCCGTGCTGAGCGATGCCAGCCTTTACGAACTGGATGAAATCGAGAATTCTCACGAGAAGAACGAGGACACGCAAACATCCTTCTCCCTGGACTTCAGCCGAGAAACCGGATTTGGCTCGATGAAATTCGGGGCACAAGCACGTTGGCGTGAGAAAAAGACCAACGAGGACGTCGAATTATACTCAAATGATGACACCTGGTTCCTGTCAGATGCTCTGCTTCCCAATGGCGGTTCAAGCTACAATTTCCCGACACCGATGGACCCTGTGCCAGACAATCGTATCGAGCGAGACATTCTGGCAGGTGGTACTGGCATTGAGTTTGAAGATATCGATTCGCAGATCGATTCAAATGTTGCTGATTTCGTATTTGATGAAGATGTATTTGCGGCTTATGCGATGGGCACGTGGGACATGGACAGAGCCTCAGTAACCGCGGGCGTCCGTGTCGAGCACACGAAGACTAATAATAGTGGCAATATCGTAGAGTTCATCGAAGAAGACCTCAACGGACCAGGTGATCCACCGGAAGATACGGTGATTGTGACGCCGATATCGGCCAGCAATTCTTACACCGATGTATTGCCAAGCGCCAACTTGCGTTTCGATGTCAATGACAGGGTCGTTGCAAGAGCGTCAGTGTTCCGCTCGGTAGTGCGACCGCGTATCGAAGAGACCGCATTCAGAGTCGAGCTCGAAGATGGCGAAGGTGTGCTTGGTAATCCGGATCTCGATCCGTTCAGCGCATGGAATGTCGACGCCTCGATCGCGTTTTATCCGACGGAACTGAGTGTTGTTTCGGCAGGTGTTTTCTACAAGAAGATTGAAGACTTCATATTCATACAGGTGATCGACGACTACGAGTTTCTCGGAATGACGCTGGACGAAGCCGAAATCGCGCTGAACGGCAAGGACGCGACGGCGTTAGGCTTCGAATTCAACTATCAGCAGCATTTCGGCTTCCTGAGTCCACCGTTCGATGGTTTGATTCTGGGACTGAATTACACCTACGTTGACTCCGAAGCCGACACCGGGGATCGCAAAATACCGATGCCGAAGCAGTCGGAAAACATCGCCAACTTCATGCTTGGTTATGAAAAGGGCGGATTTGATTTTCGTCTCGCAATGAAACACCGCGACCGGTACATTGATGAACTTGTTGATCCCGGGCTGGATCGTTATACGGACGACCATACGCAGTGGGACGTGACCGCCAAGTATCGTTTCTCTGACAGCTGGCAGGTTTATGCTGAAATCACGAACCTCGACGCTGAGCCCGAATATTATTACGCAGGTCGTCGGAGCAGGGCTTTCCAATACGACGAGTACGGAACGACTTCCGCCATCGGCTTCCAGTACAACTTCCAGGAATAATTACGACCCCCCCTGGCCGCGGGTAAGCCCTTTGTGGTTTGCCCGCGGCGTTCTTTCTGACCCGCAGTAACGATCAGAACCCCGGACACCATGCTGCGATACTTAACTGTCGGAATTCTCCTCGCGCTGGCCGCATGTAGCGTCGAACAGGATGGCTACGTTTTTCGCTATGGTCATTCGCAGTCGCCCTCGTCAGCGCGCAGCCAGTCCATGCTGTTTTTCGAACAGCAACTCGAAGACCGAAGCGGCGGTCGTATCCAGGTTGAGAACTACTTCTCCGGCGTTCTGGGTAGCGAACGCGAAATGATGGACATGGTTGCAACCCGTGTAATGCAGGGAACGCGTGGCGGACTTTTCGCCGACGCCAATCCGAAGTACGCAATCTTCATGTTGCCATTTCTTGTCGAAGACTGGGATCAGGCGCTGCGACTGGTCAATAGCAGTTTCGCGCAGCGCATTAATGAAGGCTCAAGAGAGAACGGCTTTCACGTGCCTGCAACCGGAATTAGCCAGGGCTTTCGTGCGCACACCAATAATGTGCGTCCCATAACAACACCGGAAGATTTGCAGGGACTGAAGATGCGCGTCCCGCCGCAACTTGTTTATGTCCTGACTGCGCAGGTATTCGGCGCAAGCCCTCAGGAAATGCCGGCCTCGGAGATATACGGTGCCTTGCGAACGGGCGTGCTTGATGGACAAGACAATCCGCCGGCAAACATCTGGGACTACAACATTTACGAAGTTCAGGACTACATGACCGTTACTCATTATTCGACAGGACCAGACCCGTTTATTGTCGATCTCGAGTGGTATGAGCAGCTTCCCGTCGATTTACGAGCAGTTTTCGACGCTGTCGCCGTAGAGACGATGCGGCACTCCGATGATCTCAATCGCGCTGCCGAAGAGGCAATGATCAGGAAGCTCGAAAATGTTCTCGAAGTGAATTATCTGAGTGGTGACGAGTTGCAGCCGTTTCAGGAACTGGCGCAGGGCGTGTATGACAATTTTGTTGAACAGGGCGTATTCAGCAACACAGACATCCTGGAGGCCAAGGCAATCGCGCGTGGCGAGACCGAGGTAGCGCCATGACAGAGGCAGTCGCTAAGGTGACGAATGTGCTGGAGAATATTCTCGCGCTGTTGCTGTTTGCGATGTTTCTCATGATCGCTACTCTCGTCCTGCTTCGTTACGTTTTCGCGACGACAATTATTGGTGGCAACGAAGCAACGATCGTTGCATTCATCTATACAACGGCGATAGGAGCGAGCATCGCAATTGCCCGCGACGAGCACATCGCTATCGATTATTTTGTCGAGAAGCTCTCTCCCACCAGCCAGCAGTTATTGACCAGGCTGCGGCTGGTGCTGCTGGCGATCATCAATCTTGCGATCGCATACTTCGCATTCGCCTGGATTCAGCGCACGGGCGGTTTCCTGATGCCGACATTGGGCGTGCCGCAACTGGTCGCGCAGTTAAGCGTACCGCTGAGCGGCACTCTGAGCGCGTTGTACTGTCTCGTGCGTCTACTACGGTAATTATCGCGTGCTGTTGTTATTCGGCTCATTGATCATCTTCCTGCTAATCGGCGTGCCGATCGCCTATGCGCTCGGCCTGTCGAGCCTGGCCTACTTCGTGGTCGTGAATCCCGACCTGATCGTCGTCATGCCGCAACGCATATTTTCGGGAATGAACAATTACGCGCTCATCTCTCTGCCACTGTTTATCCTGATGGGGCAGGTAATGAACTCGAGTGGCATCACTGCCCGACTCATTGACATGTCGATGCTGCTGTTGGGTCGACTACGCGGTGGTCTCGGTCTGGTCAATATATCGGCCAGTATGATCTTCGGCGGCATTTCCGGCTCTGCGACGTCTGACACCGCTTCCATCGGTGCCGTGATGATTCCGGAGATGAAACGACGGGGCTACGAAGGGAAATTCGCGGCGGGAATCACTGTTGCATCGTCGACGATGGGCATGATCATACCGCCGAGCGTGCCGATTGTTCTGTATGCAGTCGTTGCGCAAGAATCTGTCGGCCGACTGTTTCTGGGCGGACTGTTGCCCGGTCTCATGATTGGGCTGCTACAGCTTACGATCATGTTCAGCATCGCCTATCGGCGACGCTACCCACGAGAGGAAAAGGTAGTGCATCACGGGCCGCGATTGCCCAGACTCGCGGGCTCAATCGTGATTCTCTCCATGCCGGTAGCGGTGGTCGGCTCAGTGGTATTTGGCATTGCCACGGCAACGGAATCAGCAGCCATCGGTGTCGCATTCGCACTGCTCATTGGTTTGGGCATGGGTGGCAAGGCCTGGCTAAAGCTGCTCCCGGAATCACTGCGGACCGCCGTGCTGATGAGCGCGCGAATCATGATGATCATCGCGTTTTCTCAGCTGTTCGTCTGGATACTCGTGCTCGAAGGCATACCGCAGCAGATTGCCGAGCTGGTGATCGGGCTGGACCTCGGGCCAGTCGCAGTGTTGTTGTTAATCAGTTTGTTCGTGCTGCTGCTCGGCACCTTCATCGATGTTAGTCCGGCGATTCTATTGCTGACACCAACATTGTTGCCGGCTGCGCAGGCCGCTGGTGTGTCGGGCATTCAGTTCGGTGTCGTGTTGATTTCAGGGCTCGCGATCGGCGCGTGCACTCCGCCTGTGGGCAATTGTTTGAATGTGGGTGCCGCGATATCGCGACTTGGAATCGGCCAGATATTTTCCGGCGCTGCGCCGTTTCTGCTGGCCAACCTCTTAACATTGATTGCGATCAGCGTGTTTCCGGCGCTGGTCATGTGGATACCAACCTGGTGGATGGGCTAACCACCAACTATCGAAAAAAGGAGTTTCAAATGTCGCAACATGTAGTCGTTTTGGGCGCTGGCGCAATGGGAAGTTTGTTCGGTGGTCTGCTGGCCGAAGGGGGCTTGACGGTAACACTGGTGGACCCCTGGCAGGAGCACATCGACCAAATAAGGGAAAACGGTCTGAAGATGGTCGGCTATGGCGGTGATCGAGCGATCCCGATCAACGCGACAACGAGCCCCGCCGAAGTTGAGTCGGCCGATATTGTATTCGTGCAGTGCAAGGCCAATTTCAATGCTGCAGCGGCGGCAAGCTTGCAACACTTGTTTACTGCCGATACCAGTACGGTGGCTATCAGTTTTCAAAACGGTCTTGGTAATGAAGAAGAACTGGCCGAATACTTCGGTGAGGACCGGGTACTTGGCGGCCTGACCGCCCAGGGTGCCAATGTTGAGGCACCAGGTGTGATCCGCAATCATGCTGAGCTGCCGTCTTATATCGGTGAGATGGCCGGTGGAATATCGGAGAGGACCAAGGACATATCGGCGCTACTCAGCACGGCCGGTCTGCCTACAGAACCGAGTGACAGCATTCGGCAGGACATTTGGCGCAAACTGATGGCGAATATTGCGATCAGTGCTGTCAGCGGCATCACTGGTCTGAATATTGGTCAGATTTTCAATCAGCATCTTGCCGATGCTGTGTCGTACGCAGCACTTGAAGAAGCGATCGTCGTCGCCAATGCCGCTGGCGTGAATCTAACTGCAGAGGAAGCCCACGAGATTCTGGCGAAAATAGCGGGCCCGAATGGTACGCCGGGCAACAAGTCGAGCCTGCGTGTGGATATTGAAAATGAACGTCCAAGTGAAATCGACTACATCAATGGAGCCGTTGTAAATCTCGGTAAGACACACAATGTTCCGGTGCCCATCAACGAGACTCTCGTAACTCTGGTTCATGGTCTGCAAGCACACTACCTGGCACAGGAGCAGTCATGAGCAATCACAAGAGTACTGATTTTCCGCAGCGAGATTTGGAGCAGGTGGCCGGAGCGCTGCGTTACGGATTGGGAAGACATTTCGAACATGTCAGTGTCGATGTAGTGGCGTGCCCCGACCTGACAGAAATCGGACTAGCCTCACCAGGAATGTGCGGGTCGACTGCCCTGTTCGAATTCGGTGGCGAGCCGTATGCACATAATCCAAAGTATCGCGGCACAAACGTCAGTGTGCCGGAGATGATCGACGCAAGCAGTATTGGTAATGCCAAAGTGTTCGGCGCTGCGATGGCTGATGCGGCGGCGATCGACGGAAATTGTGGTGAGATGATCTCGAACGTAGATCCAGCAGGCGATAATCTAAGTCGTGTGGCGAGAGTTGGTGCGCAGCGAGAATGTATTGTTGAGCCCTATCCGGCACTGACCTGTGGGCCAATCGCGAATCTTTACGTCAGCGAAGGTGCGACGGGTGACGTCATTCGTGTGGACGTGCGCAAGCGTACCAGTGATCAATTCTCATTGACGCAGGCGATGCGGGATAGCTTGGTAACGATCGTGCAGAGTGATGAGCACATTGGCCTCGGCGGCGTATTCCAGTTGTTTGAGGGGAATATTCGGTCGCATGTCATGCCGAATTACGACTGCATCGAGGACGGCTACTACGATACGGACAAGGAGCAAGTCGTTCGTGATTTCCTGCAGTTCTATGAGCACATGGGGCCAGGATTGTTGTTTTTCTGTGCGCTGTGGACTGGTGACCCGAGTGGTGGCGATCTGCATTTGCGCCCGTCGGGAGAACATACTCATTTCTATCATCCCGATGACGGATTGCAGCAGGCCGGGCATTATCATGGTGATGTGACGCCCGCCGATGTTCACTATCGAGGCTATTTCAATCTCGCACAACGGATTGTCCGCTTTGGCGATATTTACGAGGAGCTGGGGCTCAAGCCATGAGGGAAGTCAGCTCGTCTATCGGCGGCAACATCTTCAAGTCTGGAAGCCAGCGCCCACTTTGATGACAATGTCGACTGTCTTCAGGACACTCATGTTAGACAAGACGCCCTTACACATTCAGCGAATATGCATCAAGAGCGCCCTCTCAGTAGTGGTGCTTGTTTGTTCTGGCGTACAAACAAATGTAATCGCAGACGAGCTCACTGACTCAGCTCGAGCCGAGTCTCTGCAGCTTATGAGACTGACCGCCGCACCTACTATTGACGGTGCCATTAGTGAATCTGAGTGGACAGGCGCTAGTGTCGTAGACCAAATCTTTGTGCAGATTGAGCCAGAGTACGGAAAATCATCGCCTTTTCGAACAATTGTCCGTATCGGCCAGACTGATTCGGCATTGTACGTCGCTATGGAGGCCATTGACCCGCAACCAGGTCGCCTTGCTGCCGCATCGACGCAACGCGACGGCGAATTGGAACGCGATGATTCGGTGGCGGTTCTTCTGGATACATTTAATGATGATCGAACCGCGTATTTGTTTCGCACAAATGCGTTGGCAACTCAGGAAGATGGCCGAATCGCCGACAACGGTCGCACAGTGGACTATCGATGGGATGCAGCATGGCTATCCGCGGCGACGCGACAAGAGGATCGTTGGGTCATTGAAATCGAAATTCCTTTTTCAATTTTGAAATACACGGTGGCCGAAGAAGGTAACTGGGGCATCAACTTTGTAAGGACGATTCCCCGTCGCCTGGAGACGTCTCTTTGGTCGGGTCCAGTTGAGGATGTTTACCGAGTATCCGGATTCGGCGAGCTGACTGGCATCAATGCATCGGAGCAGACGGATCCGTGGCAGTTTATTCCATACATACTAGGCTCAATTTCAGAGAGCGAAGCCAACGAGGTTGAAGTTGGCGCGGATGTGCGCTGGCGTCCGTCGAGCAAACTTGGGATTGATCTCACCGTTAATCCCGACTTTGCGTTGGTCGAGGCCGACGTGGAGACGATCAATCTGTCTCGGTTTGAGCTCAAGATTCCAGAAAAACGTCCCTTTTTCCTCGAGGGAAATGAGATGTTCAATCAGCGAATCAATCAGTTCTATAGTCGCCGAATAGGAGACATAGAATGGGGCGCTAAGGCGAGCGGCAAAGCTGGCCGAACCGATTTTTCGGCGATCGCAACCTCAGGCGACCTTATGTTTGAAGATGATTTGGGCGAATCGTCGGCCGATTACCATATTGTGCGCATGCAACACAGCCTACAACGCGGTTCGAGCGTTGGCCTACTCGCGGCAAATCGCAATTTTCAGGACGAGAACTCGGGTTCGGTAGGCATCGATACGTCGCTTTTTTTCTCCGATACACTTGGCATGACCGCACAACTAATGCGCGTGCATGGTCTGACTGCTGATGGTGGACTGGCATGGTTTCTGCGTCCGTCCTGGGATACTGCCACGAGTCATTTTCACGTTCGCTACACCAATCTTGATGCCGGCATCCTGGAGGACATTAACGCTGTGGGATTCCTGAAAGACGACGATCGCAAGGAATTTGACACGAAAGCAGAGCATACCTTCTGGATGAATAGTGGGCCCATTGAAAAAGTGGAACCTTCGATTAATTACAATCGATTCTGGAGTCAGGACGGTGTGCTGCGGAGCTGGGAGGTCGAAGCGCAGGTGGACGTCGAGTTCCGCAACGGCTGGGATATCGAGGTCCAGCATGTTGATGAGTATAAACTCTTCGAGAAAGAGTTTCGCAACGACCTGACTACTCTTGAGATAGGTTGGGACGGACGTGACGGCCGCTCCGTTAATGTATTCGCTGGCAGCGGCGTCAACTTCGACGCTGACCTCACATTGTACGGTGCCGAGGTAGAGTGGCCTTTCGGTGACAACTGGCGATTCTCATATGAATTGACCAGGCTAGAGCTAAGTCCCGACCTGGAATCTGAAACAACTACAATCCACGTCTTCGACGTCCTTTATTCCTTCCATACGGATTTGTTTGTCAAGCTATTCGTTCAAACAAACTCTGCAATTACTAAAGAGAATGTTCAGTTGCTCGGGGTCTGGCGATTCAAGCCGCCGTTTGGCGCATTGCAGATCGCTTACCAGCGAGGCACGTCCGAGCAGGGGCAACAATCGCAACAAGGTGATACTTTCTTCTCCAAGCTCTCTTGGGTGTTCTAGTTGGTGTCCAAAAAGACATCTGGTAATGAAATGACACGTTACGTGGCGAGAAAGCGCAATTGTGGAATAAAGAGATCAGCGACGATGTACAAACGCCAACGATTTCCACCGGAAATCATTCAAGATGCTGTATGGCTTTATCATCGTTTTAGCCTTAATCATCGAGATACTGAAGATTTGCTGGCCGAGCGAGGAATGACTTCAATCAGGGGAAATACGGAAAAAGCAATGTCTGCTTCGGGGTTGTATAGCGGACATTGAATCCAATCTATATGTAGTCCTAGCTTCTGCCCGACAAAGGCGTGGGTCAGAGTGGCAACCGACTTTAACAAGTCAAATGGATCAGACCCTGCCGTACTCAGGCAGTGAGCTCAAACTACATTTCAAACGCTTACATTTGCCGCGTAGGAATTATGCGGGAGATTTCGCTTGACGATGCTGATCGTCGGAGTTCCCTGTTTTCCCTGTTTCGGAATCTCGCCAGGCGTCAGGATCATCAGTAACTAGAGGAAAAGGCTGGTAATTCTGGGCGGCAAACTCGAACTCCGGGGTGAGAATTAGCGAAATCCCTGTAAATTTCCCGGAAAACTAGGGAATAGGGCCAAGAATTCATCGAACCCTGTTCGACCAAGGCAGCGGCGCAGCCGCAAGTTGGCGGGGAGTTTGCGAAGCAAGCGACTCATCGATCGCGGAGCGATCAACGAGGCAGCGCCGTAGGCGCAAGTCAATCCCACCCTCTCCGCCAAGTATTAATGACGTCCCTAATTGTGCAAGTATTGCATCCGACCCCAATTATCGTGAACGTAGTGCAAAAACTGATCCAAATACTGTTTGCCATTATCGCATTGCCATGCCTGTCTTTGCAGGCCCAGGTTGTCAATGTAGAAACAGAAGCCCGGCAATTGCTGGAGGCCGGTGCGGTTGGTTTTTCTATGGCGCTGATCGACAAAGGCGGACCCTACTGGACCGAGTCGCACGGCTTTGCCGATATCGAAGCCAAACGGCCGATGTCGATTGATTTCATCATGAATGTCGCGTCGATCAGCAAGACCCTGACAGGAGCATCGTTGATGATACTGGTCGAGCAAGGGAAGCTTGATCTGGACAGGGATGTGAACGATTACTTGCCGTTCAAGATGGAAAATCCGCACCATCCCGGCATAGCGATCACGGCGCGGCAACTGCTTACCCACACATCGTCAATCGTAGACTCTGGTGAGTTGTACTTTTCCGAGACCGTGTATTTCCCAGGTGCCGATAATCCCATCAGTTTGGGGGATTTCGTGCGGGAATACCTATCCAGTTCAGGTAAGTTTTTCGACCGGGCAAATTTCGCGCTTTATCCACCGGGGGGTGAACGGCAGTACGGCAACATTGCCTATGGGCTGGCAGGGTATCTTGTGGAGGTGTTGTCGGGGCAACCTTTGAACAGGTTTTCCGCGGACAAGATATTCGAACCCTTGGATATGCGATCGACTGGCTGGATGCTGGCCGAGGTCGATACTCAAAACCACTCCGGATTGTTTGAGTGGCGTGAGAATGGCCATGTCGAGGTCGAGCGGTATGGCCTGGCGACCTGGCCTGATGGTGGCATGCGCACCAGCGTACGGGATCTGAGTCGTGTTTTTGCGGCCATGATTAACACCGGCGAGTTTGAAGGAACCAGAATCCTTAGCGGACATTCATTGGAAGCAATGTTTCAACCGCAATTTGCTGAGGGTCAGGTGCTTGATTCTGTGGTGGAAGATGAAAGCCATCGACAGGCCATCGCCTGGTCTTACAGCAATGACATGGCCGGCGACACCGTGGTGGGTCATAGTGGCGGTGATCCCGGGGTTACCACGCACGCGTACTTCTATCCGGCCACGGGACGTGGAGCCATTTTATTGGTCAACACATCTTCTGAAATCGATTCGTTCAACCAGGCCGTGAGCGCGTTGATCCGAGCCTTGCTAGATGCTGCGCTGGAGGAGTGATGACCGATAGCGGTCAATGCTAGAAGCGGAACGTGTAGCTGAATTTGAATGTGACATCGCCGGTAACCGACGTAAACGTCCGATCCCGCGTGTAATCAGCAAACTCCCGATTGATAACCAGCAGGACCTCACGTCCGGCGCGTGGCATCCAGCGCAGGATGCTGTTCAGGCCCATCGTGTAGCTGTCGTTATCGTATTGGACGAAGTTCTCCCAAGACCAGGTGTTCGTGAATGCGATGTTGGCCCGTAGCGATGCTAGTCGCGTGGTGAACTCGCCCTGTCGAAGCTCGACATCCGAAATGTGGTAACCAAGCGCCATTGCAAAATGGCGACTCGGGCGCCAGACCATTTCGATGCCGGGACTCACGATGTCGCCGTCATAGAAATTACCACCGCAGTAGTAGGCTTCGGCATACAGTTTTCTGTGTTGTCCCGTAGCGACATTGATGCAGTACTGGCTGAACGAATACTCGCCGACGGGAATCACGATGCCTTCCCAGATCTCGAACGGGAAGTCGATGTGCTCGTCAAACAGGGAGTAGTGCAGGCCAATAGAGTCACTGTTCTCGTTCTCGAGTTCAACGGCTCGGATAGTGACTGCCTGTGATTGCAGGTCGCCGTCCAGTGTTTCGATGCGATTGAAATCGACACCGCTAAACACCGATCGAATGCTGCCGCCAGTGGGAAACCACGTGTATCCGATTTCTCCGGTCAGGTCACTGACGTCGACACGGTTGACGAAACCAAGCGCCGGATAGAAATTTTCTTCAATCTCCTTATAGGCGATCCCGGCGCGGAGGCCTTCCGAGTTGGGCATGTACAGCCTGAAGCCATAGGCCGAGTCGTCTCCATCGACACCTTCGGTATCACTTTGCTGATACCAGACGGCTCCCTCGAGCACACCGCCACTGGGTAGTCTTGTATTCAGGTAACGAAAGTCCACGCCAGCGACGGTGTTGTCGAAGTTCGAATCCGGATCGCCTTTCGTGAATATGGCGCCGATGCTGGACTCGTCCAGGATGTTCTTAGATAACCGGGCCACGAACAAATTACTCGGATCCAGCGACTGGATCTCATCCTGTCGAACGCCCAGGACGCCGATGTCCCAACCGCCGGCACGTCCAGTCAACTTGCCGCCGTAGTCGATGTCGATCGTTTCGCCGGAACCGCTAAGCCCGATACGACGTGAGAAAAACGGTCGGCCACTTTCTCTTTCCACCTGGGGAATCGTCGTGGGATCTTCGATATCGCCGCCGCCGATGCGTCCGAATTCGAAAATGTCCGTGTCCTGCAGAAAGAACATCCGCTGCTCGGGAAAAAACAGCCCGAATCGGGTCAGGTTGATCTGTCGCGCGTCGACGCCTGTACCCGAAAAATCGGTATTGACCGTCAGCGAGGCAGTCAGTGACGGCGTGACCTTATAAAAGACGTCAATTGTCGGTTCGAACGTGTCTTCTTTGCTGCCGGTTTCAAAATCCTTGGACTGTCGCAGGCGGACGGACGGCACGACATCCAATCCCGCTCCAGTCTGCGCGCTGGACATGCCGCGCACTTCGCCGAATGAAGACGGATTCGATTCGCGATTGTTTGAGGTCCAGCCGATCTGTTCGCCCTTGCGGCCGATGTAACGTCCGACGTTTAGCCCCCAGACATCGTTCTTCCGATCAAACGACAGCGTCTTGAAGGGTATCTCGACCTCGGCGATCCAGCCGTCATCGGTGATTCGGGCCTCCCCGTGCCAGATGCCGCGCCAGTTCCAGTTTTCCGTTGTGACGTTTTCGTATACGGCCTGGTTGCGAACACCATTAGGCGTCAGATCGAAAAGATAGCCACTTCGTCCTTGGTTCACTGGATCGATCATGACGGAAAAGCTGTCTTCGCCCCACGACCAGTCACCCTGCATCAAAATCTGAGCGCCAATCTTGTCGGGTTCGCTGTCGCGGAATAGGGCGGCGACGTACAGTGCGTCCCGGGTGTATACGACCAGGAAGGTCGTTTCCTCGCTCGGGTCGGCGAACTCATCTGGCTCAACTTGATGCAAGTCTGTAATCGCCGTCGCGAATGCCCACGCGTCGTCGTCGAGTATGCCATCGAGTATGGGCGCCTCGTCGACCATGAACGCGTCGATGTGCTTGCCACCGGCATCGACCATCTGCGCGCAAATCGCGCCTGGCAGGAGCAGGTAAATCAAGCAGATTCTCATGTGTACGCCTATAGAGTCGTCGTCAGCATGGCCCGGAAAATTTCACTTGTCTTCGCGCAGGATAGGCCAACCCTCGGACAGCCGGGCGGCGAACTTGAAGAGCATCGTCCGCAGACGACTCGCTCCACCGCCAGAAAAATCAAAGGCCCCTTTATGGGGCGTTTTGCGATTCAGGCCGAGTGTGGTTGAGGAAGAGAATCCTTCAAAATCTAACCATCAATTAGTTTACAAATACTAATAAGTGGTATATAAAAACCATGATATGGTAAATACTGAGGCTGAAGATGTTTGTTCTCAAAGGTGTCCTGCGCGCCGAGAGCCAGGAAAAAATCCTTTTATATCTGTTACTTAGAGGCACGGGTTACGGCAAAGCTATCGCCGAATTTTTCGGGTTATCGACTAACTCCGTACACAAGCAGTTGCTTCGTCTGGAGGAGGATAGCGTGGTAGTGAGCCGATCGGTGGGGCGTTTGCGCGAATATCAGCTTAATCCGGGCTACCCGTTTTCTGCACCTTTGCGAGAACTACTCAAGTCGGCTCTAGCTGCATACCCGGATACGCTGGTCCGCAAGCTGGCGATATCACGACAGCGGCCACGCAAATCGGGTAAGCCCATCGTTTCAGCCCGTTAGCAGTTGAATCGATGACAGATTTTTCAACAACGCCAATAATGGAGCTGGCAGCAATTGTTGCCACGCATCTTCGTGAACACGATATTGACGTAGTACTGGTCGGCGGCCTGGCGGTCGAGCTTTACAGCGAGAACATCTACCTGACCAAAGATATCGATATGGTCGACACCAGTTACGCGAAGCCTGGCAAATTGCACAAGGTCATGGCGGAAATCGGGTTCGAGAAAATTGGTCGGATATTCGTTAATCCGAGCACAGATATCACTGTTGAGTTTCCGTCACCGCCTATGTCTGTCGGCGATGAATTGGTTACCGAGACCACGACGATGGCCACGCCCGCTGGAGACCTACCAGTTCTTGTCGCCAGAGATGTCATCAAGGACCGATTAGCGGCGTACATTCATTGGCGTGACAAACCGTCGTTGGTACAAGCACTGGCGGTTATCATCAAATACCCAGAGGAGATCGAAGCGGTTGCCGCCTTCTGCGAAAAAGAAGGCTCCGAAGAGTTGATGCTGCTGATCCGAGATTTACTCGCCATGGTGAGTGAACGCGGCCTTTCTGAGATGGAAGACTTGGAAAAGCTGTTAGTAGAACGAACTTTGCAGAAACTCTAGTCAGAAAGAATCGGCCGTGTCGATTTCAATCGACTGCTGGCCGTAAGCACCTGTGCAAACACGTAAGCTTTGTTCATCTTCCGATGCACCTTCAGCCTTTTTGCGGTTCGGCTTGCTTCTCTTTCTGACTTATCCAGACGGTTGCCGAAACGAAGTAGATCGGCATCGGAACTATGTCAAATAACGGTTCCGATGTATCGCTGACTCGCTGGCGCTCAAATCGCCGTGCGCAACCGTCTCGCGGGTCGTATAACGCAATTATTGAACCATCGGCTTGACACGCAGTGAAGCCCGTGTAAACTAGTTTATCCCACAAACTAGTCTATGAGATTTATCATGAATGAAAAGGACTCTATTCAAAGCGCCGTCAACGACCTGGCCATTATTCGCAGGGCCATCGAAAAGGCCGCAGGCGGTGATCCTTCGATCCCGGCGCACAGGACCGCCATGGACGCCGGTTTCATTATTCAAGGGCTCTGCCTTGTAATTGCGGTCGGCCTGCTGGCATTCGAACTCATCTCGGGCCGTGGAATGACAGAAATCATGATGCTTTCGGCGCATGACCAGGAACTCGGCTGGCTCGGTCTGGCACAAGTTGCCCTGGTCGGTCTTGCGCTGCTCATGTGTGTCTATTTCCTGGCCTGGCGTGCCGCCCGTCACAGCGGACAGAGCTTCAACGATTACCTTGTGCGAAATTTCCAGTATCTGAGAAACCTCTCGTTCGTCTCGGACTTGCTGGTTAAATTCATTCCGCTCTCGTTCGTTGTTCTCGCCGGTCGCCCGGAATGGGTCGCGCCCTTGCTGTCGCTGTATATCGCCGACTATCTGTTCCAGGGACGATTCTTCACTCTCTCTACTCGCGTATCGCTCGTTCTTGGAGGCGCATCGCTCATCGCGGCCGCGGCCCAGTACTTTGGACACTCTACGCAACTGGTCTGGCCGTTGTTGCACTTCTCGGTGATCAGTACTGCTTCCCTGATTCATCTGCTCGGTGCCAGACGCGAAGCCTTGAGCGCCGCGCGGGCTGTTTGATGAACATGAATCCTATCGAGCTACTCACATCGACGCACGCGTTGCTTGCGCATCAGGTGCGGCTGACTATCATGGCCGCCCTGGCCTCGACGACCGAGCCCACGGAGTTTGCCGAACTGCTCAATACGCTGAATCTCACGAAAGGCAATCTTTCGGCGCATACGCAAAAGCTCGAAGAAGCTGGACTGATCCGAGTGACGAAGGAGTTTGTCGGGCGCAAGCCGAGGACTACCTATCTTTGCACTGACTTAGGGCGCCAGGAAGTGCGGAACTACTTGTCGAAAGTCGAGGGCCTCCTCAGGCAAACGCAAGAAAGTGTGCGAGACGTCTGAGACAGTTGGCACGGGTGGAGTATGATCTTAAACTTCCAAGATGGCCGAAGCACCAACCAGATCGGCATCGAGCGAAGTCGGAGGATTAAGCATGTTCAAGAAAAACCAGGTTGATCAATCTCTTGCGTCACCGCCCAGACTCGGCGACGTGCAGCCCATTCGATCTCGCAATGTTTCTGTCATAGGGCCGACCCTGACGTTTCGCGGCGAATTATCTGCTGACGAAGATCTCGTCATTGAAGGGATGATCGAAGGCACGATTGCGCACCACGACAAAAACATCACGATCGGCAAACAGGGCAGGGTGATCGCGGATATCCACGCGAACTCGGTCATCATTGAAGGTGAATTGAGAGGTGACATTCACAGCGATGGACTGGTGTCATTGGCCGACGGCGCATCGGTTACCGGCAACATACATTGCGCGCGCATCGTGATGGAGGACGGTGCGTGGTTTAGCGGGAAGCTGGACATGGGGGCGATGACGCCGGCGCAAATTGTCGATGAGCCCGACGATGACAAAGAGCCTTTGGACGAGTCCGAGGAACTCACCGCCTGATCAAGGCGTTCTCGGAACTTTCTGCCGCAATTGACGGCGCGCAGCGCCTATCCCGCCCAACGCTGCAGGGCAGCTGCCAGTTGGCGACGAAGAGCATAGCGGAGTCAATCCCACTTTCTCCGCCAACAAGTCAGGTATCGCTGCGCTTCGATGTCCCTTCGATTCAAGCAGTTGCGAGGCCGGGGCAAATGAAAATACAGTATTGAGTTATTTATCGTAACGCGTTACGATAAATAAATGAAAGAGATACCGAAAAAACGTGGCAGGCCCAGGAAAGCGGACGCCAAATCTGCTGCACAGCGGATGCGTGCCTATCGCAAACGTAAACGTGATGCGGGTTTGACAAGTGTGCGTCGATGGGAACCGGCCGATGGCTCCCCGGCGGGTCGCTATTCCGATCATCGAATTCTTGACGCCCGCAGTTTGGCGATGCATTGCAAAATTGTGCAGAAGATTTCGCGCGATCCGCGCTTGCTTGGGAAAGCGAAAGCCAACCTGTCGCGCTGGAGCGCCAAGATCGATGGACCCAAACCGCGCTATTTGAAGGAATGGCAGGAGATTCTCGATAAGCCCTGGCCGACAATTTCTGAAATGGTGACGAGCATGAGCGAGGACGCTACCCGGCTTCGTTCTTCTTCCCCATTTGCGGGAATCTTGAGCAAGAAAGAACGAGAGCAAATCTATGCAGCGTTCAGAGCTTGAACACATTATTCGTGCAAGTGGTGAAGTAGCCCAGGATGACGAAATTGTAATCATCGGCAGCCAGTCCGTGCTCGGACAATTCCCCGACGCCCCCATGCGCCTACTGATATCGATGGAGGCCGATGTTTATCCGAACCACAATCCGGAGCTTGCCGACAGGGTTGATGGTGCGATCGGCGAGGGCTCCTCATTTCATGAATTACACGGTTACTACGCACAGGGAGTCGGACCGGAAACGGCAGTATTGCCAAGCGGCTGGAAGGATCGGCTAGTCGTTGTCAAGAACGAGAACACCAACGGAATAGCCGGGCTATGTCTTGAAGTGCACGATCTGGCGATCTCCAAGTTCGTCGCAGGGCGATACAAGGACGTGGAGTTCATTCAGGAGCTAGTTCGCCACGAAATGATTCGAGAAGACGTATTGCTCGCTCGACTAGCAGAGGCGGAACTACAGGAAAGAGAAAGAAGAAGAATTGCCTCGAAGATCGAGGCGATGTTTTCGAACTAAGGAGCGGTAGTCTTCATTGTGAAATGCTGCAGAGCCTTGCTCACTCCCAACAATTTCATGGTTTTTTCATTACCGCTTGGTGGCACTCCCCCTGGAGGCCTCGACGGTATACCGCAACGCGTTCTTTTTGATTTTCTTCGATATAGCATCGTCCAGATTGATATCGAGCCTGTCCGCCAGCCGCAAGGCATAAATCAATACGTCAGCCAGTTCCTCAGTGACAGCCGCGAGCTGATCTTCGCTAAGTGACGATTTGCGGGACTGTTCTTCAGTCAGCCACTGGAATATTTCAAGCAGCTCACCCACCTCACCAGCCAGCGCCATGCTGAGGTTTTTGGGACTGTGAAATTGCTCCCAGTCCCGCTCTTTTGCGAACTCGGCCAGGCGAGTTTGTATTTCCTCGATGTTCATTTCATTCAATCCAGCCAAAGGAGCGGTTGGATGGTATCGTTGCATAGTGGCGGATTCGCCATCAAGCAAGTTTTCCAAAACAAGTGATTTTGAATGATCAGGATGAATGATGCAGTGCGGGCGGCGATGCCCGGGCTGCTCCTGAGTGCGACCATCGCACTTGCCGTGAGATTCGTAAGTGACCGGCTCGGTGGTCCTGCGATGTTGTATGCCCTGCTATTCGGGATGGCGTTTAACTTCCTTATCGAGGATGAGCGTTTTGCGAGCGGCATTCGATTTGCGAGCCGCAACATACTTCGCATCGGAGTCGCGCTATTGGGTCTGCGCATTACGACAGGTGAAGTAGTGGAGCTTGGCTGGCCGGTGGTTGCCCTGATCGTGGCAAGTGTGGTGGCGACCATCGTGTTTGGCGGACTTATAGGACGTGTCTTTGGCTTGAAAGGCGACCAGTCAGTCCTCTCAGCCGGTGCGGTTGCGATCTGCGGCGCGTCCGCGGCGCTTGCAATCGCTTCAGTTCTGCCAGCGCACAAAGATTCCGAGCGCAATACCATCCTGACCGTCGCTGGTGTAACCGCGTTAAGCACGGTTGCGATGGTCGTATACCCGGTATTAGTCACCTATCTTCACTACGACAACGCGACTGCTGGCATCTTTCTCGGCGCCACGATTCATGATGTTGCGCAGGTGGTCGGAGCCGGTTACATGATCTCCGATGAAAGTGGTGAGATATCCACACTCGTGAAACTCATTCGTGTCGCATGCCTGGTGCCAGTGGTTATATCGATCTCGCTGATAATGCGACGCGACCATTCGCCGGCATCCGGCAATGTGCCCCTGCTACCCTGGTTCCTCGTGGTTTTCATCGTGCTCATCATCGTCAACAGCCTGGGCTGGGTTCCGGCCGAGGCGCATACGATGTTGACGCCGGTCTCTAGCTGGTGCCTGATTACCGCCGTCGCAGCACTCGGCGTCAAAACTTCGCTAAAGGCGTTAGCGGACGTGGGCCCTGCACCGATCGGCGTAATGGTAATTCAGACCGTTTTTCTTGCTGTGTTTGTTATTGGTGGTATCCGGTTGATGGGTTAGGAGGAGGGCGTACTCTTGTCGAATCTGGTTCCCCCGCACGGTGCGGGTTCACTAAAGCCGCTGCTGCTGCCTGAGGCTGAAAGGGCAGAAGAGCTACGGCGGGCAGAGCGTCTGAAGCAAGTTCCACTGTCCAGCCGCGAGGTCTCCGACTTGCTCATGCTCGGCATGGGTGCCTACACGCCGCTCGACGGATTTATGGGTGAGGCGGACTGGCGTGGCTGTTGCGAGCACATGCAACTCGCCGGCGGGCTTTTCTGGCCGATCCCGATCACGTTGTCCTGCACGCAGGATCTCGGCGATACGATAGACAATGGCGAGGACGTAGCGCTTGTCGACGGTGAGACCGGCGAGACACTCGGCATCCTGACGGTCGAGGAAAAGTACTCAATCGACCGCGAGTTCGAATGCTCGCACGTGTTTCGAACCACCGATAATGCACATCCGGGTGTTGCAAAAGTAATGAGCCAGGGCCCACTTAATCTGGGCGGACCGGTGCGCGCATTGTCGGAAGGTCATTTCCCGGAAACCTATGCGGGTCTCTACTATCGCCCGGCCGAGACGCGCGCGATGTTTCAGGAGAAAGGTTGGTCCAACGTGGCGGCTTTTCAGACGCGCAACCCGATGCATCGCAGCCACGAGCATTTAGCCAAGATCGCAATCGAGATATGCGATGGGCTGTTGATCCACCAGGTGTTAGGTGCATTGAAACCAGGTGATATTCCGGCCGAGGTACGGGTTGGGGCGATCGATGCACTCACAAGAAACTACTTTGTACCCGGAACCGTACTGCAGGCGGGCTATCCCATAGAAATGCGTTACGCCGGGCCGCGCGAAGCTTTGCTACATGCAGTGTTCCGCCAGAATTTCGGTTGCTCGCACCTTGTCGTCGGTCGCGACCATGCTGGTGTCGGCGATTACTACGGGCCGTACGATGCGCACCACATTTTCGACACGCTGCCTGAAGGGAGCATAGAAACACAGCCACTGAAGATCGATATCACTTTCTATTGCTACAAGTGCAATGGCATGGCGACTGGCAAGACGTGTCCGCACACAGCCGCTGACCGGTTGGCAATATCCGGAACTCGGCTGCGCGAGATGTTCGCGAACAACGAGTCGATCCCGCCCGAATTCAGCCGTCCCGAGGTGGTTGCAGTGCTGCGCGAGTATTACGATGATCCCGGTCGTGAGTAATTGTTCGGATTGACAGGATCACACGAAACGTTCTATAAATTAGAAAACTCGAATATTCTTAAGTGGGTCGGGGCCCTCGGTAGTACTCAATACTGATCCGAAACCAGAGGGACTGTTCAAGTTGGGGAGAATTAATGTTCACGAGTAATCCGTTCGCCGAACTGTCGGCGTACATGTCGCCCAGTGTCATGCAGACCTACATCGTCGTCATGATAGTCCTGGTCGCCGCAGGCACGATCTACGACGTTTTGCACAAGAAGAGCGCCAAATATTTCCGCGACAACATGCGGAAGTCCAAAGCAAGCGCGACGCAGAAAGTGGGTGGCGGGGAAATGATCTCGATGGCGATCAAGACTGCCGTCGTTGACGTCGCGGCCTCCGGTGAATTCTGCAATCCGCGCCGCAGAATTGCTCACCTCCTGACAATGTACGGGTTCGTTGTTTTCGCAGTTGCCACGGCGGTCATGGTGTTCTCGTATGCAACGCCTGCCGCGTCGACGCCGGCCATTCTTCCACAGCTGTGGCACATCGGTGCGCTGATGGTGTGCCTCGGCGGTTACTGGTTCTGGTTCTTCATTCGGGTCGATGTCGCGGCAGAGGGCAGTTCGCCGTTTCGTATCATGCGTGCCGACCTCTTCATTCTCTCGCTACTCGCGAGCGCGACGTTTGCCCTGCTCTGGTCTTACCTGCAGGCGGCCGGTAACTCATGGGCAATGGCAGCTTTCGGTTTACACATTATTGCTACGACAGTGCTGTTCGGCTCCGTACCGTGGTCGAAGTTCGCGCATATGTTCTTCAAGCCCGCGGCGGCTTTTGAGAAGCGGGTGTCGGCAGCCAACGGTTCGAGAAGTAATCTGCCAGCTCCTGCCGACAAACCTGAAACGTTTGGCAGCCCGGTCGAACAGCCTCGCCACTACTAATAAGCCTGAGGAACAAACATGCCTACATTTGTTTACATGACACGTTGCGATGGCTGCGGACACTGCGTTGATATCTGCCCGTCCGACATCATGCACATCGACAAAACGTATCGTCGTGCCTACAACATCGAGCCGAACTTCTGCTGGGAGTGCTACTCCTGCGTGAAGGCGTGTCCACAACATGCGATCGACGTACGCGGTTACTCTGATTTCGCTCCTCTTGGCCATAGCGTTCGAGTACTTCGCGAGGAAAAGAAAGGGACGATTTCCTGGAAGGTCATATTCCGGGATGGCCGCGAGAAGAACTTCGAGTCGCCAATCCGCACCACGCCCTGGGGGTCGATAAAATCGCCGCAAGATTATGATGTGCCGAGTGAGGATGCCTTGAACAGCCAGGAGCTCGCGCATGAGCCAGACTCGCTCAACATCGAAAAATTACCCGCGTTAACGCCAGATAAACTCAAACAAGGAGTCGTGTGATGGGCCTGTTGTCGGGGAGAAAAACAAACTACGTCGATTCCGATGTCCTTGTTATTGGTGGCGGAATGGCTGGCTGCGGTGCTACGTATGAGGCCCGTTATTGGGGTCGCGACCTGAATATCGTCTGCGTCGAGAAGGCGAATATCGAACGTAGCGGCGCTGTTGCACAGGGCTTGTATGCGATCAACTGCTACATGGGTATGCAGTGGGATGAGAATCAGCCTGAGGACCATGTCCGCTATGCCCGCAATGACCTGATGGGTCTCGTGCGCGAAGACCTGGGCTACGATATCGCCCGACACGTGGACTCTTCCGTGCACAAGTTCGAGGAGTGGGGCCTGCCGATCATGAAAGACCCGGAAACCGGGCAATACATGCGCGAAGGCAAATGGCAGATCATGATTCACGGCGAAAGCTACAAGCCAATTGTCGCCGAGGCCGCGCGCAAAGCGGCCACCAAGGTCTACAACCGGATCATGGTGACGCACCTCCTGATGGACGAGACGAAAGCTAACCGTGTCGCTGGTGCTGTTGGTTTTAATGTTCGTACGGGTGACTTCTACGTCTTTCGCGCGCCGGCCGTAATCGTGGCCGCCGGCGGTGCATCGCACATCTACAAACCTCGTTCGGTGGGCGAGGGCATGGGACGTACCTGGTATGCGCCATGGAGCAGTGCGTCCGCTTATGCGCTGCCGATTCTCGCAGGCGCCAAGATGACGCAGATGGAGAACCGCATCGTTCTGACCCGATTCAAGGATGGTTACGGCCCGGTTGGTGCCTACTTCCTGCATCTGAAAACCCATACTGAGAATTGCAATGGCGAGGAATACGAGTCCACCTGGTACGAGAACACCAAGGAACTGGTTGGTGACTACGTAGACCGGCAACCGGTGCCGACCTGTCTGCGCAATCACGCCATACTTGAAGAGATAAAGGCCGGCAGAGGCCCGATTCGCATGGTAACGAAGGAAGCGTTCCAGGATCCGCACAAAGAGACCATCGGATGGGAGAACTTCCTCGGTATGACGATCGGTCAGGCGGTCGTATGGGCGTCGCAGAATATCGATCCCAAGCACACGAACCCTGAATTAACGACGTCAGAGCCCTATGTCATGGGGTCGCACGCCACTTGCTCCGGCGCGTGGGCCAGTGGTCCGGAGGACTACGCTCCGGACGAGTACCAGTGGGGCTACAACCGGATGATGACGGTCGACGGGCTTTTCGGCGCGGGTGACACCATCGGTGGCACGGCTCACAAATTCTCGTCAGGCTCGTTTGCGGAAGGCCGAATCGCTGCGAAGGCAGCGGTCAAGTACGTGAAGGACCTGGGTAAGGAAAGGCCGCAGGTTAGTGAAGCCGAGTACCAGAATCTGAAAAAAGAAGTCTTCCAACCGATGGAGAACTACGAAGTGGGCCGTAACGAAATTGTTGCTGGCACGGTTTCGCCAAGCTACCTCCTGCCACTCCATGGTCTGCAGCGTCTCGAGAAGATCATGGATGAATACGTTGGTGGTATCAGTGCGCACTACATGACCAACGAACCATTGCTTACGCGCGGGCTGGAGTTGTTGGAGATGCTCAAGGAGGACCTCAACCACCTCGGGGCCGAGGACCTGCACCAGTTGCAACGAGCGTGGGAACTGCAGCACCGGGTACTGGCTTCTGAGTCCGTGACGCATCACACGATGTTCCGCAAAGAAACTCGCTGGCCGGGGTATTACTATCGCGGCGATCACATGAAGCTGGATGACGACGACTGGCATTGCTTCACATTGTCCCAGTACGATCGTGAGTCCGGTGAGTGGGCAATGGAAAAGGCGCCCGTGTATCACATCGTCGACTAGGGCGTGCTAATCGCCCAGATCAGCGATACCCACATACTTGCGCCAGGGTCGGAGCATCCTGCAGCCGAGCTGCGGGCCGAATGCCTGCGGCGTTGTGTCGCAGATATCAACAGCCGACAGCCCGATGTCGTGATATTCACGGGTGATACGGCGCAGCATGGCTCGCCCGAGGAGTACGCGTTCCTGCGCGAATTGCTAGCCCCGCTAAAAGCGCCGCTCTACCTTGTGCCGGGTAATCGCGATGACAAGATCGCCATGCGCACAGCATTTGATGACCAGGCGTTCTTGCCCGAGGGCGGAGATTTTCTCCATTACTTGGTCGAGGATCACGCCGTACGACTTGTCGCGCTCGACTCAACATCCGCGGGCGAGCGCAAGGGCGTTTTCTGCCCGGCGCGACTGGCCTGGCTCGACGCTGTCCTCAACGATCGGCCGGATCAGCCGACCTTGCTGTTTATTCATCATCCGCCCTTTGATGTCGATGACCACTATCTTGGCGGTTACCGCCGTCCCGAAGAAGCAGCTGCACTGACTGACCTGGTCAGTCGCCACGCACAAGTCGTGGGACTGCTCTGCGGTCATGTTCACTGGCCGGTCGAACGCGATTGGGCCGGCACGGTGGCTCGTATCATGCCGAGTGTCGCGGTCGATTTACGCAAGGGTGTCGATGAGGTCGAGGCCCGGGGGCGTCCTATCTATATGCTGCATCGCCTCGCGGACCAGTCCCGCCTTGAGAGCCAGTCCAGGATGGTTGACGGCACGCCTTGATTCTTCGCCTGAATCCCCATATATAGGATCAGGGAGTAAGAAGTGCCAGAAAAAGTACAGCAGTCGGGCGAGGCAAGGATGGGCAGGGAACTCTTCAAGGCAACCCTGCCGTTCTCCGTCGAGTCAGTGAAGACGAGCTGGTGGCTGGTCGGATCGACGTTCGTGATGCTGACTGCATCGCTTCTGGGTGCCGCCCTCGCACCTGTATGGCCACTGCGCTTGTTGTTCTCCGTTCTGTCAGCGCTATTGATGTTGCGCTCCTTCATCACGTACCACGACTACATGCATAACGCGATTTTGTCGCACTCAAAACCTGCATGGCTGCTATTTCGTATCTATGCCGTTCTTGCGCTCACTCCGCCGCGATCATGGAAAAACAGCCACAACTTTCACCATGGACATGTCGGCAAGATCGACGCTGCCAGTGTTGGCACGTTTTCGATCATGACCACTGATATGTGGCGCGATGCTTCCCTGCTGGCGCGCATTAGCTACCGGGTTGAGCGCCATCCGCTGACCATATTGGCCGGGTATTTCACGATCTTCTTTTTTAGCGTCACACTGCTGCCACTGTTGAGGAATCCAGTGCGCCACTGGGACTCGCTGTTTGTATTACTTGGTCATGGTGCGCTGATCGCAGTCTTGTGGATTCTTGGCGGCTTTGATGTCGTGTTCTTTGTCGTCTTGTTGCCAATAACGATTGCGTCGATGATCGGCAGTTATCTGTTTTTTGCCCAGCACAGCTTTGAAGGCATGCACCTCTTGTCGGCGGATGAGTGGACCTATCAAGGAGCAGCACTGGAGTCCTCGAGCTACATGAAGCTCAACAAGCTCATGCGGTGGTTCACCGGCAACATCGGCTATCATCATATCCATCACCTGAACGTACGCATCCCGTTCTATCGACTTCCCGAGGCGATGGCAGCCATTCCCGAGCTGCAATCGCCAGTGACCACGACGCTATCGGCCCACGATATTCTCGCGTGTTTCCGGTGTTGCCTGTGGGACGCAGGTCTGCAGCGAATGGTCACCTATCGCGAGGCCGCGAGGTTTGCTCAGGCGGCCTGATTCGCTTTATGGGGTATACCAGATCGGTGACGTATAGGCGCGTTCCTGATGGGTGGTTGTGGCACCTTCAGGAATCTCGACTCCGAATCTGAATGCGTCGTATACGACCCATCGTGGTGTCGGGATTTCGAGCACGCGCGCATAGTAAAACGCTCTCTGCTCAGCATCGAATTCCGGGTCACTCCACACCATGCCAAGCTCCGACGCACCGATCGTGTTGGTCCAGTTCGCTGCCTTGATGTCCACCGTATTGCCAACCAGTGGCAAGGCACCGTTCGCGTCCAGTTCGCGGCCGTCGGACCACGCAACGTCGTAAACCTTCTCATGCGTGTTGCCTTTGGCGTCCAACCAGCCTTTGACGATCTGGATGCGGTCGAGGTTTGCACCGATAGGATCGCGCAATGCATAGACCATAAAGGTCGGCGCAACGTCGCCGGAAGCTGCAGTCAGGTCACCGCCCATGGGCACGCCTTTCTCATAGCCCCGGAAGGCCGGCTGCCGGCTGTTGAGGTCGTCCATCGTGTAGTCCCAGCCGCCGAAGAAACGAACCATTAGCCGAGTGCCCGTACTGCCATACACCTCCTTACGATCCATCGCGTCCCAGATCGCCTCACGTGTATTGTCGGTCGCCCAAACGGCGGCAAGGCCGGATGCGACTGTTTCATAGCCCTCAAACGTGCCGAATTCGGTCTTCGTGAAAGGATGCATCATGCGATCAGGAGAGGGTTCGCCACCCGAGTGCTTACCGAAGAAATTGTCCTCTTCGACAGCCGCAAGACCAGTATGGCTGTCCGTTGAACCCAATTGCCCGAACTTGTAAGGGTTCGTGCCGAATTTGTCCTCGAGCAACAGCCCGTTCTTAAGTGCCTCACGAGCATATTCGGTGGCCAGCATGTCCGGAGTTTTGGTCTCGCTCAGGTCAAGATTGCCAGCATCCCAGGTTTCATAGTCGGCGAAGGCGTCGTCAGGAGAGAGCAACGGATGCGCTTCACCATCGCCCTTGATCTGGGTAACCTCATACATGCGTTCCCAGCGCGCGCGCTTGGTCACGTATTCCTTATCGAGTTTGCGGCCCGTGTATTGCTTGTCGACCGGGAACATCAGGCCGTTCGACAGGTTACCGTTGTGGGCGAGTGCGAGCGCCGAACCACCGGTCTTCGCCTCGTAGTTTTCGAGGTATTCGTAAAGATCGAGTGGGTCAGTGCTACCGACCGGCGCCTGCGTTGTGTAGGGCACGACCTGTCCGGCCTTGTCGGCGTCGTCCCGGAATATTACGTTGCGGTGCAGATTGTTACCGGCAACCAGGGAGGTCCATTCGAAACCTATCAAGGCGGTGAAACGGCCGGGTTCGTTGTAAGCCTCGGCCGTATCGACAACATGCTCCCAGATCGTTTTGTATTTCTTGGAGCCGGGCGAGTAAGGGGCTAGCAGCGCTGGCGGGATATTGCCTTGTGAAAAATTCCCGATGAGATCCAGCGCAGCGGCAACAGCAGCACCCCCTCCCTCTTGAAAGCCGTCATGCCAGCGTCGTCCCTCTTCGAAGGAGAGAATGTTGGGATCGCCAGCCGCCAGGTCCTGTACGAAACCCATTGCGTCAGAATGATCGGCGACGACCAGCCAGT
>Ga0255052_10000054_pt1 | contig 76380 bp, 130 predicted proteins | sample JV7_2_21_MG_FD_188632 | JGI IMG/M metagenome (GOLD analysis project Ga0255052, IMG submission 188632) | Seawater microbial communities from Jervis Inlet, British Columbia, Canada - JV7_2_21 | ecosystem: Environmental > Aquatic > Marine > Inlet | place: Canada: British Columbia | collected...
TTTCAAATAAATGATACCAATACAAAAGCTGGTTGGATTATTGACGGAAGGCAAGAATTTTTTTCAAATGCAATGGTTAATGAACGCATAACAATAGCTAATCAAAAAGAGGGGTTAAAATGATTAAAAAAGTGTTGAAAATAACAAGGGTAAAATGGAGCAAAGACAGCACGCCTTTTGATTTAAGAGAATACAAGATTTTAGGAACTGGCTTAAATTCACCTTGCGGAACTATCAACGAATTTTTAGAGTGGGCTAATAAAAAAGATTATAGCCAAGTTATTGCTTTTGACGGTGAAAAAAGTTATCAATACTGGACTAAAGAGGCTTTAAAATGAAAATGCAAACAATAAGAAAAAGACAGGCACAACGCAGAAGGCTTGCCCGAAGTATTAAACATTTAAAAGCTACACCAGAGAGCCAAAACAAAAAAGACGGGTTAGAAAGCCTTTTAAGGATAGCCAAAAATTATCCTAAAATAGCCTTGACAACTAAGAAAATAAATGGTATAAATTAGTTAGAAGGGGGGCAAAATGAGTAAAAACGAATTAAAAAAAGCAGTTAAAAAAAAGGTATGTTTTAAGTTATTTAAGCCAAAGGTTAAGGTTGAATTAAGGAAAAACCAACTTTATAAAATAACTTTGGTAAAATGTTAAAAAAGGGGGTTAAAATGTTAAAAGTAACGTATGAACAAAACAACGAATTGAAGCAATTATTTTTTGACTTTGACAAATTTCCAAAAAAAGTAATAAATGATTTAATTGAAGATAAGGAAGTTAAGAAAATACACATTGAAAAGCTATAAAACAAGGATAAAAAGGGGGCAAAAATGAAGTGGAAAACATTGGATTTAATTTATTTCGGACAAAAACACACAGATTTTAACGCAAATGATTTAGAATTTTTGTATAAGATTAAAAGGTTAGCCAATAAACATCATAAACAAAGTGAAAACTCTTGTAATGGTTGCGGAATAGTCAAAGGACAAGCGTACACCGTAGGCAGTATTGATAACGGATACGCCAAGAGGTTATACGGTAATAATGTAAAGTCAGCCTATTTAAGCGAAGATTATAACGTTTTCGATAGGGAAATTGAAAACACCGAAAAGAAAATCACGGACTTAATTAACAGAGAAAACCGCAAAATCCACGTTGTAGTCAATCAATGGACGGTAGAATTTCAAGGCGACCCAAGAGGCAATACCGTTGCTTTGTCTTATGATAGCCAATGCCTACACCTTGACAAGTTTTAAAAGGGGGTAATTTATGAAGTATCAAGAGAAATTAAACGAATGTATCAGAGAATTACCAGACTATCCAGTGGACGAATTAAAAGACTTAGCGGAAGAAGCAAACAACTGGGACGGAGCAACCAAAAAACAAGCCTTATTATTGACAGGTATTGAAGAAGGCTTGAAAATCGCTTTGAGAATTGCAGAACAGCAAAGACTAACAAGAAAACATAAACCCCCTTTAAGGGCTAAGTCAAAGGGCTAGACTGCCCGACTTATCTCTTGCCTTTTTTCTCCTCTCTCTACCCTTAAAGGCTCAAGACTAACCCCCTTTGAGCCTTTTTTAATACCTCATTATGTAATCGCTTACAGTTAAAACAGCAGAAAATCAATCAAAAACTAATCAGAAAATAAAAAGATAAATAATGCCAAAGATACACCATTAAAAGGTACTATACGAGAGAGCAGAGCGAACAAGGGCGAACAGCCTTTATTGTTGGGGCGAAGCCCCTTTTATAGCTCAATCCTTGAGCAACTGCAACCGTTATCAATAACCCTTCATTGTTGGGCTGAAAGCCCCTGAAAACCGTGTATTTACATCAATATCAATCAATGAGCCAGCCAAAGGCTATACAATAACTAATTGTATCGCCATAGTTTCGTTGAGCCTCAAGGACTTAGGGGGCGGGGTGCATTTTAGCAAGGGGTCAATATGGGTTAGATATGACCCCTACTGTACCCCAAAATCGCTATATCTGAAAAATAAAGCCCTTTTTTAGCCCTTTTTCGCCCCAAATGAGCCAAAATAAAACACGATAAGAAATATTGCTGTAAGGGCTCAAATGAGCTCGTCAGCTTCCGCAGGACAAGCTTTTAAGGGCTCTTCAAGAGAGCCTCAATTAGGCAGCCATTAAGGGGCTACGCCCCCAATGTTCCTATTTGGGAACAATACCCTAGCGGGTACGAATCGACCCTTTGTATGTATGTATGTATGGGTGTTATTTAGCATTATTTTCTCTCATTCGTACCCTCACGGGTATATCTCATATTGGTTATTTTTAACTAATAAGGGTTTATTTTATGATATAATTGTAAAGCCTAAATAGACAATTAGAACTGGACATAAACCTGGACAATATGTCCATTTCAGAATCAATACAAATATGTAACGTTTCGGAGTATTCTGTCATAGAAAACGTACACTTTCCATGACAAAATTTTTGACAATAATTAATATAATTTATTGAAACCCCTAGACTTATAAAAATATTTTTTAAAAAGAACCTTCCTAAAGTCGTGGCTTTTATTCACAGGTATGAGAAATAGTCGTGTCTTTTTTTCATTAGCGTGCATAATAGTCATATAGCTTATTATATATATTGATTATATATTATAACCTATATCTTATATATTACCTATATATTATTGGTTTTTCACATAGAACCATAAAGTGAGGTTTATAAACCCTTTGGTATCAATGGGTTGTAAGGGTCAAATTTAGCTAAATGTTATACAAAATGTCCGTTATAAACCCTTGTATAACAACGAGTTATAGAGCACTTATTGACCAAAATGTCGCATTTTATGTCAAAAACACTGCATTATTACATAAAACGTAACAATATTGACACAACATTATATTGTATCAACATTGATACAACTTATAAGTTGTTACCTAACAACCTTTAAAATAAGGCACTTTGTATGGTAATTTACCGAACCCTAGTCAAAGGTTCGATAGAACCCCTTATAATATATAGGGTTTGGTTCGATAGGTTCGCAGAACCTTGACGAATGAAGGAGGGTTAGCGACTGAAATGAGGCGTGAGCGGAAGCGAGGAGGAGCGGAGCGACTAGAGAAGATTAAAATAAATGCGAAAAAAATTTGGTAAGCTAAGAAAGGCTAATAATTTCAAGGTATTTAAGGGTAATTATTTTGGGATGAAACCTTGACTTTAAAGAATATAATATGTTATACTTAACTTAGAAAGGAGGTAATAGTTATGGAAAAAACATATGTATATCGGGTGCTTTATAAGGGAAAGGTAATAGATACAGTGGAGATAAAATCCAAAGTTGAAGACAAAGCAGCAATCGAAGATGATGTTTATGCCCAAACTTTGAATAATCTTGAAGTAGTATCTGTTCCTTCTAATGACGAATAAGAGGCAAAAATGTGGGGAGATAATTTAGCAGAAATAATACGAACTGCAATTGCACTTGTTTTTGTAGGAATAATGATTTACTTATTTTTCTTCTCAAAATCATTAGGACTTTAAAATGTTTAGTATATCTATTTCAATAATTATAGCAATAGTCATTTATGGTTTTTGGTGGTTTCATACTGCTTACGATGTATATGCTGAGAATAATAAATATAGAATTACTGAAAGATTCAGCATGGTATGGGATTGTTATTTTTATACTTTAGATTATAAACTTGGATTATTATGTATTCAAATAGAATCAAGTGCGGGTAAATGTCAAGCAGATAAATGGGTTAAAAAATATATAAGATGAGTAATAAACCCCAAGCACAATTTAGTTTACTTAAACAATTAAAAAAGTTATATATAATTGCTAATCAAAATGGATTATACGATGCTGCTGATGTTATAGCAAAAATAATAAAAAAACCTCAAGGAGGGAAATAATTATGGGAATGTTTGATTCGGTTTTTTATACATGTGAATGTGGAGCTTTTGTAGAATGGCAATCAAAAGTAGGACATTGTTGTTTAGCTCAATATGGTAAAAATCAAGTTCCTGTCGAAATTGCTAAAGATATAAATAACGATATAGTAAGATGTGAAAAATGCGATAGAAAATATATTATAACTATCAGGAATAATATTTCTACAGTGCCTATGGATATTGAGGAGGTAAATGATGAATAAAAAAGCGTTTTGGTTTGATACAGAAACTACAGGATTAAGCGGGCAGAAAAATGACCTTATTCAATTAGCTTATCTCATTGAGATTAATGGTGAAATCGAGGAAGAGGGTTCTGTCTATTGTCAGCCTTTTGATTATAATACAATTAATGCTAAAGCTTTAGAAGTAAATAAATTAACAGTAGCTAAATTAAAAGAATTTCCTACTCCTCAAGAAACTTATAAAAAATTACAAGCAGTATTGGATAAATACGTAGATAGGTATAATAGAGAGGATAAATTTTCTCCTGCTGGATATAATGTAGCATTTGATGTAAATTTTTTAAAGAATTTTTTTCTTAAAAATAACGATAAATATTATGGAGCTTTTTTTGACTATCATATGATTAATGTAGATTCTTTACTTTATCTTTTCGATTACAAAGGAATTATAAAGTTAGAAAATTATAAATTGGTAACTGTAGCTAAACATTTCGGAATAGAGTTTAATGCTCATGATGCTTTAGCAGATATAAAAACAACTAGACAAGTATTTTATAAATTATTAGAATATTTTAAATAAGGAGGAGCATGAGCAAGATTGATTTAAATAGTACTTTTCAAGATGTAATTATTTATGTTTCAGAGGGTAATCCAGGAGCATTACAAATATGTATGACTATTTTAAAAGAAGATAAAATAATAGACCCTGATGCATTTCTTACTGGTATTGGAACACTATTAAGACTTGACGATATGAATATTAGAGGAAGTAAAATTTGGATATTATTTAAAGATATATGCGAAGGTAAAATATCTCATTTCTTAGGCTTGTTAAGAGCAAATCAATTAGGTTATCTTTCAGATTGGGAAATTTATGATGCAATAAATAATTCTAGGGGAAAAATAACTTTTGACAAAAAAGAAGTATTACAAAAAGTAAAAGATAGATTGCCGAATTTTAAATTGGAGGAATAGTTATGGAAATAAAAAAAGATTTAGAGGTTTTTACAGGTGATTTTTGGTATGATTTAACGGATGGAGGTTATATAAAACCCGAAGAAATTTTAGTAAATACAAAAGACGTTAGAAAAGTTGAAGAAGCTATAACGGTACTAATGGATTTCCAAAGTTCCTGCGAAGAAAATATAGAAGGTTTTATTCAATAAAAGGAAAATATGGAAACTTGGAAAGGATTAATATATGGTAAAGAAGATTTATCTTCTTTTTATGAAGTTTCTGATAATGGCAAGATAAGAAATTCAAGAACAAAATATGAATTAAAGTTAGCATTAAATAGTCAAGGTTATAATTACGTTTGTGTTTCGTTAGGGTCTCAATATAAAAGAAAGCATTTTAGTATTCATAGAGCAGTAGCTGAAACTTTTATACCAAATTTTAATGATTTGCCTGAAGTAAATCATAAAGATACTATTAAAATTAATAATACAGTTTCAAATTTAGAATGGATTACAAGAGAGGGTAATATAGAACATGCTCGTAAATTAGGATTAATAGGAGCTTGGGGAGAAAAAAATAGTCAAAGCAAGTTATCTAATAAACAAGCCCAAGAAATCAGAGATATTAGAAAAACAGGATTGTCTTATAGAAAAATAGCAAGATTATATAATACTACACACGCAACTATTATAGATATATGTAAAGGTAGAAGTTATATAAAATAGTGGAGTAATTCAATCGGTAGAATATCTGATTGTTAATCAGAAAGCTGGTGGTTCGAGTCCACCCTCCACTGCCAATATGCAGGATGGGGCAGTCAGGTAGCCTGCAAGGTTCATACCCTTGAAGTCGCTGGTTCAAATCCAGCTCCTGCAACCAGTATTTATAAAGGAATGTATGAAAAAAGAAGGCAGTCAATATTTAAAGTTTGGTAAAACCCACTACCAAAGAAACAAGTCTTATTATTTAAGTCGTAATAAAGTAAGAAGAAACAGAAATCGAGATTTTGTACATAAAATCAAAGTAGAAAGAGGATGTATTGATTGTAGTAATAAAGACGGAAGAGTCTTAGAATTTGACCATTTGCCTCAATATCATAAAGTTGTAGATATTTCTATAGCTTGTAATAATGGTTGGTCATTAGAACATTTACAGCGTGAAATAGATAAATGCGAAGTCAGATGTGCTAATTGCCATAAAATAAAGGAAGCAGAAAGATATGAAAGAGCAAGAACAGTATAAATTCGTTGATTTTAGGGTAGTTAAGCTCCCAGATTGGTTAAATGAACACAGAGACCATAAAACTGAACAAATCATAGGAGAAGGACACTGCGGAGACGGATTTAGGTTTATAAAGTGCGAAAAATGCAAAGAAGCCTATTTTACAGATAAAATATGATATTAGCACTATTCGGATTACCCTTATATTTCACTCTTGTTTGTGTAATTTTTCTCCATTTGGAGGCTATTGTAAACGTTTTCAAACACCTATTAAATTATAAAAAACAAAAATAAATTAGCCGTTTTTATAACTCCCTCTGTTTCAATTACTTATGACAGATTTATTTTGGGATGAAACCTTGACTTTATGAGTGCAAATATGGTATACTATATGTAGAAGGGGAAAGTTGTGTCTAATTTTGTATATAGTATAAAAAAGTATATTTATAATATCTGGTCTTTATGTGATTCTATTCACTTTTCCAATAAACTCACCCAAACAGGTGAGTGTTTTCATTTACTCCCCGTTTAACTTCCCTCAAGGGCTTGAACGGGGTTATTTTTTAATATGAGCAAGAAATATAAATTTAAATTTACAGGGGAAGGATTAACAGAGCCAGAAATCAAAAAAGGCACTGTTTTATTAAATGATTACGTAATAAACTATCCCCATTTAAATAAATTAAGTACTTTACAATTATTAGAAGACTTAGTTTATTTAGAAATGATGCAATCTCGCATTAAGCGAGAAATTGGAGATTCAAGCAAAGATAAAAGAGCCCCTCAAGATAGAGTAGTTCCTAAACAGTTTATAGCAGAATTGCAAGAAAATTTAGAACAAATACTCAAACTTAAAGAAAAATTAGGGCTTTTTGAAACTAAAGAGAAATTAGATGCTTACAAAGATATAGATAATTTAAAGAAAAAATTTAAGGTCTACAGGGAAAATCATCCTTTGTCTTTTAAGACGACTTGCCCCTTCTGCAAGGAAATCTATTTTATGAAAAGACGAACTAAGGATTATGAACCCCATATCACGCCATTTTTTGAGAATAAAATTTTGGTGAATAGACCTTTATTTAAACTGTATCACGAAGGCAAGATTACGAAAAAAGACGTAGCTGCTGTTTTAGGAGTTTCGGAAGATTATGTTCCCTGGGTTGAAGAAAAGATTTTAAATAAAATTAAATCTGCTTAAAGTTTTAGATACCTTCCCACATTTCCTATCTGTTGAATCCTTCAAAAATTTATTTTATAGGTGATTGTATTGTCAAATATGAATACTATTACAGAACAAGATATTCAATTCGCAGAGAATTGGTCTACTCCTAAAGATTTTGTGGAGACTATTTTTCCTGATTTTGATAATCCTGCTATATATGAACAGGATAAATTTGGAAGTTTACGTCTTTATCAAGAATCTTTCATTAGTGATGAATCTGTAATAGATTTTGAGGCAACAGCAAAATATAACAAATTAGATGAAAAACAGGAATTTCAATTGAAAAAAAATGTTGGAGATATTTATTGTTTTGGAGCAAGAAAATATGGTAAAACTCTTTGCGTAGAAAAATTAAATTTGTTAGTTGATATGGCTCATAATGATTCTATTAAAGCAGCATTTGCATCTGTTGATTTAATTCACATTAATGAAGTTTTAGATGATGTCAAAAATGCTTTCCAAAATCATGTTATCTTAAAATTATGGGAACGAAGTATAAAAGGTGCTCCCAATTTTAAATTTCAATTAAAAAATAATTTTAATTTACAAAGTGTAAATTTTAATATAGGTTCTAAAAATCCAGGTAGACAATGGTATGGAAAACACGTTAAAGCACTTTATATAGAAGAAGCTAGTTTAGAAACGGAAGAAGTATATAAGAAAAGAAAAGATGCTCTTTCTGAAGTTGGAGCAGTAATGAGATGTTCAGGAATGACAGATTTTACTACTTATAGTCCTCCTGGTAAAATGTTTTATGCTCCTGAAAATATAAAAAGTGTAATTAATTATCCTCAATATGTAAATCCAATGTGGGATGAAAAAGAAAAGAAAGACCGTTTAGAACATTATGGTGGAGAAGATTCTATTGGTTATCGTGTTTTTGTTAAAGGTGAAATTGTAACAGATGGAGTTAGTGCTTTTGATATGGATAGAATAAGAGCAGCTTGTTATGTTCCAGAAAAGAAAGGACGTACTTCTCGTCAAATTAAACGGTTTGAAATTACGAAAGAAAGATTTCCCCTTTTTAAAAACTTTATTGTAGTAGAAAGACCAAAAAGTTCAGAAAGAATTTTCATTAATTCTGATATTGGGAAAAAAGTAATGGAGATTGTTATTCATTCAGAAATAGGAAAAAAATATGATTATCTTTATAACATTGTTTTATATAATTTAACTACTCCAGAAAAATATGATATTTTAATGTATTTAATAGAAAAATTAAGAGCCAATGTAATTGGTTTTGATTGTGGAGATGGAGAAGGTAGAGCTCTTTATAGCCTAGTAGAAAAAGTAGTTCCCAAAGAAAATTTAGTTTATTATGATGGAAGTATGAAAGTGAATGTAGATTTTGAATATGATGAAAAAAAGAATATAGTAATGAAAAATGGTAAACCAGTTTATAGGCAAGAATTTATGTCAGAATTTTCGGTTCAAAGATTAGCAACTATTTTTTATGACGGAAGATGTATTATTCCTCAAGATTATAAATTTGATTCTCAGTTCAGTGTTGTTGTTTCAATGATTTCTGGAACAAGAACAAAATATAGATGTGTATCAGAAAGTGGAGACCACTTATTTGATGCATGGAAAGTGTTTTCAATTTCTCAATGGTTAAAAGCAGATTTTAACCAAACCAAACCTGTTGAAAAAGAACCTTCAATAGGAATAGTGGATTCAATATAGGAGATAAAATATGTCTACAATTAATAATGATTTATTAGGCAGTTTATTTGCAATGCTAACGACAGAAGTGGTTGTTCCTTCAGCATATCATGCCCAAGTAAAAGTAGTTAAACAGATGCTTAGAGATGATGTATCTGGATTAGTAGATTCTTTAACTGATTTTGCAGTAACTACTTCCTCTATTGATTTTACAATAGAAACTAAAAGTGAAGAACTTACTAAAATATTAAAACAATGGTTGGATAATATAAATAGACCTTATCATGGAAAAATCCCTTCAGGAATTCAACCTTTAGCAGAAGAATATTTCAAAGAAAGATGGAAATCTTCATCTTTTCCTATTTTAAAAATAGCGGGATGGGAAAACAAGAATGGAATAATACTTCCTACTAAAATGTTTTTTGTAGATGGAGAAAGTGTATATGCTGAAGATAAAAATAAAAACGGAGAGAAAACATTGCTTAATTATGATTATTATTTAGGAAAAGCAAAGAAAAATAAATTAGATAGAAATGTTTTTTTTACAAAACCTTACGGAAGATGGTTTGATAAATATCCTACTCCATTTTTAATTAAAAGAGGAATATATCATAACTGGAAGATAATTGAGTCTTTAAAAAATAAAGAAACTACAATTTTAAATCAAATCATACCTTATTTATTTTTAATAAAAAAAGGTAGTGAAATGTTAGATAGAGATGGCGTTACTTATAAAGATGAAGATATGAAAAAAGTAATAGTCCAAATGAAAGATTTAATGAAAAAAGTAAGAGCTGGAAAAACTCCTACAAGAGTTACTTCTTGGGATGAAGAAATTAAACATCTTATTCCAGATTTAGGTAATATTTTTGATGCTAATTTATTTGCAGTAGCAGAAAGAAACATTCTATCTGGTCTTGGTTTTATAGATGTTGTTGAAGCTACTAGTACAAGTAGAAGAGAAAGCATTTTAAATCCTAAAGCATTTATTGAAGAAGTTAAAAGTGGCGTTAAAGATTTTAAACAATTGCTTAAAGAAGTAGTATCAGAAATAAAAGAAAAGAATAAAGGTTCTCATAAAAAATATGTAAATTCAGAATTTTATATTACAAATTCTCCAATTACAGGATTTATGACAGATGAGTTTAAGAAATTAATTAGGTCTCTATTTAAAGCAGGGAGAATTTCTTCTCAAACAGCAGTTGAAGTAGTAGCTGAAGTAGATTTCAAAACTGAAGTTTATAGAATAAAGAAGGAAAGAGCACAAGGATTGGATAAAGATTTATATCCTCCTATAACCGAAAATAGAGAAGGACAAGGAATAGATATTCCTGGAAAAGAAATAGACAAAGATGGAAACGATATTCCGATTGATAAAATTGATAAAACTGAAAAAAAAGAATATAAAGATGGAGCAAATTCTAAATTAAAAGGTGCTCCTTACACTCTTAAAAATTATCCTGCACAATTAAAAAATCTTCCAGCAGGGGCAAGAAACTTATGGATTAGAACTTTTAATGCAGTTTATAAAGATACCAAAAATGAAAAAAAAGCAAGACAAAGTGCTTGGAGTAATGTTAAAGAAAAATATGTCAAAAAAAACGAAAAGTGGATTAAAAGATAACTAATATTAAGGGGGACAATATGTTAGAAAAAATTAATAGTGTACAGATGGAAACTTTTTTAAAGAGGTTTGAAAATCGAGCTACGGTTGAAATTATCGAAGGAGCGAAGCAAAAAGACGAGATTATAAAAATTGCTCAAGCAAAAGGTATTGATTTAAAGAAGAACAAAGATGTTTCGGGATTTAAATGTATATATGCCTTTGCAGACCGTCCTAATGAGAATAACGATTATTTGCCCGAGAAACCTTTGTTAAAAGCTCTCCCTAGTATTATAGGTAAGCCTGTAAATCTTCGTCATGATAGAAGATTTGTAGTTGGACACATATTAGATTATAAATATCGTCAAAAAGAAAAACAAGTAATAGCTTATGGTGTTATATATAAATCATGTTTTAAAGATGAATGGAAAGCACTTAAAAAAGATTTTGCTGATAAAAAACTGACAGTTTCTTTTGAAATTTGGAGTCCTCAAAATAAATGGAAAGTTAGACCAGATGGAGTAACAGAACTTTATGATATGACTATGGCTGGTATGGCTTTATTACCAAGAGATACTGACCCCGCTTTTGAAGGAGCTAATGTATTATCTCTGGCTCGTAAGAAAATGGAAGAGGAAAAAGAATTAGACTTGGTATATGCTTCTAAATATAAAAAAGAAGACATAATTACCGCAGATTATTTTAAAGAAGAAATTAAGAAAAATGTAGAAGCATTAGAAAAAGAAACTAAGGCAAAAGAAGAAGTAAAAGTAGAAGAATCAAAAGAAAAAATAGAAGTTCCCAAAGTCGAAGAGAAAGTAGAACCTATCGAACCAGAAACTCCTCTAGCCCCCAAAGAAGAGAATAAGGTAGAAGAGGTAGTTACTATTCCTAAAGTTAAATGTGCTAATTGTCAAGAAGAATTTGAAACAGCAGAAATAGCAAATATTAAATGTCCAAAATGTTTTGCTATTATAAGTAGAAATGGAGAAATGATTTATCCTCCTCAAATTAAAGATTTTAGAATATCATGTCCCTCTTGTAAATCTGAGAATTGGTTAATATTATCTAATAGTAAAGAAAAATCCAAATTAAGATGCCAAAATTGTGCTAAGGAATATGAATTAGAATTTACTGTTGAGAAACCTAATGAATTGTTAGATAAGATGAGATTTGTATATATAGGAAGAACAAGTTGTATTCAATGTGGATATTCAATATCTACTTCAGGAATATCAAGTGCAACTTCAAAAGAATTAACATGTGAAAAATGCGGACTAACATTTATTCACAATGAAGAAAAAGGAAAAAAAGATAAACAAATAAGTAAAATTGCAGAAGTTTCTAAAATAGAGACATCTTCAGAAAAAGGAGGGGAGGAGAAAGTGGAGAAATCTGACGAGAAAAAGAAAGTTGAAGAGAAAGTAGAAAAACCTATAGAAGAGGTTAAGAAAGAAACCCCGAAAGAGGAAATACCTAAAGAGGAAGCACCGAAAGAGGAAGTAAAAGAACCCAAAAAAGAGGTTGAAAAAGTAGAAGCACCAAAGGCTGAAAATGCTGATGTAAAGGCTTCTGTTGAACCAATCCCTCAAAAAGGTTCTGAAGAGATTAAAGAAGAATCTGAAAAAGAAAGTAAAGTTGAAGAATCTAACGAGGAACAAGTTCCCGTAGAAGAGATTAAAAAGGAAGAAACAATAGAAGAACCTAAAAAATCTGATAAAAATAAAGTTATCCGTAAAGCAGTTAGTAAGATATTAGCATTAAAAAAATCTTATAAACTAGCAACGGAAACGGCTCAAGAAAAAGAAAAATCCCTTAAAGAAGGAATTAAAAAGGTCGCTTCTTTAGTTATTTCTTTGAAAAAAGAAGTAGCAAAGATAAAGAAAGAAGCTGACGAAAAGATAAGCCTTTATAAGGAAAATGCCAAGACTATTCTCAAGAGACGAGAAGAACTTGGGGAAGAATACGCTGCTGATTTATCTGACAAAGATATAATGAATGAGGATAAATTTGAATTAGCTAAATCCCAGAAGGAAGTTACTTTGCTTAAAGCAAGTAATGAAAATTCTGATGACATCATAGGAGATAACAACGATAATTATGCTTTAGATGAAGAATTAACTAAAGCTGCTGAAGAAATTGATAAGAAAGCCTTCAGTAAAAAAACAAAAAAAAATAAAAAGAGGTAGACTAAAATGTCTGAACAAGAAAGAATTGATTTAAAAATCTCAAAGTTGATTAAAGAACCTATTAATTATCAACAGCCAGTTCCTGTGGAATTGGAAGCTATTGCTGATGTTTATACTGCTGAACCTGGTGAACATGTTTGGAGAGTTAAAAATATTGATGAATTATTTGATGTAGTACTTGATGTAGACGTAGATGGTAAGATTACAGTTATAAAAAGAAGTCCTTTACAGGATATAGAACTAACTTTTAAGGGTTTAAACTCTAAGAAAGATTATGTTCTTGTTGAAGATGTACTTAATAAAGTTGACACCGATGCATTAGCACGCAGAAAAGAAGCTATCACCAGAGGAATGGACAAAAGAGAATTAAAGCTGATTTTGGATGCTATCCTTGCTCCCGCTAATACCTATTATCCTTATAATTTGACAGCCAATGCTGGTATTACTGTAGCTTCTGCTGATGACCTTTATGATGTACTGTTGAAAGCTAAACATGCTTTAGAAGATTATGGAGATGGATATGTAACTTTAGCTGGAACTTCAGTTAAAGAAGCTATTGACCTTTATGATAAAGCTAAAGCTGCTTCATTTAATTACAATGTTACTCTTTCTGCAAAGTTAAGAGAACTTGGAATAGATGTGTTGAAAGTTTTTGGTAAAGTATCTGTGGATTCTGCTGACCCAGAAACTGTAGAGACTAAGTTGTTAGCTGCTAAAAAGTTTATTATGGTTGCTAAAAACAGTAGAGTTGTTAATGGAAAACCTATTAGTTTTGTAAGACGTAGGATTACTCCTGCTATCGCAGAACGTATGGGTGCAGATGTAGATAAAGCTCAGAGAGCTATATTTGTAGGTCAAGTCCCTACACCTGTAGTTTTTGCTGGTACTAGCCGTGAAGTACTTGGATTTAGCGTATATGGATATGAGAGTATCATATTCTGTATCACTAATCCTAAAGCTATTGTTGCTGCTGATTTATCAACTATCATATAAGATAGTGAATACCTGGAATGGAGGGAAAGAAATTTCCCTCCTGCCCAGCTTTAAAAAGAGAAATTATGATTTTATTTAAAAGCAAATTATCAAAGAAAGACCAAATTAAAGTGGGAGATATTATCCAATCTTACCCAGATTTTTATGGAGATTTTTATATTACTAAAGATAATTTACGTCTTTATATTAAGGAAAATATAGAATTATTATTTAAGTGTTTAAATAAGGGAGACAAAATTGCATATACAGAAAACGGTGTAGCTATAGTAACTGGTTTTAGTGATAAAAATAATAGAAAATATATTAAATTTTTAACAAAAGATTTAAAAATAGCTGAGAATTTATTAAAAAGTCTTTCTTGGAATTTAGATTGTGATTTATGGATAAAAATTAAAAAAAATAATCCGATTAAAAATATATTAAGAGTAAATGGATTTATGTTTCATGCAGGAAGAGGAAAAGAATTATTATTAGTAAGAAGAAATAGAGCAAAATTTATACCAAAGAAAACTAATTTGAATACAGGAGAAAAGAATGTTAGAAGAAATTAGAACGAAAGTAAGAGCTTTAATTGAAGATTTTTCTAAAAAAGATTTTGAAGTATTTGAATATACTTCAGTTAATATTTTTACTATTGCTCAATCTAATATTACTATTACTCAAGTTTTATTAAATGGAATTGTAACTTCTGATTACACTTTCGATTCTACAACTAATAAAATTACAATGACAGGAAGTGGAATAGCTTCCACTGATAAAATAGAGGTAGATTATACTTATAATGAATATAGTGATAGTGAAATAACAGAATATGTTAGGGCAGCTTTAGTATGGATAAGTATTTTCTCATATAATGAAGGCGATTATGAAATAGAAATTGATATTTATCCTACACCTTCAAATGAGACAGAAGATTTAATTTCATTAATAGCTTCTATTTTAATAAAACCAGATTATTCAGAAAAACGTCTTCCCAATTTGACGGTTAAATATCCAAGAACAATGACCAAAGAAGAGGTTATTGAGAAATTAATTATCAGATTTAATCGTGGGTTAGGGGTAACAGACGTTATAACTTTAACTTAACTAGGAGAAAAAAGATATGTCTACAAGTAAAAATTTAGAATTTTTTAGAAAAGGCACTCCTTCTTATGAATTAATATTCACAAAAGATGGAATACCTCTTGACATAACAGGGTGGACTATTTATCTTACAGTCAAAGAAAGTATGGAAGATGCTGATGTTGATGCTAAAATTAAAAGAACGATAACTACCCATACTGATGCTCCCAATGGAAAAAGTCTTATAACTTTGCTTACAACTGAAACTGATTTAATAGGAAACTATTATTATTCTTTTGATTATAAAGATGATGAAGACAACGAAGGTGTATTAGTTTATGGTAGAATGTTAATAAGAGAAACTGTTTTAGAGGAGAGAACATAAAATGTCAGAACCCTTAACTTTTAATGTAGAATTAGTAGAAAAAGAATTAGTAGAAATTGAGTTAAAAACTTTAGATTTAATTCCAAGAAAAACCTATATTTGGGAATTGGAAGATATAATAGTTACTAATAAACAGAATAAACAAGTTTTAGTTTATAATTCAACAACACAAGCATGGGAAAATAAATATTTATATGATATATTAAATCTTAATGAGACTCCAACAAATGTAGCTGCTTTACCATCAAAAAGATTTAGAGTAGCAAATGCATTTTTAACTGGACAATTAGAAGTATTTTTAAATGGACAAAAAGTACATAAATCAGAAATAACAGTACATTCAGATACGGAATTCTCGTATCCTATAGACATAGCTACTGATGATAAATTAGAAGTAAATTATCTAAAAAAATAAGGAGAGATATGCTTTTACAAATTGCAAAACAGATTTTCTTAATGACTTTGACAATAATGAAATCAACGTTATCTTTATTAGAATTTAAATTAGGAAAAACAACAGAAGATTACATATATGCAAAAAAACAAGTTATGGATTCTACATATAATAATTTAAAAAAATTATTTAAACAATTACAAGAAGAAAATATAATAGAAAAATGTTCTTGTAAAGCAAATTTAAGAAAAGGGTATAAGCCTTGCGACCTCTGTGGAGGAAGTGGGTTTTGTAATAAAAATAAATAATATGTGTTTTGAAAAATGTATAACTTTGACGTATTCTGAGAGGTTAAACTCAGAAAACAATTTGAAACTGAAACATGCTTCCTTGAAAGATGAAAATCTTAAAAAAAAGGAGGTAATAACTTATGGCTAAATTGAATACTGCAATTCGTGGTGCACAAATTAAGAGTGCTGTTGCTGGTAATGGTTTGGAATGGACTAGCGATGATGTAATGGGTCTTGACCTTAAAGCGTCTGCTGGTTTAAAAATTGACACTGGTGAGCTTTCTATCGAACCTAATGATTTCGCTGGAACTGGTCTTGAAGATGATGGTTCTGATAATCTTAGATTAGCTGCACAAGGTAATGGTATCGCTGGTGGTGCTGGTTCTACTTTGTCTGTTAATTTAGATGGAGCTACTTTGTCTGTCAGTGCTTCTGGTGTAAAATTAGCTGATTTGGCTGATGGTAATATGTTAGTAGGCAACGGTTCTAATGTTGCTACTGCTGTTACAATGTCTGGAGATGTTACTATAACAAATGCTGGTGTTTCTGCAATCGGTGCTACTAAAGTTGTTGATTCTATGATTAATGATGACGTAGCTACTGGATTAGCTGGTGCTGGTATCGCTGCTGCTTCTGGTGTTTTGTCTCTTGATATTAATGAACTCGGTGCTGCTGTAGTTGATGTTTCTGCTGATAGTATTGCTATCGTTGATGCTGATGATGATTCTTCTAAAAAAGAATCTATAGCTGACTTAGCAACTGCTATGGCTGGTAGTGGTATTACTGCTACTAATGGTGTATTTTCAGTTGATTCTATCACTGATAATATCGTTGAAGCTGATATACAAGTTGAAAACGAGTCTGCTAATTGTAATGGTGCAACAGTTGCGTTTACTCTTTCTAATACTCCCGTAGCAAATTCTCTTCAAGTTTTCTTGAATGGTTTGTTACAAGAAGAGGGTTCTGGAAAAGATTATACTTATGCTGGTACAACTGTTACTTTTGCTACAGCTCCTGTTTCTGGTGATATTTTGATAATTCATTATATTACTAATAACTAAAGTTGATTTAGATTAAAAATAGCCTAAAAAAATGTCAAAGTTATCCACTTCGGTGGTAAAGTAAGGAGAAATCAAAAATGGAACTTAAAGGTAAAAATGTAAAAAAGATACCAAAAGCAAAGAAGAAAAAAATGCAAGGTACTTTAAAAAGAATGGAAAAAGTTAGAAAAGAAGATAATAGAAATTTAAGAGATTTAATAACAGCCAAATTAAATTGGGCTATTAAAGAAAAAGCAAAAGGAATAAAAGTAATAAAAGAAACACAATATCAAGTTGCTAAATTAGAAGGTATAATTTTATTAGCAGAGGATTTACTAAATCCTAAAAAAGAGGAAAAAAAGTCTTAATATGATAACATCCAAAATAAATTTTTCCTGTATTTTATGTGGAGAAAAAGAAAGTTTTTACGTAATGCCAGAGAAAATAAAAACAATAAGTAAAGATTACATCAATTCGGTAACTAAATTTAATTTACAATGTAAAAAATGTGGAAAAAATTACAGATTAAATATAAAAATAGAGGCAGTATAAAATGAGTGATAGAAATACTAGTATTCGTAGAGGTCAATTAAAACCAATTCAGTATGATGATTTGGATGCAACAAATGCTGCGGTAGATAATTATATACCAAGTTATGACCAAGCTACTGGTAAATTTACTTGGGTTGAAAATGTAGCAGGAATTTCAGTCCACAATGACTTAACTTCTATACAAGGCGGGCAAGCTAATGAATATTATCATTTAACTGCTGCTGATTATAATGAATTATCAGATTTCTTAGGTGGAATAAGCGTAGCTTCTGGTAATATAATTACTTTCACAAGTTTTCCTATTACACCAAGTTCAGCACCTACTACAGATTATCAAGCAGCAAATAAAAAATACGTAGACGATTCTGTTGCAGGATTAAGTCCTGATAAAATAAGCGAAGGAGACTCCTTAGTAGAGGTAGTTGATTCTGGTTCTGGTTATATTATTTTTAAAGTAGATAATGTAGAAGAAGGAAGATTTAATGCAAGTGGTTTAAAATTAAAATCAGGTACAGATATAAATGAGTTCTCAATAGATGGAACTTTAGCCGATGATTCTGACGATGCAGTTCCAACAGAAAAAGCAGTAAAATTATATGTTGATACTGCTATAAGTGGAATTAGTTCTGATAAAATAAATGAAGGAGATTCTTTAGTTGAAGTTGTAGATGCAGGAACTGGTTATATTAAATTTCAATTAGATAATGTCGAACAAATGAGAATGATAGATGGAAAATTATATCCAATAACTGATGATGATATATCTTTTGGAGATGCTACTCATAGAATTAAAGAAATGCATTTAATGCCTAGTTCTTTATATTTAGGAAGTACTCATATAACAGAGAATAGTTATAATAGAAATGAATTAAATACTATGCTTGCTTTTTTTAAGATAGCAATAAATGGTAGTTTATCTCAATTTGGAATGGTAGATGGAATAACTGACGAATTTGAAGATGAAACTGGTGTAGATACTGGTTCTTCAACCAACGAAAGTTACGATAGTGGTAATGATTTATATAGTCCTAGTTCTGTCTCAGGACTCGAACTAGATTATATGGAATATGCTTCTGATGGAGCTGCTCAAGCTGCTTATGTAAGTAGCTCACTACCACTTTATATTAGTAATGGTTCATTAGACGATGAAGATTGTTCTAATATTTCTGATTGGTCAGATGAAGATACTGGCACAGGTGAATCAAGTCAAGTTACATTCGACTCTCAAGAAACTTTTAAGTTAGATAGCGGAACTGCTGGAGCTAATAATGCTGGTAGAATTAAAGATGTAGGAGTAATGCCTTCTACTTTTGTTGTAACTATTAAATTATACCATAGTGCATTAGGTGCAACTACTAATGACGCTTTTTGTTTATATGTAAATTCTACTGGTTTACGTCTTGCAGCATATTTTGGCACAGATGGTCTATATATTAGCGATGGTGCAGGTTATCAAGAAGTAGGAACAGATTTAGTCAAAACAGGAGTTTGGCAAACTTGGACTTTCGATGTTGATAATACAACACCAGCTACCGCTACTTGTGATGTATATTTAGATGGAGTTTTAAAGGTTTCAGATGTAGATTGTTCTACTACTGGTGGCTTTAATGATGGAGAGGTTTATCTTCTTCAAAAAGGAACTGATACAGCTAACAGAATAACATATGTTGATTATGTGAAAGTTGGAAATGGTTTCTCTCCTATCAATCTCCAATCTTATTCAGAAGATACAATTAAAAATCAAGGTTCTTATTCTTTAAAAGCAATAGCAGCAATAACAGATTCTTTAAATGATACATTAACTCAATCAGGATTATCTATAGATTTAACAGATATAGACGAATTAAAATTCGATGCATATGCTAGTAGAACAGGAACTAATTTACAAATGCAAATAAAAGGTATAACAGATGCTAATGTTAAACTTTTATTACATTTAAATGGTTCAGACGAAGCAACTGTAACAACAGATGAATCCGCAAGTAATCATAGTATTACTTTTAATAATTCGGCTCAATTAGATACAGGAGACAAGAAATTCGGAACGGGTTCTGTTTTATTTGCTGAAACTGGTGCTTATGTAACTATGGATAATCATGCAGATTTTGATTTTGGTAGTGGAGATTTTACTATTGATTTCTGGGTTAAACGAAACTCAGATATAGTAATGCAAAGAATTGGTGGACAACTAACTGCTGGAGGAAGTGAAGAAAATACATTTAGATTTAATGTAACTACAAATATAATAAGATGGCAATTTAAGACTGATGGAGGCATAAGACAATTAGAAACTGTAGGAACAGTTACTGCCGATTCAAATTGGCATCATATAGCATTGATTAGAGATGGTAATACGTTAAAAGTTGGAATAGATGGAACAATAGATGCAACAACGGTTGATATAACAGGTGAAACTCAAGTAACACCAACTTCTAAATTCTCTATAGGTAGGGCAGGAGATTATGCATTACATTATTTCGATGGTTTGATAGATGATTTTAGAATAAGTGATACAGCTCGTTGGACTACTAATTTTGCAGTTCCAACAAGTGAACATACTTCAGATGGTAATACTAAATTACTATTACACTTCAATGGTAATTTAACAGACAGTAGTAGTTCAGCTCATGTACTTACACCAAACGGAGGAGCAACTTTAGATGGTTCTGTATTCGGAACAGCAGCATTAAATTTTTTCTTTATTCCCACTCCTTTTACTCATCTAAAATGTAACGATGATGCAGCAAATACAACTGTTACAGATGATGGAACTGGTGCTAATAATGGTACTTCAAGTACAAATACTTCTAATTTAAGTGTAGCTGGAAAAGTAAATGATGCTTTTGAATTTACTTCATCAAGTTCAGAAACTATTAATATAGATAATTTATTGACGGATATTGCAAGTGATACTATAGGAACATTCACACTTTGGATAAAACCAGATAGTATAACTGGTACAGCCGAAGGAAATTTTATAGCTTTTGGTGAAACTGTTGATGAAACTTGGTTACATATTTGGCATTACGAAGATATGTTGAGATTCAAGGTTTATACAGATGACCCACATTCAGGTGCTCAATATGATATAGCTTCTGTTTTAACAGGAGGCTGGCAGCATGTAGCTGTTGTACAAGATGGGGTAGCTTTAAAAATTTATTTAGATGGTGTTGATGTTACCCCTACTCCTGCTTTATCAGGAACAGGTACTACCGCTTTTTGGTTTGCTAATGTACCTCTTCTTGATAATGGAAGAATAGGTTGTATGAATAATACTAATTTAGGAAATGTAAAGTTATATGATGGTTTATTGGATGATATTCGTTATTATCAGGGAGTTGCTTTAAATCAAGCACAAGTTCAAGCTATATATAATTCAGATAGTGGTACTGAAGATGGAGCAATAGGTAGTTATTTATCTATACCTGATTCTTCAGATTGGGATATAGTAGGAAGTAATTCAGATAATTGGACTATAGATTTATGGGTTAAACACATATCAACAACATCTTATCAACAATATTTAGTTCAATTTCAAGGAGCTTCACCCTGGTACGAGTGGCAATTATATCATTTACAAGGTTCAGGACTTAGTTTTAGAGTATGGGACAATAACGCTGTAGTAATTCAAACTCCATATGGAGGAGAAATTACAGATTCAGATTGGCATCATATTGCTTTAATTAAAGTAGCTGATGAATATGCAGTTTATAAAGATGGTGTTCAAATTAGTTATATTCAAGATAGTAGTACAGCAACTTTTAGTGGGAGTCTTCGTATAGGTACAATAGCAGGAGGAACAGGTTCTCAAGGTTATTATTTTGATGGTTCAATGGATGAAATAAGAATAACTCAGGACAATGCATTTAGTGCAAGTCCCAATGTAGGTTTATCAGATACCATAACAGTACCTACATCAGAACACACAGACCCTATAACTGTTTCTACAAAAGACATAGTTATTTCATCTGCTGATACTTGGGAAGAAGTAACTTGGGATATAAGTGGTATAGCAAACGCAGACAAAGAAAACATAGGTTTCATCAGTATAGAAGTAACAAATGCAGATGCAGAAAATACTTTTTATATAGATAATTTTAGAGTAGAAGGTTCAAATAATAATATGACTTTATTTTCTAATGCTAATGTAGCAGAAATTGAAGCAGACAGTGCTCGTATAGTTATATTTGAAGAGGACGTAGATAGTGTTACTTTAAATACAGATTTAAAAGCTTACGTAAGTCGAGATGGAGGAAGTACTTGGGCTGAAGTAACTTTAGCTGATGAAGGCGACTATGAAACAGATAAAAGGATATTAACAGGTATAGTAGATTTAACTCAATCAGGTATGGGTAGCGGAACATCAATGAAATATAAAATAGAAACTTTAAATACCAAAGACCTAAAGCTACACGGAGTAGGTTTACTCTGGGATTAAGGAGAAATTATGATTAAACGAGTAGTAGATAAAAATAAAGTAAAGAAAAATCCTAGAATAGTTTTAAAAAAACTTATTAAGATTTTAATAGCTAAAGGTTTAATTACTAGAGAGGACTTAAAATAATGGAACAATTATTTAGAGAAGAAAGTCAATTTATTCGGATATATTACTCAGTGGAGCAAGAAACAGACCCCTTTGAACATACTGTTGAATTAACTGATTTACCTTCTTTACCTATTAAAGCTATAGTTACAGACTTAATTGCTTCTCAAGCTATATGGAAAATGCCTGGAATCAAATTATCCAAAGCTAAAGAAATAATTATAGAAAAAAAATATAGAAGTTTAATTGAGATTTCTGAAAAAATAAAAGTAGATGATGATTATTATGAAGGTTGGAAAGAAAATGGAAAGTTACAGATAAGACAAGAGGGAGATTACTTACGTATTTATATATATAGTAAACATACATAATGAGTATTAGAATTAGAGTAATAAAAAAAGGTGTTCCTTTAAAAGTTCATATCAAAGATATGGAAAATTTGCACCTAATAAAAAAAGAAGAATTTAAACTATTAGGAAAACAAACAGCTAATGCCATGAAAGAAACCATTAATAGAAATAAAAAATCAAAAGAAGGAAATAATGAACTAGAAAATGCCATAGATGTAGAATATTTTCCTACAGGAAGTAAAGGTGGAATTGGCTGGGGAGTTGGTAATATAGGTAAGTTACCTAAACATTGGGCAGCAGTTAATTTTGGACATAATGGATATAGTATTCATGCTAAAAATGCTCAATTTTTAAGATTTAAAGATAAAAATGGAAAAATTATTTATCGTAAATCTGTTCATAATCATGGAATCTCTCCAATGAATTTTGTTGAAAGAACAGTTCGTTGGTTGACTATTAAAATGGCAATATTTAAAATAAAAAAGTAAAGGAATAAACAGGAGGATTAAAAATGTTACAACCAAAAGGCGTAAATTTAGATAAAGTTTTTACAGTAAGTGGAGTAAAAGAAGTAAGTGGATATACATATGTTTTACTTATAGATTTTGCTGGATTATCTGTAATTAAAAGAATTAATTCTGATGAATCAGAAATAAAATACCACTGTATAGACGATGGTGAAACTATTGATGAGTTTTGGGTAGACCCAGAACGTCATAATAATCATGGACTTGGATATACATGGATTAGTGTTTGTTAAGGAGGAAAAATAAATGAGAAAAAAAGTATTTAATGCAATAGAAGGAACTTTTGATATAATTGGTGGAGAACACGAAAGTTGTTTACTTGCTTTAGCAGCAGGTCAAGTTAATCTCAATGTTAATGATGTAGTTGAATTAGTAGATAATGTTGCTAATGTTACTGTAAATAATAATGTAACTTTTAATAACACAACTCACAGAGCAACTTTAAAGTCTGGAAAGACTTATAAATTACAAGCATATGTTAGGCATGATGGTAGTGCAACTAATACAGCAGCAAATTATAGATGGTACGATGTTACAAATTCTGTTTGGATAGGACAAGATTGTCAAATTTCTTCTCAAGATGCTATTTTAGATGATGGAGTTCAACCTACAGCGAGTGCAATAATTACACCTTCTACTAATATTGAAGTAGAGCTTAGATGTGCAGTTGTTAGTACAGCAAATCAACACCTTCATCAAGATGCTACCCATGCAATTATAGAAAAATTAAAAGAAGATATTTATAATGTAGTTAGTACACCTTCTATGACAGAAGAAAATTGCTTACTAGCTTTATCAGTAGACCAGACTTCACTTGGAGTTGGAACAGTAATTAATCTTTTAGATAATGTAATTGACAAAACAATAAATAATAATACATTATTTAGTAATGGAACACATCAAGCTACTTTAAAAGCGGGTAAAACTTATAAATTACAAGCTTCTTTTAGAGTATTAGGCACTGGAAGTAATGATGCTATTTATTTTAGATGGTATAATGTTACTACGAGTTCTTACATTGGAGTAACTGGAATTACTGCATCTTTGACTCATATATCTAATAATGGAGCTTCTCCTACTGCATGTGCAATAATATCGCCTACTGTTGATATTCAAGTAGACCTTAGAGTTTCAGGTATAGATGGAACTCCTAATATTTTAGAAAATACTGCTTGGGCTTCTATAGAAAAAATAGCTGATAGAGTTTTAACTCAAGCAACTGTAGGTTCTACAGATGAAATGCTAAAAAGAGCAGATAATGATGCATTTGAAACTGCTCAAGCAGGAGTAGAATATTATGCTCCTACTCAACATGGTAGAATTTTTGGAATTGTTTATAGACGTTATTATGCTATACCTGATGCTGGTGGAGCTGGAGACACTCAAAATATAGCATTAGGTTTTACAATAAGTGGTAGAGTTGTTGACCTTAGAGGGATAGCTCTAAATCAAGCTGGAGACCAATGGCAACCAATGCCATTTGTTGATTATGGTAGTACGAATAGAAATATAGAATTAAAAGCTTATCCAACTATTATACAAATAATTGGTGGTGCTGGTCAAGATTGGCAAGCTGGTGGATATATTTGGATAGATTATACAAAATAAGGAATTATAATAAGTAAGCTGGTAAGGGATTCGTCAAGAGATTTACTCTGAAACGTCAACTTACAGTGTGCTACTTATCTTAAAAATAAATTATGACAAAATCATGTATAGATTGCGGTAAAAAGTTAGTAAAATATAATGCTGAAAGATGTAAATCTTGTTCAGTTAAATTTAGGTGGAGCGATAAAGAATATAAAGAAAGAGTTAGTCAGGCTATAAGCAAAGGAAGAAAAGGAATGGAATTCACTAAAATACATAAAAGAAATTTATCTAAATCTCTTGAAGGTCATATAGCTTGGAATAAAGATGTAAAAGTTCAACTTAATACAGGCAGAACTCATTTTAAGAAAGGTAGTAAGATTAACGTAGGTAGAGAAAGATTGGATATGAAAGGGAATAAAAATTATAATTATGGTAAACCATTTAAACCATTTTGGGGAAAATACGATAGAATTAATATGCGTTCTGGTTGGGAAATAGCATATGCCAAATATTTAGATAAACGGAAAGTCCAATGGCAATATGAACCTAAACATTTTAAATTAGATAATACAACATATACTCCCGATTTTTATTTACCTGAAACTAATGAATATATAGAAATAAAAGGATGGTTCACAGAACAAGCAAAATTAAAAATAAAAAATTTTATGAAAACTTTTCCAGATATTAAATTACAAATTTTACAGCAAAAACAATTACGAAAAATAGGAGCGATTAAATAATGGCTGTCAAAACTTACGATTATTCCACTCCTTCAGAGTTTACATATGACAATACAAAAATAGAGGTCTCTGGTGGTCTTGCACAATTAAAAATAACTCCAGATTTTACAGATTTAGTAGGTTATTGGAAATTGGAAGATGATTATCAAGATAGTTCTGGACTAACTAGACATGGAACTCCTTCAGGAAATCCTACATTTGAGGATGGTAAAGTAGATAGATGTGTTAATCTTGATGGTATAGGAGACTTCGTAACTTTTCCTAATTCTTTTGGTTTAAATGTTATGACTTTAACTTTTTGGTTTAAAACAAGTGGAACTAATCAATACCTATTTAGTGGTGGAGATGCTTATGATGGTTATTTTTATATGCAAACTGGAGGAACTACAGCCCTTTGGGCAGTAGGAAATAATCAAACTGTAGTTTTTACTGCATCATTGGTTAATTGGAATCATGTTGCATTAGTAATTACAGGTACAAATCATTTAGTTTATCTTAATGGAAATTTAATGGATTCTGAACCAAGCACATTAGATGCCTTTTCAGGAGATTATAATTTAAGAATGGGTGCTAGAGCAGATGACGGTAGTAGTCCTTTCAACGGTCTAATTGACGAAGTAGCAATATATAATAGGGTAATGGAATTAGCAGAAATTCAAGACTTATATAATGTTGGAGCAGGAAGACATTTAACTCAATATCCAATAGACAAACCTACAATAGAACCTACTAATTTATTTGACCCTGCAATAGTAAATTCCTGGGATTCATTTTTAGAAACTTTAGGTTTAGGAAATGTAGGTTCTATAGGATATAATTTGTATAAAGTAGATAAAGCAAATAAATATTATTGGAATGGAAGTACTTGGATAACTGGAGGAAGCGACAGTAATTATAATTCCCAAGCGGTAATAACAGCAAATATAGGAACATTTGATGTTGCTCCTGATAAAATTGGATTCATAGCATATTTAATATCAGATGGAGAACAAGTCGTGGAATTAGATGAAAACCAAATAACTTATTCAGCTAATACAGCTCCTTCAGTTAATGCAGGAAGTAATAAAAATTGTAAAGATGAAGCAACAATAGCTCCTTTTAGTGATTGTTCTTTCTCAGATATAGATGGAACAGTAGACCATGCTTATTATAAAATAGATGGAGAAGTGGATGTTTGGACTGAAATTTTACAAGGCGGATATGGAACATTATTAGAAGCAGTTCAGGCTTTTAATTATCAATTTAGTAATACAGGAACTAAAATAGCTAGACTACAAGCAGAAGATAATATTGGAGCAACATCAGAAGATAGTTTAGAAGTAGATGTCCAACAATTTCAAGTAACTTTTAATATAAAAGATAATCAAGGAAATCATATAGCAAATATTTATTTTAAACCTGGAGATGGTACAGGATACCAAGAAAAACACAGTCCTTTTACTTATGGATATGATTATAACGCTTCAGGATATGATATTGTATTAGATAAAAGCGGATATAGTATAGAAACTCAAAATGTGGCTTCTACAGACCATACAGAAAATTTTACATTTATATCATTAATGGATTCTTCTGATGAAAATATAAGAATAATTAATGCGGTTTATGACACTGATGGTAATATGACAAGTGCTACAAAAAGAGTATATAGAACTGCTGCTGATTGCGAAAGTAATGTTAATCACATAAAAGAATACGCTGTTACTGCTACTTATTCCAATGGTACATGTACTTCGTATAAACAAAAGCAGGTGTAATTATGACAGGAATTAGTTTAATAACGAGAGGAATGATAACTGGAAAACATGTATCTATTTTACGTCATCCTCTTACCGTAGATATGAATAATAAAAAACCAAGTCTTACATTGGATGTATCAAAAAAGATGATTTCTATATCAGTAAGGAGGAGGACAGAATAATGTCAACAGAATTTTTAAGTGGGATAATTAAAGGGGATTCGATAACTTTTGAATGTAATGCTGGAGAAGATATTACCGATTGGAAAATAAGAGCAGAACTTTATGACGAAGGTTCAATAGACATTAAAAAAGCCACCCTTAATAGTGGAGGTTCAGATGCCCAAGCAAAAATTACAGATGCAGCAAATGGACTTTTTGAAGTTTATATAGATAAAGGAGAAACTACGGATATAAATGATACTGCTAATCTTGAAATAGAAGTAGAAACAGATAATGGAAAAATATACACTATTTATCAGAACTTAATAAAATTTTCTAATGAGAAAATTAAATGGAGTACTCCTTAATTATGGGAACATATCGTATAAGTCGAAATATAGAAGCTAGTTTAATTCAGTATATTATAGACCAATTGGTTACTGATAAATGGTTGAATATAAATGTAGAAAAAACATTTGCTAGAATTTATAAGGATGCCAGAGGTTCTGACACTAAAAAACCTTATATTTGTATTCGTGTAAGTGATACTACCCATGAAGCAGTGGAAATTGGGAGTAATTCAACTTACAGAATTCCATTAGTTTTTATAGATATTTTTGGAGTTGATGACGGAAATAGATTAGATTTAAAAGATTATTTAGTTTCAATTTTAAAAAATGGTTTTAATTATTATGAATATAATATATCAAATGGAGCTGTTCAAAGTAAAGTAAAAAATGGTAAAATTAGAGTATTAAGTATAGCAGATACTCCAGTTGATTTTAATATAAATAAAAATGAATTAGATATGGTAGATAGATATAGACATTTATTAACATTGACAATTGACTTGGGAAAAGTGGAAGAATAATGAAAAATGAAAAGGGAGTGATATTATGTTAAGATTTTTATTAATACTTTTGGAGAAATATGGTTTACAAGTGCTAAATCTGTTTTTATTAGGATTTGTCAGTTATAAATTAGCCAACAATCATCTTAGACATATTGGTGATGATATAAAAAAGAATAGTAAAAAATTGGAAGAAATAGATACTAAAGTTGATAAATTAGGTGAGAGAATTTCAAAGGTAGAAGGCAGAACAGAATAAGGAGGTAGAAATTGGAACAGAAAGACGAAAGTTAAGAAATAGTAAGTGTTTTTATAAATGAGTAAGGAAGAAAAATAAAAAAACAATGTTCTTTTTCTAAGAAGAGAAAAAGAAGCACAATCTCAAAGGAGGAGATAAATTATGAGTGATTTAATTCATAGCCAAAGTGCATTTAAGCCCCGTTACATACCTTATTTAGGTGATACGGATTGGCTACAAATCGACAGGGCACAGAGTTTAGACCCTGATGGTGATTTTCCAAGAGAAAAATTGGAAGAATTAGGAACAGACGGTATACTTGGGTGGAGTCCCGATGTACCAGTTATAGGTTGTAGATTAGTTCAAAGAGAATACGGTTCATTTGATTTTTGGAAAGCATTAGCTAACAAAAATTCAGGAACAAGTATAGACTTAAATGATTTCGGTAAATCTGCGGGAGACATTAATGCTTATATTACAGACCCAGATGGTAATTTTGTAAGTACTTTATGGTATCCAAAACAAAGAGTAACTGGATTTTCTATTGCTATAGGAGACCCAACTGCACTAGTTGATAGAAATTTTGAATTTACAGGTGAAGATGCAATTCATCTACAAGATGATAACAAATATTTGATTTTTAAAAAGAAAACAGTACAAAGTGGAGATTTAGGTTCAGGTAATCTAGTAAATATTACTGTATCAGCTCCAGTTGCTATTGAAGACCCTGATAATGCTGGTAAATATATGTTTAGAGTTACAAGAGTAAGAAGTAGTGTTACTACTGAATTAGTAGAAGGTACTGATTATTCTTTTAGTGGTGGAGTTTTAACTGTTGAAAGTTGTGCAATAGATGATGTAATAAAATATTATTATTCAGCTTCTGCATGGGTAAGTTCACCTGCATCACCTTTTACAACTAATGTTTCTGACTTAAATGGTATTAGAGCTAACAGTGTAGTTCTTTATTTAGGAAGTGCTAATAGACTTTATAAAGTTCAAAGTGCTACATTAGATGTTAGATTTGATAGAGAAGATGCAAGAGAAATTGGTAGTGAAGATGTTATCGCAAGAAGTATCCGTGATAAAACTGTAAGTATCACATTAGGAAAACTATTAGATACAAGTTTTACTATGGAAGAACTTTTAAGAGGTTCTGCTGATGGTTATGGTAAAATAGATGCTAAAAAATTTCAGCAAAATTTAACTTTCATTATGGCAGTCTATTCAGATAGTGGTCATGGAACTTTTAAGATAGGATATAAAGCTACAAACTTAGCACCTTCGAGTAATAGACCTGGAACAGCAGCTATAGATACAAATGTAGATTCTGGTGTTACGTTGGAAGGAGAAAGTTTAGTTATAGCAGATAATGCTTCAGAAGCAGGGCTATAAGAAATAGAAATGTAATGCTTGGAGGAGCATCGGAGTCGTCAAACGTCTTCGATGTTTCTCCTTTGCTCTCAAAGTAAGGAGAAAATAGTATGGATGTTAATATTAACAATTTAATAGAGATTATAAATAAATTAATTGATAATTCTTCCAGAGAATTGGTCGGTAAATTATGTAAACGTATTGAGGTTTTAGATACTAACAAATCTCTATCCATTCCTCTTTTAAAATCATTAAATAAAGAATTGATTTATGAAGAAAGCAGGATAACTAAGAAAATGCTTCGCAGTATTCTTATACCTTCTGTTATTTTCGTAACTAATAAGGACAAGAAAAGTGAATAAATTTAGTTTAACTAAAATGTTTCTTATTAAAGAATACATAGATGATAGTAAGTCTTTACAACAAATAGCCAATCGAATAAAATGTTGTAAAAAAACGATTTGGAATAATCTTAAAAAATATAATATACCAATTAGGACTATAAAAGAATCTGTGAAATTATTAAATAGAAAAGGTGAGAATAATCCCTCTTTTAAAGACGGTAGATATTCTAAACAATATTTATGTATAAATTGTAATAAAAAAATAAGCAGAACTTCTGGCTTATATGGTTTAGGTAGATGTAAATCTTGTGTAAGTAAATTAAGAATAGGAAATAAATCCCCAAATTGGAATAATGGTTCTTCTTTTGAACCTTATCCATTAGGTTGGACTAAAACTTTTAAAGAACAAATAAGATATAGAGATAACTATCGCTGTCAAATATGCGGATGTCCAGAAGTTGAATGTATTAGAAAACTCCATGTACATCACATTGATTATGATAAAAATAATATTTTACCAGATAATTTGACAAGTCTTTGTAATTCTTGTCATAATAAAACTAATGGGAATAGAGAATATTGGGAAACTTATTTCCAAACAAAACGTAAGGAGAAAACCGATGAGTAAGAAGAAAACAAGTAAGGAAGATTTGGAAAAAAAATTAACTCAAAAATTAGGACAACTTAATGAAAAGGAATTATTTGAAAATTTAATTAAGGATAATAAAATCGAGTTTGAATTAGAAAATGTTAAATATAGAATTCATAAACCTAATCAAGCTGAGAGTTTAGACATTCGTAAAGCTCGTACAAAAACATATATCGAATTATTAAGAAATGACGATTATATGCTTAAAGAACAATTAATAGAGCTTTATAAACATAAAGGCGTTGATATAGAGAAAATAGAATTAGAAATTAAGGAAATCGGTTATAAAGTAGAAGATGTCCAACAAGTATTAGATAAAACAGTGGATAAGAAACTATAGAAAATCTAAAAACAAAAATAAAAGATTTATTTCAAAAACAAAGTAAGTTAGTAGTTAGAGTAACAGAATTACTAGAACCCTGTTTAGAAAATGAAATTCTGGAATTCAGCAATTTCTATCTAGTTTATTTGGTATTAGAAAAATTAGAGTTAAAAAAAGAAATAAAGAAACCTGTAATACTTAATGATAATAAATGGGTTAAAGTTTTTGATACTTATCAAGATTTTCTTAATTGTGAAAATGAACAATTAATTTCAGAAGCTGTTTATAATCTTTCTCTACTAATTTTTAAAAAGGATTTAAATAATGAATAATCCCTTGCGAGATTTAGCTAGGTCAGAGTATTGGCAGAATATGTATAGAGCCAGTAAAGAATTAAATATAAAATTATTTGTGAACGATTCCAATTTGAGTCGTTTACAAATAGTATTCTTATCATTTTTATCGCTTTATGATGGTATTTATACCGACATTGCTTCAGGTGATAGCGGATTAATGGATTATAACCGTATTAAGGATGACTATTTAACAGATGCTTATTTAACTTGTAAAAGAAAAAATAGAAATAAAGATAATAAAGATACTCAAAAAGTAAATCCAAAAAAAATAAATACAAAAGGGATTCCTAGTATTTCTTTTGTATCTCCAAAAGAGAGGTAATAAAAATGGCAATAGAACCAAGTAGTAAACATTTAATTCAAGCTATTTATCAAGTAAAAGGTTGGAATTTATATAAACGGACTGTAGATAAAAGTGGAAAAGTAATATCTAAAGTTTATAAAAATCAAGTTAGAGAGGGAAACAAAGTCATAACTACAACAAAAAGATTGTCAGGAGCTAATACACGCCTTACTCAAACTATTACCAAAGCCACATCTAAACAGAATGATTTAGTTAGAGCTTTAAAACGAGCTGCTGTAGTAGCTCCTATATGGTTAGCATTGAGGGCTGTAATGATGTCCGTTCTAACTACTATTCGGGAGGGAGCTAAATATTGGATAGAATTTGATAAAGCTATTCAAAAATCCAGGCAAGTTATTCACGGTGCTACAGGAACAATAGGCGAAGCTATTATAAGTTTAAAGGATAATATAAAAGATTTATCTATAGAAACAGGAGTAAGTATGGCTAAATTATCTTCTACTTTTTATAGATTTGGAACTGTAGGATTAAATGTACAAAAATCTATGGAAGGAATGGAAGTATCTACAAAATTAGCTACAGTAATGTTTGGAAATTCAGACGAAATAGCTAGAGTATTGGCTCAAGCTTATAGATTGTTAGGGGATTCAATTGACCAGACTATCCCTTCGCAAAAAAGATTGGCAGTAACGGGGGCTCAAATTCGTAAATTATGGGAAGATAATGCTTTTGAAATAAATGAATTCACTGGAGCTATGCAACAATTTTTGCCAGTAGCGAATGTATTTAATTTCAGTATGACAGAAACAATTGCTCTTTTATCTACTTTACAAACAGCAGGTTTAAAGGCAACAAAAGCAGGTAGATTATTAAGAACAGGTGTAAGTAAATTAGTATCTAATTTAGACCAAGTAGCTTTAACTTTAGGAGTGCATGTAAACCCCGCTTTAGATAGTACATTTGATGTTTTAATGAGAGTATTAAAAGCAATTAAAACCCTTTCAGATGCAGGAGGAGAATTACCTATAGAGGCTTTAGAAGCTATGACAATTTTTGGTGGAGTTAGGTCAAGACAAGCAGGATTAGCTTTAGTTGCTTTATATGATACTTTAAATCAAAATTTACAAAATATAAATACTGAACATGGAAAATATAATGCATTATTAGATGAACAAAATGAAAAATATAAAAAAGTTTTAAAATCTGTTCATAAACAAGCAGAAAGATTTAAAAATTTGAGAGGTCTAATAGGACAGGCTTTTGTTAAAGGGGTAGCAGGAGCAGATACTTTTGCTGATTCCTTAGAAAGAATTAATACTAATTTAGAAAAATCTATTAATACAGTACAATTAGTTACAGGAGTAATAAGAGAAACTTTTCTTACTTTAGTTACAGGTCAGCTTTATTCTACAAGAAAATCTATAGCAGACATGAAAAAATATATGGAAGATATAAAGAATTTATCTGATGTTAAAGGATTAGGACAGCAAACTATTTACCCAGAGTTAGGTAGATATATGGGAGCTCAAGAAGTACCAGAAAATAAAAAATCAGAAGAAGTTAGAAGAAAAATATCAAGAAGTACAGAGCATCAACTTGCATTATTAACTCAAGAATTAAAATATGTAGAACTGCAAAATAAAGGATATGATAAATCTGCTATAGCTCAAGAAAAATTAAATACTTTTTTAAGAGAAAAAGTTAGATTATATAATACTACTGGCAGAGTTATTATGGAACAAGTCGAAGCATTAAATGAACAAGAAGTTATTTCTTTAGCTTTGGCAGGTAATTATGAAGAATTATTAAATTTGTCCAAAGGCACTGCTATATCAGAAAAAGATATTTTAAAAATAGAAAAAATGAGACAAGCTATAGATAAGGCAGCTATTCCCATTGCTCAAAAAAGACTTCAAATGTTAATCCAACACGAAACTAATTTATTAAAAACTAAAGGAGCTACTAAGAGACAAGTATTAGAAACAACTATAGAAATGGAAAAACAATTAGGAATGAATCAAAGTACTTTATCTTTATTAAAAAATCAATTAGATTTGGAAGTTGCTATTAAAAAAGAAAAAGAAGCACAAACTAAATTATCTTCAAATACTATGAAAATATATGAAATTGCTCAAAAAGAAGGTTTAACCGCAGCCAAACAAATTTCAGAATTTTTACAAGGAAGAATGACTTATCAAACTTTACAGACTAGAGAAATATTTGGAACTTTTCAAAAATATTTTCCTCAAATTGAAAAAACTATGCAAGCATTAAAATATTTTAAACGAGGAGAAGGAAGAGGAGTACGTATAGAAGAAGAAGCAATAAGAGAACCTAGAGCAGTAACTGGTCTTAAAGCAAGAAGAACAGCAGAAAGGGCAAAAGCTATTCCTCAAGTTCCTATAGTTCCTCCTAAAGTAGATATAAATACAACAATACAACAAATAGAAGTAAAATTGCCAGAAGGTTCTTTAGATAGAATGGCAGAAGAAACGGGAAAACAAGTAACAAATAAATTATTGATGGATGAAAAATTGAGGAAGTCATTAGCGAAAGCATTAAGACCGTATCTGTAAGGAGATAAATTATGTCAACAAATCAAACACGTGTAAAATTTGAAGATGGAACTTATACTTATATATTCCCAGCAGTATTTCATTTAAGCGACCCAAAAGAAGCGATGAAAGCCACTGTAATTAGAGGAACAAGAGGAGATGGAAGTTTGGTTATTCCTGGAGGTAAAAGAAGCCAAGAAATAACAGTTAGAGGTAAAATATATGCTGATGATTATGTAGCATTGACTGCATTAATGAATACAATGAAACAAAGCGTAACTACAGATTCAGCTACATTAACCCTCGAACATAACGTTGGAGCAGGATGGGTTCAGGATTGGGCATACACTGTTCGTAGAATAGAGGAAATTAATTTTTCTCAAAGTTATAGAACCTCAGTACAAGAATATGAAGTAACTTTTCTAGTATTAAGTTATTAAAGATAAGATAGATAAAATTTTGAAAAAGGAGGAATAATAAAATGTCAGTTGATTTAACAGTATTAACAAACTATGTTGATGCAGATGTAAATTATGAAACTACACCTGCGGATTATATTGCAATGGATTTAGTTAATGATTATTTGATATGGACGGAAGGAGATGCAGTAGTTAAAGATTTGATGACTCATGAACCTACTTCTGGAGAATTAAATACGGCAGCAACTAAGATAGACCCTGATAATCCAAAAACAGTAGATAAGTGTTTACTTATGGATTTTAGTCATGATGTAGGTGGTTCATATTATACTCATTTAGTAAAAGGAATGAGCGAAAATAAGAGATATGTATATGCTTTTAGTTTCAATGGTGCTACAGCTTCTGAACCTCAATTAGAGGGTTGGGATGATTCTAATCACAATACTACAGCTAAACACGTTTTAGGAAACGGAACTCCAGCAAATTCGTTTGTAAAAGGAGTTTGTACTACAGCAAGTTTACCTGGAGCTAGTTGGGTAGGTAGTGCTATAGCAGGAGCTAATATACTTCAGTTGAATAATGGTAATGGTGCATTGACAGCTTTAGCAACTGGAGAAACTTCTCAAGAATTATATGCTAATTTAAAAATATTAATTCCACAGGCTTATGCTACACCCGCAGTAGAAACTTTTGTTTTAACAGTTCGCTATACGTGGGCTTAAAGTAAGGAGGAAAATAAAATGACTGATAATAAAAATCATGGTCAACTTCCTCTTTTTACAGTGATTTTCAAAGACGAAAGTCATTTTGTAGGAGGAGATTCACAATTTGAAACTAAATGGATGAATATTCCAATAAAGAAACCAATTAAAAGAATTTTTTATCGTTTACCTTCAAATGATTATTTATGTTTGGAAGGTTATGATAAATATTTTAGAATGTCAGAAGCTTTAAAAGATTTAAATGGAATTCAGAAAGGTAAAGTCAGATTACAATATGATTATATTTTGGCTAAAAAAGGAAATGAAATAAGAAGTTACAGAATTACTTTATCTAATAATAAAGATGGTAGATATAAAGCGAAAGATATTACAACACGTATTTTTGATATTAATGATAAATTTATTAAGGGATTGAATCCAGATATATGGAGAGGATAAGTAGGAGGAATATAATATGGCAAATTTAATTGATAATGATGGTAAAATTATTACCGAAAGAGCAGAAGGATTCGGACAACCTTCAGTAGTTAGAGTAAGTGGAGGACGAATTTATGTTGGACACATTAATGATAATGGAGATTTAGAAATTCATTATTCTGATACTGATGGTTCAAGTTGGACTTTAGATGATACCTTTAGTTCTGGTTCTGGAAATGGAGATATTGATATGTTTAGTTTTGCTGTATCTGATTTAGATGATGTATTTGTATCTTATGTTTTTTCTACAGCTTCAGATACATATACTATTAAAATACAAAAAAGAGACCATACCGCAGGTACTTGGGCTGAAGTTCTATCTGAAGCAGGTATAGTATCTGATACTACAGTTTTGAAACCTTTACTTGCATGGAATAGAAAACCAAGCTTAACAACATTACATATGTTTTATATGTATAAAGGTGTAGGGGCTGGTTCTGGAACACTAGGTAATAAATATTCAACTAATTATGGAAGTTCATTTAGTAATGGAGCTAATAAAGTAATAACTGAAGGAGATTTTGTTTATGCTTTAGATTCTATAGATACTATAGCTTCTTCAGGAAATGTTTATATTACTAGAAGAATTACAGATGCTACAACTACAGCAAGAGCTATGATATATAACGAAACAGGAACATATCAATCAGATACATATATTCACGATGGTTCTAATAAAAATCAATATGGAATTTCTATGGCTATAGATAGCATGAATAATAGATGGTATTTATGGTTTGGACAACCTTTCGGTGGAAATTATATGTTAAAAGTTATGAAAAATGAAATCACAGAATCTTTAAGTATTTATAATGGAGGTTCTCAGACTTACATGAAAGGAGCAGGAATGATAGCTATAGATGGTTCTGATAATATTTATGCTATTTATATAAAACTTGCAGATGAAAAAGCCTATTACAGAAAATATGACGTAGGTACAGATACTTGGGAAAGTGAAGTAGCTTTAACTACTGGAGATGGATTAAGAGTAGGTTTTGAACAACATTCACTGGTGGGCAGTGATAAATTACATTTTACTTATTATACGGATTAAGGAGAATAAATGTCTCAAAATTTTTATCATGATAGTATTACGGTAGAACCTATAGTATATCAAGATTTTTATCAAGATAGCTTATCAATAGAAGCTATAGACCAAAAACATCTTAAATATGCAGAGAATTTAGGTGATAGGATATGGGGAGATAATTATAATGCTCAGACTTTTAAAGCAGGGTTATCATATAATTTATCTACTCTCAAATTATGGGTCGATAAAGTAGGCAGTCCAGATGAGTTTGTTATAGAAATTAGAACTGTTTCTAGTGGTGAACCTACTAGCACTATATTAGCTACTTCTGATGATATATTAGCTTCTAGTGTTAGTACTATACCTGGAGCGGAACTTACAGTAACGTTTTCTACCCCACTTGCTATTGTAAAAGGAACTGATTATGCAATAGTATGTACCCAAAAATCTCAAGGTGGTACTTTTAATGATTATTATCGTATGTGGGGAGACCAAATTAGTGCTCCTTATGCTAATGGTCAATTACTGTTTACATATGATGATGGAGCTAATTGGAATGGTACTACAGGAGATGCTTATTTTAAAATTTATGTAGATTTGACCGTTGAATCCATATCTGATATAGACAATGATTTTAGATTTGTAAAAAATTATGCTTTAGATGATTTTAATAATGATTTTAGAATGGTTAGTACTCTTACCCAAATTGATATTACTAATGATTTTAGACTTTCGGGAGCTTCTTTATATGATATTACTAATGATTTTAGATTTGTAGAAAGTAATATAGTTGCTGCTGATATAAATAGTGATTTTAGAATGATAGAAACTCCTCCTACATATACAGTAGTTAGCGATGTTTTTAATTTATTTAATTTAGCTGGTAGTAGCATTGGAGATATTGATAATGATATTAGAACTCATAAAATAGAAATTAATAATGTATCTAATGATTTTAGATTAATAGCTGATTGGCAAATTCCAGGAGATACAGGATTTCAATCATTAGGTAAAACATATATAAAAGTTTATATAGATAGTGTAGAACAAACTGATGTAGATATTAATAATCTTTCGATAACTAAAATAGTAAATGGAACTCACACTGCTTCTTTTGAATTAGGTAGAGCATATGATGCTACTAAACCTTCTATGGAAGCTACTGTAGAAATTAAATATAATGATTTTGTTATATATAAAGGATATATTATAAATATATCGCCTACTGATAGTCCTGAATCAATTAGAGTTAGTTGTAATGATAAATATTGGAAACAAAATAAAACTAATAAATATTTTTTTGTAGGACATAAACCTCAAGATGATAAAGAAAAATATTACAATACTATACAAGAAGCTTTATCTTCTGAAATGAGTTATAGTGTTGATATTGGAAATTTCATACCTCAAACATTGAGTTTATTTGCTGAAGGAGAATCAAATTGTATAAGTTCATTACTCCAAAATGCGGGAAATTTTGGTTGGTTTTATAAAGAAGACGAAACCAAAAAATTGTGGACTGCTGGACAAGGAGATATAATAAATCTTGAAACTCAATCTATAGGAACAAATATAGGATTATATCAAATATTACGACATCAATTTAGTGAATCAGTTGAAGGAATAGTAAATAAATTCAGAGTCCAAATGGGTGAAAAAACTATTAGAAAATTCGATTCTAGTGGAGGAACAAAATCTTATGGTGGTTATGACCATAGACATTATTTTGGTTTTGCCGAACCTGCTTGGAGTGGTACATATGACAATACTTATGGTTCTACAAGTGATGACGATAACAAAGAAGACATATTTGTAAAATATCATTTGCCAGCTTTAGATTCTGAACTGGAATCATATACAGATAGGTATCCTCCTCAAATAGAACTTTATCAACCAGGTTCTTATTCTTATGGTTTTCCTAGTGGTGTAATGACAAAAGGATTTACTATAGATTATGAAAATAAATTGTTAATATTAGATGAACCATTATTTGCTTATAATACTGATTCTGAGGGAAACGTTACTTCTGTTAGAAGACCAGGTATTAAATTATCATTGTGGAAGAAAAAATATTATTCTTATACTTCTAGTCCATCAGAAGACCCAGAATCAGAGGAATCTAATCCTTTATTATTTTTTACAGATAAAATGGGAACTTATTCCGATACAATTATAAAATCTTTAGATTTATCTGGATTATCTATTCAAGAAGGATATACTTATTATTGGTGGAGAGTACCTGGTTATCCTAAAGGAGTTCACTATCCAATTTCAGGAGGTATAAAAGAAGTTGAAGAACATGTTCCTTCTTGGGATGATACTGAATTTGCCGAAGATTATGCTGATTGGGAATTAAGTAAAAATTGTGATAAAAAAGTTAGTGGTTCGATAGATATTACATTAGATGCTTTTTTATTTTACAATATAGATTTATCCAAAAGAATAATGATAGATGGCGTTATAGACAATCCTTTAAATATAACTTCTATTTTAATTGATACTAGTAATTTTATAGTTACACTTAATTTAGAAAGTATTAGATATTATAAGAGGACTGTCTCATTGCAATCGAGAGGAGAATAAAATATGAGTTCTTTAAATAAAAAAATTTTGGATTTGGAAAATAAAATTAAAGTTTTAGAATCTAAAATAAAAGACTTGACCGCAAATAGTCAAGAAAAACCAGTTGTTCCTAATACTAAACTAAGAACGTCAAAAGGAAAAGGTTGGTATTTTGTACGAGGAAAATGGTGTACATATGCTATTTATGCTGATTAAGGAGACTAATGGCTGAAGAATATTGTCCTAAATGTTTTAGCGAAATTGGAGAATGGACTAATGACCCTATTTTAACTCCACTTGGTTTATCAGGTGAAGATTATATAGGGTTTACTTTTCCAATAAGTACTCATATAACAGAATTACAAGGTTATTATCAAGATTTGGAAGAGAGTGTCTTACCTTCTTCTTCATTAACTAACTTTTTAGAAGTAAGTGGTCAATTAGCAAGGCATGTTCATATTGAACAATTAAGATTATCTATTGAAAAAATATTAGAAGGTCTTGACCTTACTTTATCAGATTATTTTAAATATGATAAATATGGAAACGAGACGGGACTTGCACAATCAGAATGGACAGATATTAATAGAGTTTCCGAAGGAGCATTACCAGCAGGGCACGAATTTGGAGATTATATTCCTTCAACAAATGTTCCTCTTATACCCCAACCTATAAATATTAGAGCTATTCATATAGAAGAATTAAGAATAGGACTGGAATTAATTATAAAATGGGTTGAAGATTGGTTAGTTCAGGCTGATAATTCCTTATTTACTTCCGATTATAGTCAACCTTATCCTCCTCCTATTATAGAACATCCTGCTCCTTGGGGAGACCCATTTACAAAGTCAGGAACAACAAAAGGTGTAGCTATTATGCGTACAGGAGATAGAGCAAGATGGTCTTCTCAAACAAGTCCTCAACCATTTGTAACTCCAGAAGGTGCGTTTAACGGAAGTCATTCTATCACTATATCAGGAGATAAAGTAAATTTTGCAGCAAATGGATACAAATTTGTTCCTCAAGATGATATACCTCCTTATCAATCAGGTTCTCAACAAAGTATGACATTTTACGAAAGTTCAGAGGGAACTACTGTATATTTAAGTCCTGATGGCGAAGAAGGGACATTGCATGATAAAGACCCTGTAATAGATGTTAGAAGCGGAAGTGAATGGAATAATGTTTTGGTTAAAGTATTTCAAGATTTTCAAGCTTCTTTTGAATCAGATGCTATACCTCCAACTGAATGGTGGCAGCATTTTAGCAGAGCAGAAACATCAGGTAGTTGGACATTAAATTTAGTTTTTGATTATCTCAAATGGGGATGGCTGCCTCGTCAATTTAGAGTTAGTACAAGTGTTATCGTAAACGGAACTAACCCTACTATATATCATTCAGAAGGTTCTATTAATGTAGGTTATAAAGAATATAATTGTTTAGCTGATGTTCAAGCTTATGAACTATCCAGGGGGACTGAAGTTTCTTATAGTCCTTATTTAAGATTGGCAGGTATATATATATATACAAATATGTCTGCTAATGTAGGTTATATTTCGGGTTCTCCTACAACAGATATGTATTCAAGAGTAGATGGAACTTATGAGTTAGATAAAATAGAAATTGACATAAGTCCATATGAAGAAGAAGAATAAATTAAACATAGGAAGGTAAATATGACTAAAAAACAATTTATAAAAATGGCTAAAAAAAGAGGGTTTAAAGTTAAAGTAAATGATATTACAAAAGCTAAACCTTTATCTGAAATATGCGGACAACTTAAATATGAGGAAAATCTTCAAGATATAATAGATTTGATTAGATGTTACCGAGGAGATTATTAAGTTATAATTAAAGGCTTGTTTTTAGTAATTAAAATGGTGTGTTCAAAATGAGCGGTTAAAGAATCATCTTTAGCTTTTACAGTCCAGCCATCCTTTCCTGTTTCAATATCAGAATTTCCCACAAATAACATAGGTTCAATAGTTATCAACATTCCTTCCTTTAAGGTTTCTCCACTTCCTTTAGTACCGTAACAAGGTATAAAAGGTTTTTGATGAATCATAGTTCCTATTCCATGTCCTCCGTATTTTTTCATAACGGAGAAGCCAGCTTTATTTGCACATTGTTGAATAACATAACCTATATCTCCTATTGTATTATTGGGACAAGCAATTTTAATAGCTTCATAAAGAGCTTTTCTAGTTGTCTTTACTAATTTTCTACTTAATTTATTACCTCTACCTACTATAAAGGTTCTAGCGGTATCAGCATACCAGCCTTGATATTCAACTACTAAATCAACTTTTACTACATCCCAATTAGTAATTGTTCTTTCTTTAGAAGGTATTCCATGAATTATTTCTTCATTAATCGAAACACATAAAGAAGCGGGAAAACCTTTGTAATTTTTACAAGCTAATTTACAATCAGGATAATATTCTTTTATTATATTCTCTGCAACATCATTAATATCTTTAGTTGTAATACCGTACTTTATTCTAGTCCCGATTTCATCGAGAAGATTATGAGCTATTTTCCCAGCTAATTTTATTTCAGTATTCATGATTTTATAATTTTAGGTAAGTTCAAAGGTCTATGAAGTGAAGCCAAAGAAACTCCTGCTTTTAATGCTGAAATAATCCCAGCAGCTTCTAAATAATTGTCTACTATAATGAATTCTTTAGGCATAATGTCATTTAAACAGGTTGTATTCTCTCTTACCGCTATAATAGGGATACCCGCCTTTAAACAGGCTCTATGAGGTCTTCCTACACAATTAATGGGGCTTACAAGGCAATCTACGTCCTTTATACCCATTCCAGTGCCTATTCTAGGGGCTTTATGTAGCCCTTTCAATACACAGTGGAGATATTGTAGAGAAATGGCTTCGGGGGCTATTCTAGGGTCTACAACCTCATCAAAATCGAATAATTCGGGGTCATCTATAGTTACTGTAGATATAGGAGCGTGAGCTACTGGTTTATTTAATTTATTAGCTATTAATTTAGAAGCTTTGGCTTCTACTCCTCCCCAGGGATTTGTGCCTCCATTTTTAAAGTAATATAAAGCTAAATCTCGATGAACTGTAATTGGTGTATGAATAGCTAATGCATCAAATTCATAATTTTTAATTTGGTCAATGAGTTCTGACCATCCTTCTACTATTCCAGAAGCCACATTATTCTTCATCGTAGCTATCATATTAAGTGGAGTTTTTAATTCGAGTATAGAAGCATCTATTCCTATGGTAGCTATTCCTGAAGAAACTGCATTAATAGTTCCGCTTTTAAGCGGAGCATTAGCCACTACTAATATTTTATTACTTTTTACTTGCTCTAATTCTATTTTCCCTTCGAGAAATCTATCTAAAATACTTCCTTCTACATATAAAGTATTTTCCGTCATTTCATTAACATCAGAAGCATTAACTACATTAGGATGGGTTATAAGAGTATCTGAAACAGAAGCTAATAATTTAGCTACAGGATTGGCATCTCCTGCATGACCTCCGATTTCTGCACCGATTCCTGTTGGTACTATCATTACTGTATTCATATTAATATCCTCCTAATACAAATTTTAATCTTTCTCTTTTCCATTTATGACATTGGGAACATCTGTAATATACAAATACTCCTTTATGACCAGTAGCTGCTAATCCTACTCTTTCCCAATAATGTCTATGTTTACAATCTTTCTCGCACCATTCTAAATCAGATTCTTTTTCCATCATATTCTCCTTATAGTTTTAAAATGTTTAGTATCTTTTGATTGAAACCAATCTCTTGTAAATTCATAAGCAACGTTAGATTCAAAAGGTTTGCAACTGAAAATATTAATATAAGCTCTTTTCATTAAAGGTAAAGTATGTATAGTTATATTACTGGTTTTAATAAATTGTACAGCCGATGTACCTACTAGATGAGGAGCGGTTTCTCTTTCTGCCTTTGGAGTATATAAATCATCCCACCAAACTAATTTTTCTCTCTGCATATCTATTAGTTTACAAAGCTTTATAAAATATGTTTTAAGACTTTTACGATTAAAGGTAGCTGGGTTACAATCATGTAAATCTATTATTACTTCTTTACCATAGTCTCTCATAATGTTATCTCCTTTAATTTTTGACGAGCCTCTCGTCTTATTCTATCTTGGTCTACTTCTCCATCTTTTAATTTATTAAAAAATTCATCATATGAGATTTTAGGAAAAGTAAGTATTTTAGAATTTAAACTAACATTATAGATTTTTACTTTTTCTTCTTTAGCATAAACTCCAAAATCTTTATTAGCTCTTCCTATTGTTTCATAATAATCAACTTTACCCATTCCTGTATGATTAATTTCTCCTTGATTAAAATGAGTTACTTTTCTTCCTAATTTATCTTTTGCTCCATTACTACCATAATCATATCCTAATAAAAATATTTCTCCTTTATCTAATAACTTTATTGCTAAAGACAAAGCAAATAATCCAACTAAACTATCTTTATATATTCCATCTTTTAAATCTCGGTGATAATTAGGAATACATTGTAACATTATAGTATTAGGATGAGCTTTTTTTTCCATGTGTTCTAAATTATAATGATACTTTCCAATAATTAAAGGAATATCTTTTAAATTTTTGTATTCGTCATTATAAAAATCAATATCAACATAAGATTGAATAGTGGGTCTTGGAAAATATTTATAAATATGATTTAATCCTATAGTATATTTTCCTATCATTCTATTCCAAAGACCTTTTTGAATACCTTCTTTAAGGCTTGTTCCTCCTCCTATAATTACTAATTGAGAAGGTTTAACGTATCGAGGTATATCTGTAGGAATCATAATTTCTTCTTGTTTAAATAAAGGCTTAAATGGTTTTTTATTTGGGTTTTCTTTGGTCATTTAATATCCTCCCCATATGATTAATGTTCTCGGAACATACTCGTTTCATGATTTGATATAATACGTGTTCTGTAACAGGTCTCTTATGAATAACTCTAGCTGTCTTTTTAATAAAAACATTAGCAAAAAACTTTGTCTCAGTAGCTTCAATAATTCCATATTTATCATTTGTAGCTTTTACCCATTTAGTAGCTTCTTCTAATAATTCAGGAGGGATACAAATATAGAATTTATGAGGTAACATATATCTTTTATATTGGTCTGGAATTTTCATATGTTTATGTTTAGATTTTCTAGCTTCTCCTCTCCATAAATCATATTTATTAGTTTTGATTTCTATATCTAATATATACTTACCTGTATAAACCATGACATCTGAATTATAACATTCAGTCGCACATATACATTGGCGTGTAAATCTAAAATATGACATTACTGCGTGTTTAATCTGATAAGAATTCATTTCTATTATGTTCTTTTATTTAGTTATAACTAAATTCCAATACATATTTGAGCTGCTCCCATTATTGTAAAATACACCAAAAATTCAGACCAATTCAATTTTTTATCTCTAAATTTAAACTGTCCCAGATTTCTCCAACTTAATAAGGAATAAACAGCTATAATTGCTATGCAACAAAGCCCATAAATGCCCCAATTTGCTCGCTGGAGGGGTATAGATAGCAATGAAAGGCAACAAGCCACTCCTACTGTACCTCTAGTAAAAATATCAACTAAAACCCTGTTTTTTCTATCTTCTTTGGTTTTTAATAGTACATGATAATGAAAAATTCTTTCCCAAAATCTACCTAATAAACTACCTCCATCACTTATATCAGGAACTCCATAACCCATAGAAAATACGCCAATCATTGATAGTAAAGTAAGCAGCCACCAATTATGCAAAGTGCATAACGCATAAAGTGTAATCAATACAGGAATAACTATTCTTCTTACTCCTTTAGAAACTCCGTCTGTACCACCTAAAGCCCCAAGTAATCCCCCTATAGTTCCGAAAGCCAAAGCCTTTAATAAGTTAATTAATTTTTTAAACATTATACCTCCTCATCAGGAGATGCTCCCCATTCTAATAAGTCTTTACCTAAATCTAAAGCGGTATCTTTATCTAAAACTACTTCATCTTCAAAAGGTAATCCTGTTTTTAATATTTTGAAAGCATATCTTAATCTTTGAATAAATCCCAATTGTCTCCCTTTAAATCCATGTGCAAAGAAAGCTAAATAACGAATCTGTTCAACTTTATCATCTTGACTTAACATTATACCTTCTGTACCACAAGAACATTCATAAAATTTAGTCCATAATTTTTCTTTCATATTTACCTCCAAATTTATTCTTCTCCATTTATTTTTTCTAAAATATCTTTAGTTTTATCATTGTAATCTGCTATATATGGAAAATCGTGTTCTCCTTCTACTTCCTGTGTAGTACCATCTTCAAATATTATTCTACAAATTTTAAAAGTAGGGTCTCCGAATTCATTAGATACATAACCAACAATATCTTTAATTTTTTTGCCACATATTTTTACATAACTCAATAAATAATCACTATTTTCAAATACATATTCTTTTTTCATCTTAACCCCCTATTGCTGGTTTTCCTTTTTTAATTTTTCTTATTTTTACTTTTGTTCTATATATTCTTTTAGGAGGCATTACAGGACTTTGCAAATCTTCTTTAGTAATATAAACTGTACAAGTATCCTCATCTTCACATTCCATATTAATTCCACATTCTTTAACTTTATCCCATATACCACTTATAGGAAAAAAATCGGGAGGTTCTATAGACTGTCCTTTAGCATTTACCCATTCTCCACGTTTCTTATATTCTTCATTAAGTTCCCAATCTCCTTTGCCTAAATAAGAACAATAACCATTTTCTTGTTTACCTTTACCTTTTCTTATTGACCAATAAGGACATAATCCTATTGTTTTAAAACTTCCATTTTTTCGTCTCTTTAAACATTTATAACAATAATATCCGTTTGGAATTAATCTTTTTTCTTTCTTCATTTTATTCCTCCGATTAATTATTTTGAATATTTAACCCGTACTATTTCCCATTCTTCAGGATGAGCAAGACAATATTCATCTACCTTTTTAGTAGTTAAATAGTCAGGGTCTGATACTCCAAAAGTAGATATAAATGCACGCTTATACCATTCTGCTACTCTCACTACACAAATGGCTCTATCTTTCATATCAAACCATTTTGCAAACCATTTAATACCTGTTAGCCATGATAGGAGCTTACCAAAACATTCTGATATTCCATAACCTTCACCTAAATCTTGTCTCGCCATAAAACATAAAAGACTTCTTTGTTCATCTGTTAAATATTTTTTTCTCCAAATTATATAATCTTTTCTAAAAATTCTATCTACAGTTCTAATTCTTACATTACCCTGTTGCTCTATCATTTCTGTCTCATTGATAACCATTCCTGCATGATAAAACCTTACAGGCTCTAATGTTCCTCTTATTTTTCTCCATATATGTTGCCACAAAGTAGGGCTTTGCATTAAAAACATAACTATTTTTGCTGCTGTTCTAAAATTATTAGTTAAAAAAATATCACCTTTTTGTAATTTTTCCATATTATTTCTCCCTTAAAAGACCTTTCTTTCTTAATCGTTCTTGGGTTTCAAAAAAAGTTTCTCCCCATATAATTATTAAAGCATAGAAATATAATCCAAATTCTACCATCTTCATTATTTTATAATAATTAAATTCAAGTGTTCGATAGTTTTTGGCTAATTTATAAAAATATACTTTCATTATGAATACCTAATAATAAAATAATTACTTTTATAAGCTTTAAATACTTTAACAGTGTTATCATATCTATCCAATATAGCAAATAAATCTCCACCGCCTATTAATCTATAACCTTCTTTTTGTAATCCTTTAACAATACTATCAAATAATTTCTTCATTTTACCTCTTATTTTTTAATTGACGACTTGCTTGCCAATGTATAATTACAGGTTTCTCTTCTATATACCAAATAGGTATAGAATTATCTCTCATTATTATACAGCAATATTCTGGAGGAAGCTTATAAATTTTAAGTTTGTATTTATTTTCTTCAAGTACAGTTGCCATATTTTTTTGTTCAAAACTAGAACTTCTATTATTTTCTTCAATCCAATCATCTAAAAATTTAAGAACTTTTTCATTATATCTTAAATAAAGAGTTCCACTTAATGCTTCTCTTTTTCCGCATCCTTTTTCTTTTTTCCATAATAAATACCAATCTAAATAATGTAAAGCAATATCGTTATTACAATAAATATCATTAGCTGCAAGTAGCATTGGATAATCTTCTATAGTAGCATCTACATCTAAAAATACGATAGATTGTTTATGTTTCAATAACATTTTTTTAATAAATTCTGCCTTATAATGAGTATTAAGATTCCAAGAACCTTTATCTTTTAAGACTTCTACATCGTGGTCTAAATTCCATCTATGAAGAGTAGGATGTAAACGAGTTTCAAATACCTTTTCATAATCTCCTGGTGTATAATAACTTATATAAATCATAATTATCCCTCTATAAATGGTTTTTTACACTTATGACAAGTAGCTTGTAAATCAGTAGCACATCTAACTGTTGTACAATCACATATATATTTTATCATTTTTGTTTTAGCTGTTATAGTTATATTTCTTTTTCTATGTAAAGCAAAAATTTGTTTTTTGATTTTTAGTTTAGTTAATTCTTTTTGTAATTCCTTTGAAATGCTTGTGAAAGCCCAACCATGCCGTCCATTTTTTTCTACGTTTAAACCGTAAGTTTCTGCTCTTTCTTTAAAATATTTATTATGATATTGATGTTCATTACAATCTCTTATATTAAGTGAAAAATTATGATAATGTACCATTTCATGTATTAAAGTTTCTATAACTTTAGAAGATAATTCTTCTGCACATATATTTATTTCACTAAGATTACCCATTGACCTTTTCATTCCCCATTTATCTTGCCAAAACCAACCCAAAGTATTCTTCTTACTTCCTTTACTTTGTATAGTAATAATAGGTCTTTTAGCTATTTTACTAAGTCCGTATTTATTTGCTAAAATATCGTAAATTCTTTCTAATTCTTGAATTGTAGGGCATATACTATTTTTCATTTTAAATTTCCTTATATTCTAATATACTATTTAAACGAGAAATCTTTGAGCAACTATATACTTTTATATCTGGTCTTTTTATTTTTAATTCTTCCAAGCCTTTTCTAAAAGAATCATAATAAGGGTCTAATTTTTTTGAAAAAGTTTGAGGTAATTCTCCATAACCCCCATGAAAATGGGTTCCATTGTTCACCACTAAATCCATACCTAAAAGATTAATTTCTGTATATCCTAAAGCAATTGCTAATTGTAAAGCACAATATCCGCTATTTCCTCCTGTTCTAAAATCCTTAAAAGTAAATCCTATACCATCTTTTTTTCTACTTTTAATAATTATATCAAAAGCTTTTAAATCATATACTAAATTCCAACGAGTATCTATAATTCTTCCATCAATTTCTTGTAAAGATGGGACTGAAAAATTAGCAATAAAGATTTTAGTTGCTGGTGAATTTATATTATTTCCTATTTTTCTTAAAACCGTGAAATCTATAGTAACAAAATAATTTAAATTAGGAACATGATAATAGCTTTTATTTACAGCTATAGTAGTTTCGTCTTTTACTTTATTGAAATCAAAATCTCTTAAAGAAGTTCCTCCTCCAATAACGAATACCTTCTTATTCATAATGCTCCTTATAATATTTAATTAATTCTTTATAACCTAATTTTTTTTGAATCTCTATAGGAATATTAGCTTTTATTTTACGTTTCCAAACACCTATTCTATCATCATGAAATCTTACATAATATAATAATTTATCCACACATCTTCCTTCTTTATAAATTTCTTTCATTCTTTTAATCCAATCCCAATCTTCTCCACCTATACGCATGTCTTCTTTAAATGTGATATTTTTATTAACAGGAAACATTATAGTAGCAAATGCTCTTGTAGTTTTTTGAATCTTAGTTGGATGCCAAACTCCTTTGGTAAATTTTAACCAAGACCAAAAAGCAAAAACCAAAGTATCTTTGGATAAATATTTTAATTGTTCTCGTATCCTATTAATATTAGAAATATCATCACTGTCATGCCAACAAGCATATTTAGTATTACAATTTTTTAATAAAATATTACGAGCATATCCTACTCCATTATTTTTTGTGTTTTCGATTAATTTTATTCTATCATCTGTTTTCATTATTTCTTTAATTATAGAAATTGTATTATCTGTAGAACCATCATCATATATAAGGACATCTAAATTTATATAAGTTTGTTCTAATATAGATTGTAAAGAAGTTTTTATATATTTTTCTCTATTAAATGTAGGAATTAAAACACTTATTTTTTCGCTCATATTAATTTCCTCTTTTTTAAATAATCTACTATTTGATGGGCATTTTCAGATACTGTACATTTGTCAGTGTTTGCAATAATTTCTGGATTAATAGATTCTTCATATGGAGCAGACCATCCAGTAAAATTTTTTATTTTACCTTCTTTAGCAAGTTTCCACATTCCTTTAACATCTCTTTCTGCACATGTCCATGATGGAGCTTTAACATATACTTCAATATAATTTGTAACTGTTTCTCTAATTTTTTGTCTAGTTTTTTCATAAGGAGATACAAAAGATGCAAGTACAATAACTTTATTTCTTGATAATACTTTAGATACAAATGTAATTCTATTAATATTCTTTTCTCTATCTTCTCTGGAAAACCCTAAGTCATTGCATAACAAGCCTTTACGTACTATATCTCCATCCAATCTTTCTGCTTTAAATCCTCTATCTGAAAGATATTTATATACTTCATCTGCTAATGTAGTTTTTCCCGAACATGGTATACCTGTAAACCATAAAACAAAACCTTTATTTTCTGCTCTTATATTAAAAATTTTAGAAAATAAATAATCATAACTATAATACAAAATAAAAGCGATAGAACTTGCTAACAAAGCAAATCTAAATCCAAATATTAATCCAAAAATAGTAACGGATATTACTCGATAAATAATAGACTTTAAAATTAATATGTTAATATAAAAATTATACTTCATTTTCCCACCCGAAATCTCTATTTAATAATTTATATAACTCATTATTATAATCAATAAAAAAATTATTAAGATTCTTTTTTGTTTCTTTCTTTAATTTTAATGGATTTTTACTTCTATTTGGATTTTTAATAGTAACTTGGTGATTATCTAATTTTAAAAAATTAAATACTTTATTAACCTCTTCTTGAGTATTTTTAAAATAATCTTCGCTTTTAATAATATGAAATTGTTCTTTAGGAAGATATTTAAACCAAAATCTTAAATAATTAATATATATACTACGCTCTAAAACATCTTTTCCCATCCAAAAAGCATTAGATTTAAACGAAGCAGTATTATAAACTTTTAAAAAAGTCTCGAAATCAATATCTCCAGAACCTCTATTAAATCGCTTGCAATTTAAAATATAATGTTTATATTGGGAAAAAGCTCTTTCTGCTGGATGCCTTAACATAACTATTAATTTTACGTTAGAGAATTCTTCAGCAAAAGGATGATTTTTTATTAATTCTATTCTTCTAGCTACTTTTTCATATAAAATATAACTAGGACTAGCTTCACCAGTTATTTGATTATTTTTACACGGATTAAAAAATGTTTTATAATATTTCATACCTTGTTTGAATTTACTATCATTACTCCAAAATCTCAATTCTTTACACTTAGCAGGTTGAATATAAGGATGTTGGACTAAGTTATGGTATAAACCACTTGTACCACATTTCATAGCTCCTATAATAATATAAGAAGGTAATTTATATTTCATATCTAAAATTAATTATTTCATTTATTCTACTTTTAGAAATACCAAGTTTTTCTATAATTACATCACTATAAAACTTAAATTTTAAATAATAAATAAAACGTCTCATTTTATTTATATCAACAGTTAAATCTTTATTTAATGCTAAATGAGTTTCGTTTATATCATTAACTTTGTAATTCACATTAGATATATTATAATAAGCATTACCTAAAATAATCACTGGTTTTAACCACATCATAGCTTGTAATCCTATTCCAGAATTTATAGTAAGTATTTTATCTGAATATTCTATTAAATCTTTGTAATGATAATTGTCTACAATTCTAATATTAGGTAATAAAGGTATATTATAATTTTTTCTTTCTACAGGATGTTGTTTTATTAAAAAGATTTTATCGGGATTATTATAGACTAAAGTCATTATTGTCTCTATAAAATTATCTATAGAAATTACCCAATCACTCCACAATTTTATTACTGTATCGTTGTGTACTTGTAAAGGTATAAATACAACTTGTTTATCTCCGTTAATAAATAATTCATCTTTAAAATCATTATAATTCAATCTTTCCTGTTGAGGTTCTAAAGAAGTTTTATTATAAGTAAAGTTCTTTATAAATTCAGCAGTCTTAATTACTTGAAAATTATCCAAAGCATAATTCCATTGAGTTTCATTATAAGATAAACTATCATTCAAAAACCCTCCACCATCAACAAAAATTGTGTTAGGTAATGCTCCTCTTTCTACAACAGTAATCATATTTTTTTCCTTTAAACAATGAGTATAAAAATCCAATTTCTTTTTATGTCTTTCTTTTCCACTAACCAAATAAGCATAAGGATTCCAAATTAAAGGAATTTTTTTACTTGCTTTGATTCTATCATAATTTGCAGTAAATTCAATATCCAAATATTTAGATATTGGTCTTATATAATCATGATTGATTTCTGGACTTATAAATTGAATTTTATTCATCTTGCTGCTTCCTTAATTTAGTACCTGATATAGCTTCTATCTCAGGAGCTAATTTTATTTCCCTTATTCCCCAACCGACTTTTCTTCCATAAACCACATCTTCTATATCAGGAATTTTAATAATCTTTACAATTCCTTTTTTTATATAATCTTTATATATATTATAAAAAGCATTATGTCTTTTATTAAAATCGTAGGGATTTTTTTCATCCACATTAGTATCTCTTAAAGCTATACAAACATTTTTTCCTTCCTTTAATAAAGTATCAATCAAAGTCAAATGTCCTTTATGTGGAGGAATAATTTGAAATCTGCCAATTACTAAAGAATAAATTTTCTTATTCATCTTTACCTTCTTTGCTCCATTTCAGAACTATATCTATTCCTTTTATCATTTCTTCTTTTGTTTGGGCATTATGCTTAAAATGATAATTATATGCTTTATCATCTACTATTAAATCATAATAAGGTTTAAACCTAGAGGCTAAAGATAAATTTTGAGGTTGAATATTAAATCCATGATAAGGTACTTTATATTTTTTTAACCAATTTTGTATTTTAGGGGTACACATTCTACCTGTAAAAATTAAAATATAATAACCTGAGTTGTAATAATAACGTATAGTTTCAATAACTTCTTTATTAGGTTTACCTAATTTATCAAAAACAAAAGGTCTTTTATAAGTAGCCAAAACAGCATCAAAATCCCAGGCTAAGTATCCCTTATATTTTTTCATGATTTCTCCTTTAGAAATAAAAAATGATATACTTTTTTTAAATCTTTATATGTCATTTTAATGGATATACAATAAGTTATAAATATAGGTATAACCACAAATACGAATACTAACGAAAAAATTAAACTTAAAATTATAGTTTTAATCATATTCTTTTATATCAAAAGTTCTTGTTAATTGGTCTATAAAATATCTCCAATGCGAATAATGATAATCCTTTTTTCTTAATATAATTCTAGTTGTAGAACTGTCGGATATTTCTTTCCAATAATCTAGGGTAACTTTTCTGCTTCCGAACTTTAGTGTTTGAATCTGTTGAGGTTCAAATTCTATAAAGTCTCCCTTTAAAGTTCTTAATGTTATATTTCTAAATATCATTTCAACACCTCTCTTATTTGTGCTATAGTATTTCTACTAAACTGAGGTTTACCTCTGTTCTTATTAATTATATGTAATATTTTATAAAACAATAATTTATTTGTGCTTTTACTTTTTATCTTTTTTTTCATCCTGTCCTCCGTTCTCTTTATATTCACTATCACACCAAATACATTTTTTTCCCTGAGAAGTTATCCACTTTTTATTAGGTACTTTTCTATTACAATATTTACATTTCATTTTAACACCTTTAATTTAGTACATTTTTCAATATCTTTAGGTATAATATCTTCTGGTTTTTTCTTTTGATTAAAGTACCAATGTACTTTAGCTAAACAGGTTGCTATTAAACCTGAACAAGTTAGTCTAGGTCTCTTACCTTTATATCCTATAGCTAATAAAATAAATGTTATCCATAAAGTAATTCTAAGTGCTCTACTATTTTGAAATATGGCATAATCTACGGCTCTATTGAGTTTTCTTGAATTTATATTTTTGATTCTTCTTATTTTTATTTCAAATAAAAATTTATTTTCAAGTCTTTTTAAGGGTCTAATCAAAATACCTATCCCTACTACTTCAAGATAATGAGTATCACTAATAGCCCAAGCCACATGATTATAATTGCTATGAGTAATTTTTCTTATTACCCATCCAAGTAAATCAAGCTTTTTATATTTAATTAGAATTATATCACCCTTTTTAAGCATCCGTATCTGTCTCCTCTACATCTGCATGAGTTACTGCGGTATCTTTTACTTTCGATACTTCTTTAGGTTTTCTCTCTGATTGTAAACTAGCTAATTTTGCTAAATATTGATTATCCAATGTATTAATCATTTTCTCTACTAATGGTTCTCCATTCATAACTTTTCTCCAGAAAATTTTTCTTTGATGTCTATTTCCTATACCTTTAGTATTTAACCAAGATACAAAATTATAAAGGTCTCCTAATAATTTACGTGTTTTATTTATAGAAGCTATTTGAGTTTTTTGCTGAATCTTTTGTTGTTTTTTATAATATTTATTTAATCTCCATTGAGAAAGCTTTAAAAATAACCCCATCTTAAACCTCCTTAATCTTATAGTATTTAACCATTTTATGACTATATTTATTATAGTTAGAATCTCCACCAAGTAATTGAGAAGTAGAATTTCTTTTCTTATCTGATACTATTAACTCTTTATTTAATAATCTACCCAAAGCTCCTGTATGAGATACAGACAATCCTTCCTCTATTTGCTTAATCGTTACTTCTCCTTTTTCTTTAATAAAATCTAGTAGTGTTTGTTCTTTATCACTTAAAATTAAATCAGCCATTATTAGCCTCCTCTTCTTTAGGCTTCTCTTTTTTGAGTGCCTTTAATTTTATAACTTTAATCTTAGGTAAGCCCAATACTTTATCCCCTTCTTTCCATCTATTTTTTTCTATCAACCATTTAATTCTTTCAACTCGATTTAACACTGAACGTTTTTGTCCGAAGCCATTTCTTTTTAATGAACCATGTAAACTCATTTTATTTCTCCTTTGGAAAATCTCTATCCTTTCTCCTTACTATTTCATTCCCATCTAACAGTCTTACTAAAACTGTCTTTGAACGGTCTTCAAGTAAAAGAGCAGAAACTAATTTACGTTTTCCTGTTTTTTTATCATTAATATAAATCTCTATGTTTTTCACCTTCTACCTCCTAATTGATTTTCTATCTCAGATAAAGATAGTCCACTAAATATTAATAAGTTATGTCTTCTTACACATCTTCCTTTATGAACTTTGACTATTTTATTGTCAAAACAAATTCTCCAAAATCCATCAGTATTATCTACTTCTTTTTTACAAACTAAACATTGTCCTATAGTTTTAACCTGAAATTGTCTTCTAGGACGTTCTCTTTTTTTATTAGGGTCGTAAGGTTTTCTTACAGGTCTAGTTACTGAAATTTTTAAAAAATCTAACATCCCTAAAGACTTTATACCAAGCTGAACACGTGGAGGAACTTCAAAAGAAACCAATTTATCAAGACTAGGTTTTGGTTTTAAACCTTTGGCTAATAATTTTGAAATAACTACTTCTCGACTATACTTTTTCTTACCCATGACTCCTCCTATTTTATCTCAATAGCCTTATCGGCATTTACTACTAATTCTTTTTTATGAGTTACCATAATTATTTGTCTATTTATTCTTCTGTTAATTGCTTTAACGAAATCTTGAGCTGCCTCCAAATGGTTCTCTGAAAGGTGTTTAAAAGGCTCATCAAGGGCTATAAATCCCTCTATTTTGGGCTTTGTAACCTCAAGCTGAGAAATCCTTAATGCAAGTGATAATATGTCCAAAACGCCTCCTCCAGAGCTTAATAAAGGGTCATGAGGTTCTTTACAGTCAGGAGTTATTAAATTAAAATTAACTTCTTGCAAGTTACCCCTTCTTCCGAATTCTAAATTAAGACTATATTCCGAACTACTTAAAATATATTGTAAAGCATAAGTTACTATTTCCTCAAAACCTTTTTTGATTACTTCTTTAGTAGATTTTTCTACTATTGTTAAAAGCTCTACAGATTTACGATAGAGTTCTTTATTATGATTCAAATCATCTATCTTATGTTCACTCGATTCACATTGTTCACTTAATAGTGAACTTTGACCTTGAAGTGAACTTAACTTAGAAGTTAAATCATTTAAACTATTTTCAAGTTCTTTTAATCCAATGTTTTCCGACATTCTACTATTCCTTTTTGTAATTTAATTTCTAACTCTTCAACAGTTTCTTCTAATTTTTCTTCAGCAATTCCTAACTCTTCTAATTCTTTTAAAATCTTAGCTTTATCTTCTGTGAGTTGTCTTTTGCGTTCTTCAAGTTTCACTTTCTCTAATTTTTGGGTCTCAACTTGCTTTTCAATATCTTCTAGTTCTTTTTTATAATCCATAATTCCCCCTTATTATCTTCTACCCATTGATTTTGATTGACATGTCCAACATAGTGCAGTCTCTTTATCTGGAGTATAAACACTTTCTGCAATTTCTTTCCACATCCACGTTGGGATTACTTTTCTACAAATGCGACAATAAATTTTTTCAGTATTCATAATTTTCTATATCTTTTTAAATCTATATCTTCCCCTAACATCACTATAAATGAATTTACCTGCTGAAGGAGCACTCAATAAATTTTTATATACTTTTTCATCAACGTTATAATATTGATATACTCCGCTTGTAAATTCAACTTCTAATATTCTTTCTTTTGTATCATAACCTGCTGAAACTACATTACTTGATTTTACTGGTCTTCTATTCATTTTTTCCCTCCCTAATGTCATTTAAAACACTATTTGCAGAAGTCGTGAAAATTTCATCATCTGTAAAAGAATTAGCCCAATTTATAAAGTCTTTTAACTCTATACCTAAATTAACTTTTAATAATACTTTAACTTTTGCTTTTGTTGAAGTATTTTCAGAAACAGCTTCTTGACATAAAGAATAGTCTTCCGATAATAAATATTTAACATTATCTTTTATTATATAATGTCCTTTTAATAAAATCTTCAAAAGTATAGCTGCTTTATGTTTTCTAATCATTTTTATTCTCCAAATATTGTACTCGGTCTTCAATAGGCATATCTAAAAAAACTTCAAAAATCTTTGCATGGTCTTTTTGGGCTATGGGGACATCATTAATTCCATATACTATATGCCATTTTCTAATTTTTAAATAATTTTGCTTTGCTTCTAAAATTTCATAACCAAAAGATTCTTTTTGTTTCTTTTTTTCTCCTTCTTCTAAGTCTGCTCTCAAGGATATTTCAAATCTGTGATTTATAACTTCTCCGTTTAATCTAGGAGCATCACTTTTACCTGGAACTTTTTCTCCAAATTCTTTTACAACAGCTTTAGCAATCTTTTCTGCTGCAACTACTTTACAGTTTTTGTAATTATTTCCTACATTACAATCTCCGCAACATAATAACTTAGAAATAAATAGCTTCATCTTATGAATTAATTCTTTTTTCTTCATTTTGCTTTCCATATAATCTTTGTAAAACCTTCTTCTAATGTAGGTTCTGTATATTGAGAATCGAAACGAGACCAAACATTTTCCCATAACTTTCTATTAAATTGTCCATGAGGGTCTTTCATTCTTCTATCTACACTTTCTTTCATAGGTAATCTATAAAGAACAACCGCTCTAGTTTTATACCCATGTCTCTTAGCTTCTTTTAAATATCTAGCTCGTAATTTTTTATTAATACCTATTTCATCTATAACTAGATTGACTCCTTTTTTCATAAAATTTCGTACTAAAGCAAGTTCTGATTTAAAAACAACAGATTCTAAATCTCTATCAAATACATAATCTCCTGCTCCCATCATATATCTTAATGCATCTCTTGCTATTATAACAAACCCTTTAGTAGCATAAGTTTTTGCTAATGTAGATTTACCATTACCAATATTTCCTACCAAAAGTATAACTTCTTTATTATATTTCATCTTCAAACCTCCCAATACGGTTAATAACTTCATCTATAATTTCTTTCTCTACATTAGTTTCTTTAGCAAGTTCTTCTATCTTACCTCTTATGTCAAGTGATTGAAATTTAACCGATTCTAAACTATTAATAAAATTATCAATGTTCTTTTCAAATTTTTTAATATTTTCTATTTTTTCCAAATCAAAAACTTCCTTACCTTCTTTAGCACTTTTGAGTATTATAGGTTCAAAAGATTTAACTTCAGTATCTACTAAAAGAACTTTAGGAGTTCTTTTTACTTCGTCTACACCTTGTCTACCTATAGCTCCTAAATTTATAAATTTAGTTCCGTTCACTTCTTTAATACCCCAATCATCATGGAAATGACTACATAATACTACATCAAAATCTGTTTTAATATCTTTCATTTGAATATGTAAAACATGAGGCAAAAAAGGCTTATGGGTTATAAATGCATGAGTTACTGCTATTTTATATTTTGCATTGGGATTACTACACATTAAACCTTTTTCTCTTATATCTCCTTCAATATTATGATAATAATCAAAACCTTGTAATATTGTATTTACTCCTTCTTGTTTAGAAGCATCTATATTATATGTTGTTAAATGTTCGATATATTTTGACCGTCTAAACATATGAGCTAAAGAAGCTGCTTTGGATAATTTAGGGTCGTGTCCGATAGTGTCGTGATTACCCCAAATAATGTTCCAAGTTTTTTTACCCGATTCTATTAAATCAATAAACTCATCTATTAGAATATTACTTACATTAGGAGAATTAAATAAATCTCCTCCGTGAACAACAAAATTTACATTAAGTTCATTAGAAAGAGAAACTACTTCTTTCATTTTTAGCATAAGGTCTTCGTAGTAATTTCCTATGCGATTTTCTGGATTCTTTCCTTTAATATGAGTATCACAAAGATATATAAACTTCATTTTCTTCTTTTTCCTTTTTTCATTTTAACATGTTCAACATTTTCTATAAATATAACATTTCCCAATTATTCTTTATTTAATGGACATTCTTTTTTATAAAACGGACAAATCTTAATGTCTTTTAATATCTTTTTATATTTTTTCTCATTTTCCTTAATAAGTTCTTTATATTTATCAATCTCATAATCTGATATTTCTACAGCACCATCTATTTCTAATAATTGAGAATATAAACCTTTTAGTTTTTCTAATCTATTTAAACCATCTTTCAACTTATCAATATCCATTTTAGGAATTTTTAAATTTTTAATACTTTCTTCTGTTCTTTTTAATATTTGATTTATATATGCCTTTTTAAGTCTCAAGGCTGAATATTTTTCTAATTTATCAATGGATTTTTTTAATCCAATTACTAAATCTTCAGGAACAACCTTAATTTCTTTTAATTTTTCAATAGTATTATCTAATTCTTCATCTGTTTCTTTTAATTGTTTAGATATTACTTTTAAATTATCATATTTTTCTTGTAATTTTTTAAGATTCTCATACTTAACAGAAAACTTATGATGTAATTTCTCTACTTTTTCTTTCTCGCTATTAACTTCTTCTAATGTTTTTTGTTGCTCTTCTAAATGTTCATTTTCCAATTTAACTTCCCGCCCAATTTTTAAAATATCTTTATTTAAAGATTGAAATACTTTATCTATTATATCGCTACCTGTGAGTTTATTAAATAATTTAGACCTAAAAGTTGCTGATTTACCAATTAAAAAAGGTAATGATATTTGGTCAGCAATATTAAGAATAACATTTTCTTTATCTACTTCTATCGTTCTTATTTGTAGAGCCTTTTGAATTTCTTCAGGAATAGTTTTCCCTACTGCATCAAATCTTTTTTCTTCTTCTCCTTCCTTATAAAGAATATAAGCATTTACTGAAGCCGACTTGATTTTTTCTACTACCGTATTATTATCTAAAGTAATTTTAACTGTGGTTTTTTTCGTTTTTTCTTTACGAACTATATCACCTTTAGGTTCATTAAAGAAAACCCATTTTATCGCTCTTATTATGCAAGATTTTCCAACATCGCTTTCACCATAAAGAACATTAAGTTTATCTGTAAACTCTAGTTCTAAATGAGAATGTTTTTGAAAATTAACTATTTTAATAGATTGAATCCACATTTTGAATTCTCCTTTAAATAGCGAATAGCGTTTACTAAAACAATTATATTATCTTTAAAATGTCCAATCCCTCTATTACATCTCCCACATAACAATCCTCTAATTTTACCTGTTAAATGGTCATGGTCAATATGTAATTTTTTAACTTCATCGCAAATAGCACATTTATTGTTTTGTTTGGATTTCAAAATATTATATTGTTTTAATGTAATACCATATACAGTTTTTAAAATAGAATTTTTAACTTTATCTGGATTTTTTAAACAATATAGTTTTCTAACTTTTTTAACTCGTTCTTTATTTTGTTTTTGATAGGATTTAAATTCATTTATATGTTGCTGATAATATTTTTTATTGTATTGTATTTTTTCTTCTTTATGAAGTAAATTATGCTTTTTACAACATCCTTTACAATCTGGTCGAAGTCCGCTCTTCTGTCCTGAATGTTTATAAAATTTATCCAAAGATTTGGATTTTTTACATTTAGTACAAACTTTAATATCCATTATTTGCCTCTTCTAAAATCATCCTATAAACGAATCTATTAGGTAAATAATATTTAAAAAATTTACTATCTTCAATATCTTGCCCTATTGCTTTCGCTAAAGCTGCTGCTGTGGCAGAACTTCTACTAATTCCCGCTTCGCAATTAACAACTATAGTATTTATCTTGTCTTTATAAAGTTGAAAGAAAGTCCAAATTTCTTTTGCTTGTTCTTTAGTAAATAATTTTGCTGTAGGATAATCTACTTCTCTATCAATATCACTAAATTTTAAAAACAAAGCATTAACTCTTGAATCTAATTCAGGTAACTTAGCACGGGGCTGGTCAGGGTCTCCTATAGAAATAACAATATGCTTTTCCTGAACATTATATTTTTCAACCATATCTCTACTTAATACTATAAATTGCATTAGAATAACCTCATTTGATTCATATCATCTGGAATAAATTCAAAGTCAAGTAATTCATATTTTTGTTCACTATATTTACTTTGAAACTTTTGCCTATGAATTTGAAACCTGTTCTTCAATCGCTCTAAGGGGATAGTCATTTTCCGACCATTATAATTTACAACTATCCCCTTTTGTTTCTCCAGAGATTTTTCAACTATGTAATCTCTAATTGAAACATGACCTAAGAAGAGTTTCTTAACTTTTACTTTTGTCTGCTTTAACTTTTGCTTTTGCATCTTTAATTTTTATACATAAGTCAAGATTATTTTGACTTATTTTTCTGTCCCTGTCCAACCTAGTTATTTGATTTGCTAAAAAATCTACTTCAGCATCTGTAAACTCTACTTCTTTCTCTTTAGCTGCTTTATTTTCCCATTTTAGAGTATTTCCTTGATTTTTTAAACCTATTTTGTCGGCTTCTTTAGTGTCTATTCTTACTTTTTCACTGATGTCTTTTACTATTAGTTGTTCTAATAAAGTCCCTTGTTGTGGATACAATGATGCAAATGTTAATCTTTCTTTCACGCTCAACTTCATTTCGATACCTCCTTTTATTTCCATAATAAATTAATTTCCTGTAAATTATGCATCGGTGATTTTTTTGAAATGTTAAATAGATATTGAGTAGCAGATGAGAATTTTTTCAATCGAGTATAAGCATAATCGTCCATGTTGATAAAACACCCATTAACTAACAATGTAGTTTCAGGTGTAATTTTCAATTTCAAAGCTGTATGGAAATGTCCTATAATCATTAAATCGTAAAATTCTTTATAAGCTAATGTTGATAAATCTTTAACTGCTCTTTCAATACTATTCAAAGTACATCCTCTAATATTATTTCCATGAAATAATAAATATTTATGTCCTCTAATATTAGCAGTATATCTATAAATTTCAGGAACTATAATATTAACCCTTTTATTGTCAGCAAATCGTTCTTGTAATAACTTACCTAATAGATATTCAAAGCTGCTAGTAGCTTCTTCTGAAATAGGTTTAGAGGTTGTTCTTCCGTGATTACCACACATCTTAATCATTTCAACTCTGGGAAAAATTTCCAACACTCTTTTAATGAAGTTGCTTTGATACTCGAAAGTCTTCATAATTTGTTCCCCTACTCCACAAGTAATTTCAGATTGTTGTCCTTCAAAGATTCTATCATTAGTTATGTTATCTCCTACATCAAATATATGAAAAGTTTCTAAGTTGTAAGATGGTTTATATAAATTGTGAAATCTAAAAACCCCTCTTAATAACGATTCGAGTTCTTTTTCTTGAATCTTTTCATTATACGTATATTCTCCTGTCAGTGGGTGTTTATTTATCATACCTGTATGCATATCAGACCATACTAAAGCCAAATCCTCGGTTTGTTTAGTCTTGCTCCAAGTAGTTTTTAAGGTAATATTTTTATAAACATCGTTGTAATTTTCATAAACTGCTTTAGCATTATCCAAATAAACCTGGACTTCTTCAATAACTTCTGCATGTTTGAATCTATTCTTTTCTTTAGGCTTGTTGGGGTCTTTTCTATATTTGATTTTATTTTGCCTTCTTAAACGAGTTTCATAACGTTGAATAGTTCTTTCCGCACATCCAAAAATTTGATGCAATTCATATGAAGATTTTCCTGTGTTGTATAGTTCAATAAAAATTTTCTCATTAATATCCATCGAAATCACCTCCCCTATTTATCTTCCTCTTTAGGTTCTTGGGGTTGTCTAGGCTGTACTTTCTCTACCCCAATTTTTTCCATCACTTTCACCACGTTTAAACGTACATCCAATACTATTTTTGCAATTACCTCAAGTAGTTTTACAAGAACTTTACCCTCTTCTGATTTTACTGCCTTTTTTGCTGCTTCAAGTTCTTCTTTTACATGCTTCGCTCTAATCATCTTAATCCCCCTTTTTTTTACCGAATACTAATCCCTCTGGTTTAGTATCTCTTTTTAACATTTTAATAAAATCTTTCGCAAATTCTAAATCCAATTTCTTTACAGAATATAGGATGTATTTTGAGTGAAGAATTAAAGAAATTACTCTTACAAGTTGTTTATAATCTTCAACATAAACCTTCCTAACATCTTTACAAAAATCTTTACCAGCAACATTAACCTCAACAATATACATTTACTTACCTCCTTTTAATTTGCCAGTTACAGATAAATAAATATATGCACCAGCTCCACCGATAATTATCCCAAATACAAACGCTACAATAATTTTAAAAGCTACTATCATTTTACTCCTTTTATTTATTGTCCTATCCCATCTATATAAAGTTTCTTTTGTCCTTTTTCATCTGTAACAATAACAACTTGATGCCATTTTTTGTCATTAAATTTCATCCAATCAGTTGAAGTCATAATTACTCCTCCTTTAATTTTTTCCTTAATTCCCTTTTTAATTGTGCTCTAGTTTTCTTTTTCTTATTAGGTACTATTTTAGTTACAGGACTTATGCTCCAAGTTTTGCGACTTTTCAATCGTTTAAGACAAGAATCAACAACAAACTGTTGACATTTTTTTGACCTACATCTATATGTTTTCTTATCTAATTGAACAGCTCTAGCATTATGAAGCATGTATTTTGTTATATCTTTTTTACAAATATAACATATTCCTACAACTTCATCTTTATTTATCATGCTTAATGGTTTTCTGCCTCGTTTTTTCATTTTAAATCCTGATTAATATCCCAATCTAAGGCTTCAAATATAACTTCTGTTTTATTTAAAATATTACGTTTTTCCATTAGTTCCCAATCTATAGTATTTCTATCTATATGGTTAAATTGCTCCTCATCAAATGCTTGTACATTTTGAAGTTTTTCCTTTTTATGCAAAACTTTAATTCTTGATTTCTCTATTTCTTTTTTAGCATATGTTAATATTACATCTTTTTTTGATACATCTTCCTTCTTAATTTCATAAATTTCTCCATCAACATAAATATGAGTTTCTACTTTTGGTTCTTTGATTGGTTTAACATAAATCCAATAAAATAAATCTCCTACTTTTTTATTAAAATTTTCAGTACTATCTAAAGCTCTTTTAAATATAGGTATATTTTTATAGTTTTTAGCGGATACCTTTGCTGGGAATGAAATATCTTGTAAGGGTTGATTGCGTAATTTTTGAATTTCATTTTTAACCCAAACAACGATACTTTCTTTAGATTCTTTATTCATTAATTTCTCTAATAATTCGGTTTGAAAATATTTCAAATAAATAGTAGAATCTTTACGTTTACTTTCTATTCCTATAATCTTTTCTTCTAATGTCCCATCAGGTCTACGAAGATAGCCTTTATATCTACAAAGTGCTAATATAAATAATTTTTCATAGTTGCCTTCATAATCAAATAAAATTTCAGTATTTCTTTTATATCTATTTTGCGACCATTTTTGTACTAATTCGTTAAGCAAATCGGTAATATTCTTACCTTTGGTATCAACTAAAATACCATCGGTATCTACATATAAGGTTTCGTAATTTAATATTTTAATTTCATTTATAATATAATGTAATAAATCACGAACTACTGAAGTTATCATTGAGCAAACTTCTGGACGATAATAACGAAAATATTTATTACCAATTACACCCCAACAACTAAGGCTAATTCCCTTCCATGCTTTGTATTTTTCTTCTATGTCTTTATATTCTAATAAATTAGGGTCAGTATTATTTTTTAATTCTTTAAATTTATTTTTTTCATCTAATAATTTTTTTGCTATAATAGGTAATAAAGTATTAGCATTTTGCTTTACATTATAAGTAACTTTTATTTCTTGAGTTATCCTATCTGTTACATCAATAGCAAGCCCATTAGTTTCTATACTGCAAATATTAGCAGGGTCTAAACATAATTCTATAATAGTATTAAGATATGCTCCAGATAAATCATAGGAAGTTATATCAAAAAATCTTCCTTTATTATATACCTGTCTAAATGCTCCTTCAAAATCTTCTCCCTCATCTTCTTTTTTTGGTTTATTAGGTAATACTATATTTTTAGATTTAGCCTCTGATAAAAGAAGATTATCAATTACTCTACTATTAAATTGATAATCCTCCCATTGAGTTTTGCTAATTCTTCTTATACCATCTAACATAGGTATATATTTTAATTTCTTTTCCATTAGCATCATGTCTTTAACATCATTAATATTTCTTTGTTTTAATTCTGGAGATAATTTACTAAAATCTAATTTTTTAATTTGCTTTTCTCTTCCTATAGTTTCAAAAAGACGAGCATTTAAAGAATATTCCCTTTTTCTATTTAAAGTAATTTTTTTATCTAATAACATATAATCTACTATAGAAGTTCCTATAGGATATAAAATATCTCCTCTTATATATCTTCCTTTATAATAAGAATTATTTTTCATAATACTTTGTGGGCTTATTCTTTGAGCAAAATCTGGAAAACGATTATATAAATAAGGATAATCAAATCCCTCGAAAAACCATCCAAGCATAATATCATATTGTTCTTTTTGTAAATAATTTATAAATTCTTTTATCATATCATATTCTGTATTATAATCGCCCAAATAAAACGTAGTTATTTTATTAGTAAAAGAATTAGAACTACTTATGCATGAAACTGGATATTCTGCTTTTATAGGGTCTGGTTGCTTATCACTGAGAGTTTCTATATCAATAAATGAATATTTTATATTGGTTTTTTCAATGATGTTTATCTTATCTATTAAATAGCGAGTCGAAAAATTAATATCAGATTCCCAAGCATCCCATGTTGCCTGTTTCCTAATATCCGAAGGCTTGCTTACAAACATTTTCTTTAATATTTTATTATCAAAGGATTTACAATTCCCATCAGGATGTTCTTCATAAAAATAAGGAAAAAAAGTTTCATCTTCACGGATTTCTAATTCTCCATTATCATGGCGAATAAAAAGATATATTTTTCTACCAACATTTCCTATATTAACTAATTTCATTTTTGCCCCCAACTACAATATTTTCTACATAATTTATGAAAATCATCTACATATTTTTTATGTTCATCTTTAATAATATATTCTAAATGATTTAATAAACTTTTAATTTTCAATAATGTGGTTTGTTCTTTATCAGTCATTTTATCTCCAATCAATAACTTTCTTTTCCACTCTTTATTTTTGACATTAATATATCTAAATTTATTTCTGCTGCTTTTAATATATTATTTGCTATTATAAAAATATCATCAGCATAAATATTGTAGCTCTTATAACTGCCTTTGCCTTCGTGTTTAATATAAATCTGTTTTGTTAAATCTAAATTGATATATGTTCCATTTACTTTAAAATATCTCATATTATTCTCCTATCTCCAGTATTTTTCTACCAAACTCAGTAGTAATAACTAAAGGCTCTTTTATTTCTAAATGTGCTCTATATAATTTAGAAACATCTTGAGTAAGTTCAAGGTCTCCGTACCAAATTTCAAGTTCTTGTCCTTTAAAAAAATCCTTAATATCAGCTTGATTATTTAAATAATCTTTCTTTGTATATATTCGAGCATTAAATAGTGGGAAATGTTCTGGGTTCTTTTCAATATAACCTGACTTACTTCCAGAAATCATTCTACCAGAATTTAATTCATAGGTTTGAAATATTTTTAAATATTTATTATTCATAACCCAATCTCCAATCTTTCTTCTGCTTCTATTAAAGAATTTATTAATTCTTCATTTAATATTCCTTTAATAATAATATAAAATACTCTAGCTCTAGTTCCTGTGATTAAATCTACATAATCAATTTCAGTATTAAATATATACAGGTCAGTTTCTCTGATTTTATCTGTATATTCTTTTATTTTCTTTGCTACATAATCTGTAACAGTATCTCTTCCCTGTAACCAAATTTCTTCTTTAACACGAACTTTTAATCTCTCTTGAAATTCTTTAGGTAGCCCTTTAACCATTTGTCCCCCTTTCTGTTTTCTTTAAATAATCTTCCAAATCTCCCTCCGTAAATTTAGCTCCTTTAACTAAAATGGATTTCACTGTTTCACTTGTAACGTGATTAGGTTCACAAACGATAACAGCATGTAAATAGTTGGGTGTTCCTGTTGCTTTTGCTTTACTTCCATCAGGTAAAAATATATTACTCTCTTTTCCTCGATATATCCAATATTCCACCAATCCTTTGAAAGACCGTCTTTTTATTAATCCATCTTCTAAATCTCTTCTTACTAAAATATAATCATCTGAAAATCTTAACATATTATTTCTCCCTTTCTGTTTTCTTTACATACGTATGATTTCTACATGTTTGTAAAGATTGTATTACTCTTTTTAATTTAGATTCTAAAAGTAAAACAACTTTATATAAATCGTCCACTTCCCCTCTGATTAAACTACTTAAAACATGATTAAGCATAGTTGATTTCATTTTAATTTTTTCTCCTGCTACTGTGAATTCATCTTTATTTTGAGAGGCTTCTATAGCAATCTGTAATTTTCTCCCAGCTAAATATTTCTCTAATTCTGCACTTAATTCTCCATAAGAATTTTCTATTTCTCCATATAAAGAATTCAATTCATCTTCTTGAGTTAAATAAAATTGGAGGTCAAATCCATCTTTATTATTCTTGATTCTTTGTTCGATAACTTCCAAATCTACAAAGAAATCATGCTCATCTAAATTATTAAATTCTTTTAAAGCTTTTTCATTAAGTTCTTTATTATTCATAATATTACCTCCTTAAAAACTACCTTCGTAATCATCATCAATCATATCTACTTCATCTTCAGTTATAGTTTGCTTACAAGTATCACAATAAAAACCATGTGTTTCTTCGTCCCAATAAACTCCTGCTCCGCAATGCGGACAATAATAATGTATCATTTGTACTCTGTCCCTCCTTTCCTCAATAAATATTCAGGACTTATACTTTTTAATATTTTTCTACCTATTTTTGGATGATTAACTTCTATAACGGATTTAATTACACAACCTTCTCTTACTGTTTTTAAATCTATCACAGATATTCCATTTGTATGTTCTTTTTCTAATTCTGATGTATAATTTCCATAATATACTATAGGTACATAAGGCAAACCCAAAACAGCAATAAATTTCCTAGCCTCATCAAAATCTAAATACTTTCCTTTATATTTAACATCAAAAAATATTACATCGGGTTCTTCTTTTCCATATGTTAAATCTTGAATACCTTTACCGTAAATTTCTCCATATATTAAATAACCTTCAGGTATAATTTCTGCTAATTTATATTTTTCTGCTATTTTACCATATACATCTTCTCCATACCAACATTGCTTTCCTCTATTACCTACTAATTGGACATTATGACTTCCATAACAAAATTCTTGATATTTACGTAGATAATTCCATTTATTTTTCTTTCTCGGTACATAGCCAGCTCTAAAATTAGTACCATGAATTTTTTCAGTTACAACAACTAAGTCTCCTTCCTTAAATACTTTATTATGATTTTTAATATTTTCTATATCAGTATATTTACTAAATAAAGGATTAAGGTTTTTTTTCTTTTTAAATTTATCTTTGATAATACCTATACATTTAAAAATGAATCTACGAAAAGTAATCTCTTTATTCTTATATTTTAAAAACATTTTATAAATAGTTTCTCTAGGTTTAAATAATTGATACTTAGGAGCAGGAGGTTCATATTTAGTTATATTAATCATATTTGCAACATCTAATCCTTCTTTTAAAGTCTCTTTCCTTCTACCTGAAAAAGTTTCAACTGCTTGTAAATCTAAAATAAGTCCTTGAGAAATATATTGTCTTAGTTTAACCGTTTTAACCCGTCCGTCCTTTTTTAAATATTCTAAATTATATGCTTCGATTAGATTATCAGGAATTATACTGTCAGGAGGACAATAAACAACTAAATCTCCTACCTTAAATTGGTCTAAACTTACGATACAATTCCAACCCTTTACAGTAATTATAGAGAGTCTATCAGCATTAGGGTGTTTTTCGATTTTCTCGACTTTTACGACTTCAACTATTAATTTACTCATAATTAATTTCCCTCAGAAAATCTTTTTTCATTAATCCGTGCAAGAATTGCACTAATTACCAAAGGTAACGCAATAACTATTCCTAACACTTGAACTAATCCACACTCTTGAACAAGTACAAAACCACAAATAGCTATTCTAATTATAGTTAATACTGCAACAACTCCTATCAATAATTTGCATAATCCACTCATCATTCCTCCTTGAATTTTATTATTCATAATTGTTCTTTTATTTTTTGAATAATAATGGTTTTTAATAAATCTTCTATTTTACTATAATCTACTTTTTCAGGTAAATCACTTTTAATATAAGCTTCTTCTAATAAATCAAATTTTTTATCTGCTAATTGTTGGATATATTCAAAATTGTATTCTCCTGCTAATATAGCTTTTAAATATTCTCTATCTTCTCTCCATACATTCAATGTTTTTTCTACTAATATTTCATAACCCATAGTTAATATTCTAATTAAATGTAAAGCGTTTTTTGTATCGTATCCAAATTCTTCTCTTCTTTGTCTTCTTAAAGGATTAAGGTTTGCATTAATGTTTACTCTCTTCATTCTTTGAAGTTGAGCATGAGCATATCCACCAAAAGTATGTTTTACTTTTTTACTTATAAATAAATCTTTATTTGCTAACACTTTTTCCGCAACATTATTTTTATAAATCATATCCGATTCTCTTATCCATAACATTTCCAAAACATTGGGATTACATTCTGATAAAAGTTTAAAAATTTTAGGGATGCTAAATATAGTACCTTCTATTAGTACTCCTCTTACATTTTTAAAATTTAATTCCACTTGCTCCACTTGTTTTAATCCAATTAAATACTCTAAATTGGGAATAAAAAAACCTTGAATATCTACATCAGACACTGGAGTATGAGTTCCATAAGTCCTAGACCCTGCATATGATAAATAACAGAGTTCTCCATATGGTTTTAGTCTTTCAATTACTGGTTTAATTAATACATTCATTTTCTTTTTGCCTTATCATCCGCTTCTTTTAACGGACTATCTTCTCTTAAATGATTCGCCACTATTTCTTTAACAGTCTCTCTACGGTCATTACTCCATTTTAAATGGCGAGCTAATCGCTCAATCATATCTGCACCTAAATAATCATGCTTTATATAATTATCGTATCCTGTTCTCAAGTTTCTTTTTCTTACAAAAGGCTTCGCAATATCATGTAACAATGCTGCCCATCTTAAATTAATATCTTCAGGCATTTCCCTTATTACTCCTAAAGTATGAGCCCACAAAGGTAAAGAATGATAACAGCTATTTTGGTCAAGCATAAATTGTAAAGATAATTCTGGAATCATAAATTTTAAGAGTCCTGTCATCATAATATAATTTAAACCTAAGATAACTCCATCTCCTAATAATAATTTATCCAATTCTGCCATCCAACGTTCTTTACTTACTTCTAAGATTTTATAATTCAATTTTCCCATTTTAGTAAGGGTATCTCCTTCAATAGTAAAATTTAATTGAGAAGCAAATCTACATGCTCTTAACATGCGTAATGGGTCTTCTTTAAATCTATGACTTGGAACTCCTACACATCTAATTTTCTTTTCTTTTAAATCTTTTCTTCCATTAAAAGGGTCTATTAATCTATTCCTTTTTTGTGCCATAGCATTTATTGTAAAATCTCTTCTACTTAAATCTGAATGTATATTCTTAACAAATTCTACAGTAGGTTTCCTATTTCCCTTTCTGTATTTTTCTGTTCTATATGTAGTTACTTCTATAAATTCTCCATCTAATTTAAATCCTATAGTTCCAAACTTTTTACCTGTTAAATAAGCTCTCCTGCCATCTGCTTTTACTTTCTCTTCTATTTTATCTGGAGATAATGGAGTTGTAAAATCATAATCTTTAGGTTTTTTATTTAATAATCGGTCTCTTACAGAACCTCCTACTAAATAAACAGGATTAATAATTTTTTCAACTTTTTCAAATAATTCTAACATTTAATCTCCAAGTTCCCATTCTTTAGCCATTCCTTTAATTAATTCTTCATAAACTGTCAATTGACTTACATAAGCTCTTTCACATTGTAAACATAAAAATTTTAATTCTATATATGTTTCTCTTCCTCCCTCAAAATCAATCTTAGAAATAAATTTATGTTTATCTTTGTTTCCACATTTACATCCCTCTTTTTCAAGCCAGTATTCTAATATACTTTCCATTAAGTTTCGTAAAATCATTTAATTCCTTTGTTAAAATTTAAACCATTTAAATAAGTCTTGTACTTTGTTACATGCTTCGCAATAACCATTCTTTAAAGCTTTATATTTTCCACATCCTCCACATTGTCCGAAACTAAAAATATCTTTTTTATCCATTAGTCTCCTTTAGATTTCTCATAACATTTTCATATACTTCTGCTATCTTTGAAGTGATTCTAAATAAATGAGAATTATTTTTATGACAATTAAAACAAAGTCCTATAGCATTAAATACGCTATGAATAAATAAAGGGGAGCTTTTCCTATTATAAGATGTATTATGTAATTTATGATGTATCGAATGAATCTGTTCAAGACATCCGTCTATAGCACAGTAGCCATTCTGAGCCTCATATATTAATGTTTTAACTTCTTCTGAAAAAGTTTCTATCATAATTTCCTTTATTAATATGCTCCGAATCTTTGTCCACAATGAGGACAACAGCCCCCATTTAATATTAATTGTTCATATTCATCCATAAGTATCGGTTCTTTACAACAAGGGCATAATATTAACATTTTATTTCCGTCTTTTTAATTAATCTAATATTTCCTTTTCTCTTTTCAAGTTCCCATTTTCCTATAACATAAAGTTCGTAATCTCCAGTTTCATCATTAGCCCATTGAACTCCTCGAATATGCTTTCTAGTATCTAAATCAATTACTTCCCAATCTGCATAATCTTTGGCTTTTACACTTTTATACATTTTTGTCTTCCTTCTTTATTCCTAATAAATTAAACACTTGTTTTTCAATCTGTTTTAAAATTTTAGGATTTTCTTTTAAATATTGTCTAGTTCCTTCTAGCCCATGTGCTAGTTTTTCTTCTTCATAAGAGAACCAAGACCCAGCCTTACCTACTATTCCATGCTTTATAGCTAAATTTAAAATTTCGGCTGTATAAGATAATCCTTCATCAAAATAAATGCTAAATAATCCTATTTTAAAAGGAGAAGCTACTTTATTTTTTACTATTTTAGCTTTTACTTCTGTACCTATAATATCTTCCCCTTTCTTAATCTTACCTTTCCTTCTTAAATCTATCCGTACTGAAGAATAGAATTTAAGTGCTCTACCGCCTGGAGTTGTTTCAGGACTTCCAAACATTACTCCTATTTTTTCTCTTATCTGATTTACAAAAATCACGCAAGTATTTGATGTACTTATAGCAGCACTTAATTTCCTCATAGCTTTAGATAATAATCTAGCTTGTAAACCTATTTGAGTATCTTCCATAGCACCTTCTTTCTCTGCTTTGGGAACTAAAGAAGCTACTGAATCAATAACAATTAAAGCAACTTCATTAGATTCTATTAAATCTTGAGTAATAGAAAGAGCTTCTTCTCCCCATTCTGGTTGAATAAGTAAAAGGTCTTGCAAATTAACTCCTATTTTTTTAGCATAATCTCTATCAAAAGCGAATTCAGCATCTATGTAAACTGCTTTCCCTTCTTGTTTTTGGCACTGTTTAACAATACTTAAACATAAAGTAGTTTTCCCCGCAGATTCTGTCCCAAATATTTCAATCACTCTTCCTTTAGGTATCCCTCCTACTCCCAAAGCTAAATCTAAACTTAAAGAACCTGTTGATATAGAATTAACTTGAGTAACATAATCTTTGTCTAATTTTTTAATAACTTCTTTACCAAATTGTTTTTCAATTTTAGCTAAAGCTGCATCTAATCCGCTTCTTTTAACTGATTCTTTCTTCTTTTTCTTAGCCATTATTTATCTCCTATCTTTATTTTTTTAACAACATAAAGTATTAAACATATTGCAGAACAAAAATCCCAACTTTCTTCGTCATATGGGCTACCATAACCATGTTCTAATGTAAAAGGAACACAATCTATTTTCTTTTTACAATAAAGACATTTATTCTTTTTCATATTATTCCTCCACTACTAATCCACTTAAAGCTAATACAATTGCATCAGCTATGTCATTATCTTTAATATCTATACTTAATGCATAATTAATATAATTCATTATTTCTTTTTTTAATTTACTTCCTTTAATACTTTTATCGCTCTTCTTAAAATTTATTAAATTTCTTGCTCTTGTAGGTAATACTAATTTAGTTTTAGTAGAAATTCCTTTAAATTTATCATATACTAAAATACTGAACCTTGCTAACGATTTTAAAGTTTTTACGTTGTTTCCCATAAAACAATCTTCTATAATATTTAAATCTAATTTATACTTTTGACTGACTCCCCTTTTAAAATCGTTTATTTGGTCTAAAAATAAATCTACCCCTTTTAATAAATCTACCTTTTTAGGTACTATAATTTTATGTACTTGGTCTACAATTAAATAATTATCTGTAGTTCTTATAACAGCAATTCCCGTACTATGCATACTTACATCAAAGCCAATTACAATTAAATTACGAGCAAGCTCCACTTCTAATTCGGCTTCTACTGTTTTAATGTTAGTTTTTTTAATATAATCTTTCATTATTTTTTAGGAAATTCTTTATCTTCCCATCCTCTAATAAAACTAATTCCATATTCTACCCAAAAACTATCTTCTACAATTTCATTGTATAATTTTGCAGCTTCTTTTAAGACTTCCTCTTCTGTTTTATATACTTTACTGTTATCAAAATAATCAGAAAGCATTTGAGGGTTCAATTCATCTCTATGTTCCCATTTTTTAATATCTTTATTTTCTGTATTCCACCAATTAAGATTTTCGATAGCTTGAGCATGAATTAATCTATAACCGTCTTTTGACTTTAAAATATAAATCTCATTATCTGCACTCATTTATTTCTCCATTATTGTCATATATTTTCTCTATTAATATTGCTCCTTGACGTGTGCTGATTTTTACTTTAATAGATTCTCCGTAAGTACTGCCAATTCCTTGCTTTCCTAAATATTTAATAAAGAAGTCATAAGTAGTCTCTTCTCCGTCTCTTTTACAAGCTTCGCTTACTTTAGAACACATATAAGGTAAAGATAATTCCGTATCGAAATCTAGTTCATCTTCAAAACTATCTTCCCAAGTATTTTCTATATATTCTACTATGCTATCTGCAAATTCTTTTTCATGTTTCCGAACTTCGTCTAAATTTTTCTTAATTTCTTGAGCTGCCCAAACTTTATATTGGGCTACTTCAAAAGAAGCCCATATGATAGCTAATATTCCGATTATTATTCCTAATGTAATCATTTTTCATCTCCTTTTTCTCTTTGTTTTAGAATTTTTGCCCGTTCTTCTTCACTCAATTCTTCAATCATTGTTACTTCTTTACTTTTCCAACTATATCTACAAGGAATATCAAAGATTTTTTTCTCTGTTTTTCCTTCTCTTATTTTTGTAACATGAAACTTAGTATATAATCCGTTTTCTTCTTTTTCATATAAATATTTACATACTAATGATGGAAACTGTTCTAATAAGTTAGGAGCGAAATATCCATCATCTGTTTTTAACTGCATAAAAAGTATTAGAAATCCATCTACTCTTTTAATTTTTTCTAATAATTTTTCAAAAATCTCATCTGTCTTTGCCCAATCATGGGGTCTAAACCAATCATAAATTATTACAGGTCTTTTCATAGATTTTGGCAATCTAAATTTTCTAGGGTCATGACAAGGTGCATGAGAAAATTGATTAGGAGTAATTCCCAATGTTAAAGCATTTTTAGCAAATCTACCACCTGTTTCAGAATAAATATAATGAGGGTCAATTCCTTGAGCTATTAATCTTTTTACCATATTCATAGCCAAATGAGTTTTTCCATACCCTGTCTTAGAAGCAATAACAATTACATCTTGCCAATTAAAATAAGCATAATCATTCAAGTAAGGTACTTTGAAATTAATAGGTATTCCTATATCAAAAAGGTCTCTTGACCATTCTAAATCTTTAACTAATTCAATATTTTTTCCCTTCTGAATTATTTTATCTTCTTTCATTAAATATTGCAAAGCCTTATTAAATCTTTTTTTAGCTTCTCCTTTCGTCCAATTACCTGCAATAGATAATTCTAAATCCGATTTTGTACTTTTGTCAACATCTAGTACATGTGCTAAAATTTCATGAGCTAATTCTTGCTGGTCAAATACTATATATCTATCTAAAGAATTTACCATAGCTTGAATCTCTCTACTATCTAAGGGAGTTTCGCAAGCGTGTTTATTTAAAATATGTAAAACTTGATTAGTTTGATTAATATTTAATACTTTTCTAAATATTCCTCCTAATCTAGTTAAGTCATTACTTCGACTTCCTTGTTTAATTAAACCTAAATTAAAATTTTCCTCTTTAATATCTTCTTTACGTAACTCACTTTCAGTTTTACGAGGAACTGTTATTTTCGATTTTAAAAATTCTTTTAGTTCTTTAGGCATTTCTACGATTGGTCGTGGAGGGAGAAAATATCTTTTATATAAACATGTTGAGCTTGGATAAATAACTACTTGTCCTCCATCATTTTCTATATCAATATGGCTGTTTCCTATATCTATTTTAGTCTTAGGAAAGTCAGAATCGTATTTAAAAAAGAAATGATAACCATTTTTAGTTATTTGAGTTAATGTAACAGGATTTTCTATTGAAAGCCATTTACTTACTTCTTCTGGTATATCTTTAGTATCGACATCAATTACAGTTATATTTGAAATATTACCTGTTTTAACTCCTATATTTAAACCACTAGATAACCAATGTTCCCATTCTTCTTTTTCTTTATGATTTTTATTAGTCCAATCTGGTTCAATTGGATTTTTCCCATAATTTTCAGTACCTTCACATTTATCACAAGTTTTTCCTTCTTTGTCAACTCCTTTTTTACAATAAGGACATTTAAAGGCTACTGGCACTAAATCAAACTTATTTTCTACATACACATCCAAAAGAACATTCACATCCGTTTCTTCTTTTTTACTTTTTACTTCGTCAATTTTTAATGCTTTTTGTAAAAAATCTAGTATTTCATCATCTGTAGCTTTGGGCATATTTTCTAAATCTCTTACTAAATCAAGTAAACTAAATTTTTTAGAACATTGCATACATCTAGCATCATAACTTAAAGGCAGAGTATT